>Ga0213864_10001447_pt1 | contig 10649 bp, 6 predicted proteins | sample PICome_5_FD_160078 | JGI IMG/M metagenome (GOLD analysis project Ga0213864, IMG submission 160078) | Coastal seawater microbial communities near Pivers Island, North Carolina, United States - PICO247 | ecosystem: Environmental > Aquatic > Marine > Coastal | place: USA: North Carolina | collected... | reverse complement strand
AGTAAGTATCAGGGTCTAGACAATCATTGTTCTCGTTGTCTACTAAGAACGGTATGTTGTTGGATACCACTATACTACCTGAGTAGAACTGCTCGAAGAATAGAGGAGTTGGAACAGGCTCATGCTTAGTAATCAGCACACGCTTAAACAATGGGTCGTATCCAAGAGTGAAACCTATAGGTACATTAGGCCCAGTTGTGGCATCTATATAAAACCCGTTAGCTCTGGCTTGTGGGCTGTCTAGGTTTATCCCAAACTGCTCTACGGCAAATGGCATGTTCTCTCTGAGCCATGTCTCCATACCATTAGTAATGTCTTGTATACCCTGCCCACTAACGTTGTATACCTTTCTATCCCTGTAGTTGACATAGAAATGTCCATACGCAGTCGTAACGTGTGCGTGCCTTGAAGCAGTTCCTGCATGTCCTGCATCAGCTTGCATAGCTTCATCAGGATCTTGTACAAAGATGTTTCCGCTACCAATGAATGCAGTGACAGCATCTAACTGTAGCTCTTCTTTACCTTTAGTGACAAACAATGAACGGTCTGCATGTATATACAGATTACCGTTCAAGTTGAATAGGTTCTTTATGACGCCTCTATGTGCAGGTATGTCTTTGAACTCCAGTGCTCTAAACTTCCTGAACCCATCAGCTAGACTACCTGAGTCTACATCAGAACGTACTACCCTGTTAGGGAATGTCTGTACTTTGGACAGCTCTCCATAAACAGGGAGGGGCGATGTATCCTTTTTATCCTGCAGTGCAGAGTAGTGATCTCCGTACAGCAGTTTGTCAGGGTTAGTGAAGTCATCATACGGTGCATGAAATATTACATGATGTGCCGTATTGTAGTCGAAGAACTTTGTATTCTCTCCTGCCTCTTCATCATCTACATGCCTAAACTCTACAAGATCATCAGTTTCACACATGAAAGTGTACACTGTAGATACAGGATTGACATTACCCTTAACCCAGTTACGTGAGTCTTGTATTATGTCTAGTGTCTTTAGTGCTATGTCGTATCCTGAATCAGCTTCATAGTCCCCATTGGATAGTCCAGCTAAGTACCCCCAGTTCCATATAGGCTGCGTGTTAGTAGTACCAAACCTGTCTAAGCCCTCCCCAAACTCACCGGGAGGAGGTGGGTTCTTATTGAAATCAAATGGATTCAGATTAGCTGGTAGATCTAGTTGAGAAGCTCCTCTAGATATAGTACTGATAGTACCAGTATTGAGCCAATCTGCAAGTCCCGGATCATCCAGAGGATCATATTTTATGGCATCTGCCATTGGATCTCCTAAGAACTTATTAGCTCGGAAGTACGCATGGCCGTACGATTGTGATGTAGTACGGAATGAGTACTTACTTATGTATGTATCTCCCCCAAACACAGGGTCTGATTGAGCTCCTGTGTAGTAGTTAGTGGCTACCCCACTCTCATCTATCCCTACTCCAGTCTCCAGGTCTACAGAAACAATAGGCTGGTAGTATCCTGTCCACACCAAGTTCTGTCTATCGAACGGATTGAAAACATCTGTACGTGTTGCACATACATTGACAAGCCACGCCATGGGTCTACCATCAAATGGATTACCCTCAGTCAACGTATACCTAAGCCCTCTGTAAGTGCTAGGATCGTACAAGTTTCCATCGTTATTGTCTATATACCATGACTCAGGATTATGGTTGTCTCCAAACAGTTGCCATATCCAAGGTATTCCCTCCCTTGCAGCGTCTGGATACAAGAACTTGTTGCTCTCTCCCCAACGTATAAGTCCTGCTCTAACACGATCAGTCCATATATCATTAGGTGAATTTGTAAAGAAAGGAGCATGCCCTCTCAAAGCAGGAAGTCCGCTAACCAAACTAAATGCATGTGAGGTTTCCCCAGATCTGTTGTACAATCTCTGAGCACCTTTAAATGCACTAGAGTTCCTTACTATGTGGTTCTCCTTACCATGCAGCAATATTTTACCTGCAGGTTCTATTGCTAGAATAAACTGATTGTCGTTGAAGTTACCTTCTTGGTACCATCTATTTAGAAGTAGACCACTAGTAGTAAGGGGTATCTTTCTGTCTCCTCCTTTTATTATGTATACAGATGATATTGTAGTTCTAGGTGATATGTAGGATGTACCTATCATAGCAGATGTGTACCAAGCTCTTACTCTGGCTTCCTTAGCCTTAATAGCTAGGTATCTCTCTGGTTTTTTAAGCTTCTTATTTTCAGCAGGTTGAGTTAGATCTTCTCCTCTTTTCCATCTTCTAGCTCTTTTTGCTCCTTCGCTGGCGTCTTCATCTGCAGCTTTCTCGGGAGTTTGAAACTCTTGTCCATTTTCAATCAAATCACCAAATACTCCACCTGTTCCATCTTTAAATACCGTAGCGTAATCTCCTTCGTATCCATCTGATATATCTAGAACTTGTGACTCACCTGTGAATGCTCGTCGAAGTCTACCTGATGTTGTATCGTCGTCATCAGTTGCTAGTCTAGGATCATGCCAGTAGAAATCTACTGTGTTGCGCATCTCAGGTCCTACCCATCCTAATGATGGGAAACTTGTAGCATGAGCTTCCCAAGGCTTAAGATCATCTGCAAATAAACCAAACCAATAGTATTGTGCAAAAGTACTATCTGTTCTATTGTAGTTCCATATCAGGTAGTTAGGATTTGTTCCATTACCCTCAAAGTTGTCCATGTCATACTGTATGGGGGCATCCCATATTTTATCGTACTCACATGGTTTGACAAATACACCTGGTCCTCCTTGATATGTACGGAATATAACTCCGTACTGACACTGTACGTGTGTAGCAGCATTCAGGTCAACACGCTTTCTAAGCATGTTGAAGTCATGAAACTTAAACACAGGGTGAGCATAGTAGAACTGCTCTGGTCTAGAAGGTGTGCCTACAAACTGAGTCTCATTTCCTTTCCACTTACCATACGTAGCTATGGTAGACCCATCAGTATGGTCTAGACCGCCATACATGTAGAATGCTTTATGGAATGGTCCTGTTACAGCTTCTTCTAAGCTTTGTTGAGGAGATGCTCCATACCTGGGATGACCTGGTATAGCCAGACTCTGACCCAAAATAGTCTTGTCTTTTTGCTCTCTCTTAGCATAGTATATCTTATACCCTTGTATCTGAGCAAGTATCTCTCTAGGTATACGAAGATTGTTTAGCTGTATTCCTAAGATATTTATGTTCTCTGCAGTTATAACGCTACCGTTATCGTCACCTCTTGACGTAGTATCTAGCCTACCGCCTAAGTATGGTCTAAAAGCCTGCTCTCTATAGTTTCTTCCTTCTTGATCTTCTCTTTCTATAAATGAGCTGTCTCCTAGATTGCTAGGCATTTTATGGTGCCTAACATTATTTCCTGCCATAGTTACTGCAGGGTCTATGGCAGACTCCCCGCTAGGAAGAACTTCAGCCATTAAAAAGTCCTGAGTATTGGGGTAAAACTCATTGCTGTTTTCCCAGTACCCTGTAGTAAGGCCTACCTGATTAGAAGTATCTAATATCTGATATACATCAAGATCATTGTTCTGTTCTAGCATCTCTTCAGGCCTGAACCCGAATGCTGCTCTTGTACCGTCGTAGTCCGTCTGAGACATGGGATCATTCTCACACATAGTGCCAGAAGTAGTCTCATCTTCTACAGTGTATGCTGTAGTAAGTATGTCTACGTTACAAGCAAGAAACTCTTCTTCATAATCACCTGTAAGGTTTACCCCGTTTACTTCTCCTGGGAAGTTGTCATACATCCACTGCCACAAGCTGTTATTCTCAGGTGAGGTTGGTGTCCCTGTAGGCCAAGGTCCTCCAGCTGTAACGCTAGTAGCAACAAACTGTGCTGAAGTCAGCTCTACTGTTGTTATATCAGGACAACTTCCAGCATTCCAGTTACTGTTATTAGGTATACTGTCTTGTTGTCCTGTGTTGCTGCTCCAGTTGTTTCCTACAAAGTATAAACCTGGAGTAAGAATTGCACCCCCAGTAAGAGTTACTCCTGATGGTACCTCATAGAATGTTATTTTTTTAGTTCCGCTTGGTCCAGGTCCTCCTCCTGTATCCCAATCAAAACTAAACCTTCTGAATCCAGTAGTCTGCAGGTATTGCGTAGGTCCTGACAATCCACTTTCCCAATCCACGCACAGCGCTTGCCTTCCAGGTATGTGATAGGCGTAAGTCTCTGATCCATCGTTTAGTACAAACGATATGTAGAATGCATATACCTCCCCACGTCTGTAAGACTTGCGGAAAAAACTGTAGGCGGGATTTCTATACCCTTTCCTAGTTGTAGTATTATCGAAGTCTTCTGTTGCAAAGTTTTGCAAGACGTCCATGTAAGAAGGATTAATCAATCCTGTACGTACATATCCGACAAGTTGATTGTATGCGTATCCTGCATCGAACTGCTGTCCTACTTCTCTGTCAAAAGTTTGTACTAGCTTGCTGTATCCTTGATTTAGTATGAACGTGTCGTACAATCTAGGATTGAAATTCTCAACAGGATCTAGTACTGTAGTCAGATTTATGTTGTGCGCAAAGGGTTGAAACCCAATGTCTTTGTTAGTTGTGACGTTACCTAAGTACAGTCGATTATCTAACTGCTCAATTGTATCTGCAGTTATGTAGTTGACATTATCTACTATAATGTCTTCGATAGCTATACTTGCTATATCTTCAGTTCCAGTGTATGTGATTTCAGTATTTCCACCACGCTGTATCTGAACAGGAGGAAGCTTTACTGCAGTCAATGCAGTTTTCTGCAGTTTAATTACAGATGCTTGAAGTAACTCATACTCAACTTCTTGTGGAGTTTGAATTACCCATCGTATAGATTTGCTAGTTACGCTCCCTCCCTCTGCTCCTATGAAAGCACTCGTAGGCAATGTGTTCTCATTTCCTGGTGCTATGTACACAGGATTGGACATTACAAAGTAATTGGTCTCTAGACCATCCTGGTCTGCGTAAGACAGAGCCAAGTAGTACGCAGCACAAGGAAGTGTTCCTCCTTCTAATATTACAGCACTAGCAAATCTAGAGTGTATCCCAACCCTAGGTATGAGCTGCAGTTTGTTAAACGTATTAGTAGGATTGTACAGTGTGTTTACTGCTCCTCCCCCAAATCTCCAGTTTATTTGCCTAGTTACATTTATTACCCTAGGAGGGTTATAGTTGGTTACGTAATTAAATCCTTGGTATATCTGCTCTTCAGTCTCAAATCCATCTGTAAAATACACTAAGTATTCACCCGCTTGATTCTTTCTCTGTGTAGTGACTATGGGATGAGTTTGTTGGAAGTTGAGATCAGGGTTTTCGTACAGTATAACTACGTCTTGATTCCGCGTATTCAGTATACGTATTTGATCAGTATACACAATATCAGTCCCAACTGTGTCTACCTGCTGCCCGAACATGACTATCCTATCATCATCTAAAACAGCTCGACCGATGATGAGGAAGTTCATGTTCTGAGGGTAGTTATATGTACCCCACTCGTTACTTACACTTCCTTTCTTAGCATTAAGATTTGCGTTAAGGGCATCACGCATCGTACCCTCTGGCTGATCTACCAGAGCAGTATCCTTAAACATGCCGCTGCTTAACTTTTTCATCTGCCGTAAGTATTGTAACGTCCTCTATATATGTCTTCTCTATCTCCGAGCTCATCAAACACATGATCGTGCCTGTTGATGTTGGGGATAAGTCTAACCCATTGATTCATAAAGCTTTCCATCCTGTCAATGTCTGGGAACACTGCAGCATTGCGTGCTTGAGTACAGTAGTACTTCCACTTTTGGTCAGCAAAGTCGTATTGTATGCCGTTCTTATTGTCCTCAACAGTGCCTCCAAGCAGCATCTTTTTGTATATGTACCAGAACATGGCTTCCTTGAAGCTAATGTCATCAGGTACAAGAGGATAGCAGTCAGGATCTGTAGGAAATGCCTTGTAGCTTATGCATACAGTTCCTTCTTTAAATGAAGTTTTTAGATAGTCACTTTCTATAAAGTAACATTCTATGTGACTATCGTGGTGGCAGTCAGGACAATTGATATTTTCAGGGAATGTTGTTGTACAATACTTAAGAGGTATAAGATGCTCACCGTCTCCTCCCATCAAAGTATTCTCCAACACTACTATTCTAGAGTTTATATCTCTAATCTGGTGATCGGACGTCTTAGATATGTGGTTGTACTCTCTAATATCATCCTCAGTTAGATTAGATGTATAAGTTCCATCCACCGATTGGATAATGTGATTGGCAATTTCTTCTCTGGCATCCGAATATGTTGCAACAAGAGTAGCCACTTGATCTTTCAGCTCAGATATCTCTGATTGTATCTCGTGAGAATTTATGTGACCGCTAGTTGCTACTTGCAGTGTATAGTAAAAGTCTGCTGGGACATGCGCCTTGTAATCTTTTACAGACAGCGTACAAACTTTAGTGACAAGCTGAGAGCTACTACCTATGTGTTCAAGAGCTTCACCAATCCACTCTATGGCATCATGTAACCAATTCCCATTTTGATTGTGGGGGTTTAAGTCACGCATGACTTTGCGCACTATCTCTTTGCTTGATATGGTCTTATATACTGCCATGCTTTCTGAATCTTAAATATGCCAAGTCATCGTCTTTGAGTAGTTTGGTTAGCTTCTCTTTGTTTCCTTTTACTCCCCTGGTAGGTGTGAACCTGTAAGCGCTCTTATTTGAGATCTTACACCTTGACTTCTGCCAGTGATATTTGCAGTACCAAGGATCGGTGTAGTAAATAAACCACCGCTCACCTTTACCTGTAGATACGTCAAAGAGCTCCTTGCCCTCAGCTAGAAGCTCTTGTTTGTACTTGTTGCTCTCCCACCAGTCTATTGTAGGCTTGCTGGGGTTGCGTTCTATCCTACGTATAGATAGGGTAGACAGGTTACTACCCATGTTGAACTCGTTACCATCAAGAATATAGTCAACTATTAGCATGTTGAATTCCTCACAGATTTGCTTAAACAAGCGAGTCTCTATGGGGTCTTCAACATGCTTTACATAGTCTTTGTGTATATCCTTAATAGTTAGCATTATCTGCTACCACCACGCTTACGACGGTCTTTAAGAGCTTTCTTCATAGGCTCAGTCTTATTACCGTCCTTGTCCATATCAAGGTAGTCAGGTTTAGTACCTCCTGCTTTGTATTTCATCATGCCTTTCTTCCCTTTCTTTTTCTTACCGCCTCTTCTCATAGGCTTAGGAGCATTAGGATCAGCAGGAGCAGTAGGTGCAGCTGCGGCACCTGGAGCAGCAGCGGCAGGATTTGCAGTTGCATCAGCTGTTTGTGCAGCAGGTTGAGCAGACGCGCCTGTTGGAACAGCATTCATTACTTTGCCCATAGGATCACCAGGAACACCACCCATCATACCTCCTACGGCACCAGCAGTTTGACCTACAGCACCAGCTATCTTACCAAACTTGGTTTCTCTGCCCGCAATAGCATCAGTAAGTTTTCCAATGCCTTGAAGAGCAGCACCACCTGCTTGTACAGCTGCTCCAGCTACAGCTTTTTTGCGGCCATTTTTCAAGCCCCCGCCTTTCATTTTGCGTGCTTCTTTGACTTTAGCTTTTGCAGCCTCCTTAGCTTTTATATTATCCTGCTTTTTAACGAACTTCTTCCCTATTTCTTTAGCCTTATCAGCTTTTTCTCCGATAGTCTGTCGGCGTCTAGAGTGGGTCGATGTTTCTTTAGTCGCTTTCCTTACCTTTCTACCAACAGTTCTAGCGTACTTATTTGACTCACCTGCATCTTTCATAAGTTGCTTGGCCCCTTTGCCAGCTTTTCTAGCTTTAATACGTCCTGCTTTATTGTCAGCACGCTTAGCTATTCTGCCAGCTTTAGTGTTAGGACCTCCGTAGTAGGTTTCTTTATCTGGATCTCTTTTAAGACCTCCAAACTGAAGTTCCTTGTTCGGCTCTATGTAGTCACCCCCACGCTTCTTTTCCATGCCGTAGGAGGCTTTTTTTCTGTTATTCATGATTCTAATTGTTAGGGGCGACTAGAGTTAGCTAGTCACTATTGATTTTACCCCTACAAAGAAGCCAGCTGTTAGCTCAGTCTTGCTAGGGATGTCAGATACTTTAATGTTTTTGAGTTCAAGCTTGTGCTCTTCTTCGAGGACTTTCTCAAGTTCTGCATTGAACTTATTGACTTCTTTCTCAGGTACCTCATCCTCACCATGCTTCTTCTGCAGCTTCTCAAGCATGTCGCCACGAAGCTTATCAAAGGGCTTGATGACCTCTTCGAGAGATTGAATGTTGAGCGCAACGTTGTAGTTGTTACGCATTCCGAGATTCTTGTCTGCGTTCTCACCGAGTACTCGGTAGATTGTAATGCATTCAGAGAGTTTCATGATGTTTGGTTTTATTTATTAGTGTGATTCAACTGTCCAGTCTGCGTCGTTAAGTCCCCACTTACCGTCAAGGTTAGCTACGACGTAACGAGTGCATAGCTCTTGGAATCTACCAGCAACGCTAGTTTCATCAAGAGTTACAGTACCCTCAAACGTCTCAAGATCCGCAAGTGTTGGGCGGAAGCTCATGTGATGTACTGGGTTACCATTATCGTTATTAGTAAATGTGCACTCAATATTTACTGACTCATCTGACTGAGTACCTATTTGAGCAACATAGACCTCACCTTTTATAACCCCGGTCTCTTGGGTCACAGCGTTAATTGTTACGCTGCTGTTTGAAACAAAATGATGCATTATAATTGTTTTTGCAAATATAGATTATTATATGTAATACTGAAGCTGCATTTAGTCTTCAGGTGGAACGAGGCGGTTCTCAACGCACGTTTCGTAATCCCACTCCACCAAGTTAGGAGGATATGGAATGCGGTTTTCACACTCGTAGTACCAACCCGGAATTCCCTTGATACCATCTACGAACGTAGCCAACTCGTCCTCAGTGTCGAAGTTGTGCAGTTCGTAATGCGGATTGCACGACAATTCTGTACCCACTTCATCGCAGTTAAAAATCACCCACGAGGGGTCATCGTGGTCAGTAACCGCATAGTACGGTTTTGTAGTAGTTAAGTGTGACATTAGAAAATTCCCGGTTGGTCAATAGCATAATAGTCAATTTGACCTGATGCCGCAGTATCCAAGGTCAATTCCGTATCACTTACGATAGCTGTAATGGTTCCCGTAAGACCTGACGTAAAGTTTCTGAAGACCCACCCGACTTGAACAGTTGTCGTAAAGGATGCGTCAGAGTCTACTACGGTAGCAGAAGGGTCCGGACCACCGGCATCTGTACGTCCCGACACTTGGTAAAAACTTGAATTCGTAACCGTCCATCCAAAGCCTCCGGAGATAGAGTATCCTTCCCCGCTAACGAAGATGCCGTTGGCAAGAGTCAACTGTGTGTCGCTATCAATAGAGTCAATGTAGGTGTAGGTATTGTCGGTGGTGTTCTTCACCACGTCGCCTTCACGAACGCTCGTCAGGAACGTAGCCCCTGAATCAATAAGTTGGAACAAAGTGCCTGTGCTTGTAGTGGTTCCCGAAGCAAGAACGGCGTTAGGTGCGTGACGCTCTACCGAATAACCTTGAGCTACATCGGTAAACCTATTTGCAGTCAAAGACAACTCCGTGTCGCTAACGACCCTAATGACATTGCACAAAAGCCCCGTCGTAGTATTCTTGACTTCATCGCCCGGAGCGGCAGTAGTAAGGAAAGAAGCCCCGCTATCGATAAGCCGACTTGATGCAATGCTTGTCGGATTGCCTGTGGCTTGAATGGTATTGTAAATCGGTGCTACACACTTCAAGAATCCGTTGTACGCCTCCTGTCCATTGTATCCGTGTATGATTTCGTAGGAGTCTCCGATAGTACCGAAGTAATCCATTGAAGTCGTAATCTGCGTTTCGCTATCTACACTGTACACAAAGGCAAACTTTCCGGTAGTCAAGTTCCTGACCATATCCGTAACTATGACTCCATCGGTAATGAAAGTTGCCGTACTGTCAATAAGAGCGGTGTTGTCAGAACCTGTACCCGTAGTAGTTGAAGAAGTAACAGTGCTTTCCGTTCTACTGATTTGTACCGAAATCCCACCCGTTGCCCCCGGAAACACATTACTGGCATTGGTCCTGACATTGCATCCAACAGGGTGTTGCCACCAATTTTCCCACGACCGAGCGCGGAACTGTTCAGGAGAACTGTACCAAGCACTCCCAAGGTTTGTCGCAGACTTCATACAGAAGTTAGACGGGGTATTGTACCACCTTCCGTTCTGATTCCAAACGCCAAAAGTGGTTACGTTCCGCGTATCCAAATTGTCCATTGGGATATTGTTCGCGGGTTCAGCGTGGTACATAAAATTCTGAAAGCTGGTATTGCATCGTGTCGTACTGTAATCAGCATCTCCGATTGCCCCCCGCTCCCAATTCCTCATAGTAAAAACCATCGAGGACTTGTCTCCTCCTGATGCACTAAACCATCGATCAAGATTTGTATTGTTACGCATATTCCAATCACCTAAGTCTGCGGTGATTTGGGTAGTTCCATTTCCGAATATCATTGCGCCCATACTATAAATACAACGGGTGTCGAGGACACTGATATCCCAAGTTATTGCGCCGTA
>Ga0213864_10001444_pt1 | contig 10659 bp, 5 predicted proteins | sample PICome_5_FD_160078 | JGI IMG/M metagenome (GOLD analysis project Ga0213864, IMG submission 160078) | Coastal seawater microbial communities near Pivers Island, North Carolina, United States - PICO247 | ecosystem: Environmental > Aquatic > Marine > Coastal | place: USA: North Carolina | collected... | reverse complement strand
ACATCATCTCTCACTACTCTTCAAAAAGGTGCAAACAACAACTAATAACAACCATGTCTGATGCAGAAGAAGAACCAATAATTGCTGGAGAAGGAGAGGACGAGGATGAAGGTGGAAGTGGAGAGGAGGAGGAAGAAGAAGAAAATCAAGCCACCTCTGATAATGATGACGATGATGATGGTACGTAACAATAGGATAGATCATACTTATGAGGTGTGTAGGTTCCATTTTTCTCATTCATGTTGCCCTTCACCTTCACCACAGATGATGACGATGATGATGGGGATGATGATGACGAAGATGCAGAAATAGATATCGGCAGTGAGGACAGTGATATCGATGAAGAATCCGACGATGAAGTTCCTGATCAAGATGATGATGATGACGACGACGACGATGATGATGGTAAGAAAGTAACATGTATGAAGACTTTTACCTTTCTCTCTGTTCCATTTTTTCCTATTCTTACTGATTTTATGGTGATACATATGACAACAATAGATGAAGATAACGATAGTGGTGCCAATGATGATGATGGTGACGATGATGATGATGATGATGATGACGACGAAGACGACAACCCTGGCTTATCAGCACTCTATAACAATGAAGAGATAGAGGAAGACGAGGAAGATGCAGCAGAAGACTTTGAACCAGATTCCAATGATGAAGAAGAGGAGGAGGAGGAAGAAGACGACGATGAAGATGAGCCGGATTCAAAGAGGCAAAAAACGGAGTAGTAATTGCACCTTTCCTGTTCATAATCTTCATGAACGCACGCATACGCATATCCTTAGATAAGCATACACAAGATTCATCAAGTATAGTTGTTGATTAATGTCTTAAATTAAAGTGTTTGATGAATAAGATTAACATCATGATCCCCAACCTACTGAATCTTTCTTGCTGTGCTGTTGGCAACAAACTTTCTGGCTTCCTCCTTGACATGTTCTTGGCTTTCAGCATCACCATGCTCGTCCTCAACCCTGTACCATTTCTTGAACAAACTCTTCATCTGTTTGTCACTGAAATTAAACTTCTTTTTATCCGTCGGATTTACCACACTTTCAAATAATGCTCTCGCCTTGGAAATGTCTCCAATCTTTACCTCCTTATCAATGTTGACAAACAGTAAATCCATCCGTTTTGGATGTTTCTCAAGAAGGCCATTGTATATTGTCCTTCCACGCTCTGGACTTCCAAGCTCAAATTCAAGCTGCGCAAACTTGGACATTACTTCTACATGCTTATAAGTCGGGAGGCTTTGTAGAGACCTTTTGAGAAGCTTGTGTGCTTCATCATGTCTTGAACCTTTGAAGAGGTATTTGAAGTGAGCAAGCCATACTGATTTCTTGCTTTTGAACTTCTTGCACATTTTTGTGAACATAGAATCGGCGCGTGAGGTAGCAGAGTCAAGGTCAGTAGATCCGATTGAAGATGCAGCCGCATCTACTTCCTTGTCCAACAACTCACCAACTCGCATATACACTTGTTTTGGGTTGTTGTGTTGACATGCTCGATCAATAGTGAGTTGTAGCGACTTGTCGTTACCGTACTTCAATTCGAGTGTGAGCAAAGCTGTCCATACATTCAACTGGAGAATATTTGTAAAGCAGAGACGTTAGAAAAGTGTTCCAATAGGCAATGAAAACAATTGCAGAGTTGCACACACATAAAATACGCACCTTTTCACCTTCCTGTCTGAACTCGATTCTGTCAAATGCACGGTTGGCAACATTGCGAGCACTATCAATATCTGCGAGAGATAAATGGAAAGCCATATATTTGATCCATAATTCTGAGCTATTCGGATCGCCCGCAACCAAACGCTCGAAGTCAGCAGCTGTTTCAGGGTTCTGGTCCGCTGTTCCATCTGCAAGGGCTGCCTCTCGGCGTGAAATCTCAGCCTCTTCTCTCTTCTTCGCAGCTGCCTTCTTTCTAGCCTTGTGAGAGCTCTTGAAACCAGTGTCTTCGTCATCACTTTCATCATCAGACGAGTCGGAAGACTCTCCGTCCGACGACGAGTCGTCTGCCTTGTGCGTGTTAGACGTTTTGGGTTGCATTTCATCCCAGTTAAAGCCTACGTCAGTGTCCATAGCCTGAGGTACGCCACTCTCCTGTTTATCTTCCATCTCTTCATCAGAATCATCACTATCACTGCTATCATCACTGCCACTATCGCTGCTATCTTCAGTTTCACTTCCACTCTTACTACCCTCTTCAATATCGCCTTCTTCTGATTGCATCTTCGCAGCCATTTTCGCCACAAAGTTTTCATCATCAGAATCAACACTTGCATCATCGTCGCTGTCTCCTGCCATCACATCATCCACCTCAGAGCTTCCTTCACTCTCTTCGTCAGAATCATCGCTACTTGAGTCATCGTCATCGACAAAGTTACTTGCCTTAAGGCTAAACCCAAGGCGGCCCTGCTCCTTATCAATCTTGATGACCACCAATTTCACAAGGTCCCCTGGGTTGTACAAATCGTGAATATTCTTTACAAATGAGTCACTGCATTCTGACACATGTGCAAGTCCACTAAGGTCGCTATTATCGATGCGACAGAAACAACCGTAGCTCTCTACACGCGTGACAACTCCAGTGTACTTGGAAAACTCTTCAACATCATCAATTGTGACGCGATCACCACTAGTAAGCAGCACAGACTCGCGCATGTCAAAATCGATGAACACTTTCGCACTCTTCTTCTTTGCAGGGACGTCCTTAATGCCCTTGACCTTTCCTACAACTAAACGGCCAGGAGGAAACATCGCACTAGGATCGGGAATGAAGTCATCGCTCAGTTCTTTCAGGATGACTCTCCCTTCGACGGACCTAGAGAGACGAACGAAGCACCCCTTCTTTGTTGTAGAAACAACATATGCATGCGCAATCTCATTCACTTTTGGAACGGGATCTATTTCCAGTGCACCTTTTAATCGCGATTCACGCAAGCTTAGCTCAACCGACCCTTTTGACTGGGCATTTCCAAGAACTCTGCATTTGAAGTACTTTCCATCAGGGAAATCACTTTGAATCTCATCACTAACGTAGTTGCATAGAAAAGACAGAGAAACGCATTTGTTAGAAAAGAAGTTGAAAAATAATGTTGAGAATGTCCTCAAGATTTCATTGTGACACGTCGTATTTAACTGATGTGCCCCTTCACACTCTTGAGAGAGAGTATTATTCGCACATAGATTTCATAAATCACGCTTCACAGCCAATAAACATTGATTCTCCCGGCCGTTCCACACATGCGTTGGTTTTCGACAGGGCACACGTTCGAAATACTCACGTTTCATTCTCGTCATTACTGTCCACTGAGTTATCATCATCATTTTCTTCGTCAGCATCCGAGTCAGACACAACTTGTTGTTGATTTGTATTACCTCCCTGGATTTTCGGGTTTGTATCAGTTACCCTACCAAAAGGCATGTTCGTCCACTCAGTTACATCAGCAACCTCAGTTATGCAACAACGCCCAGTAAAGCCCCCACGCAAACTCATCATGAGCGAAGGGGGTCCTTGTGCGATCGATTTCTTATTAATACGACCTACGACTACATCTCCTCGCTGAGGCTTAGTCGGTTTAAATCGAGACTCCGTACCGTTGGACTCGTCCCTTGACACTAGAAGCACCGATAGGAACAGAGCTTTGTGGTCATTTTTTGTAGAATCGTGCTCATCTTTCTGCAGATTATGAGTGACTGGTAGTTTGTTATGACCCGTCTTTTCCATCACACAACAGGTGATGCGAGAACCAACTTTGTAGTTGGTTGCTAGGTCATTCAAAACATCAGGATCTGCTGATACCTCGAGTGCAGGAATAAAACCGGATACACCAGGACAAACCTGAACCCACAGTCCGTGATTTGACGATGATTTTGAAGTCGAAGTTACAACAGCAGAAAGAATCGAGCCAGGGGGTAGGTGTGATGGCTCAGTGACAATAGCCGGTAGCTCAGACTCAGCACGATTTGCTAACTCAACATAAGCGATGCCATCTCTAGTATCCGTGGAAACGCAACGAACTCCTTCAATGACATCTCCAATTTTCCAATTGTAAAATGGATGACTCTTTCCAATTTTGTGTTCCTCTTTGAACTGCTTATCTTTCTTTGATAGCTTTGTCTTTGTCTGTAAAGCATTTGCCATCGTGACGTGAATCCTCGCTCTTAGTTTCGAGCTGTCGTTTCCTACGATGTATACCTTAGCGCGTGCAAAGTTGATGTCAACGACCTTCACATCGCCAACAACTTCTCCAACTTGAATTTCATCAATATCCCGACTCTTTGAAAGCGCTCTTTTCTTTGCTTTTGATGCTTCATTTTCTGTCACTTTCTTCAACAGGATTTTGGGAGGAGAAGACGTGATATCCAGTGCAGTGACCTTGCAAAAGATGGTGTCAAAAAGGTTTTCATTGAGACCATTCTTTAACTTTGGTATAAGGCCAGTTAGGCCATCCAAAAACCGAACAAATGCTCCAAAACGCCGGTCGATTCTGGTAACATACCCGCAGACGTGCCTACCAATAAACAAGTTTGACTTCAGGGATGGACAAACGACTGATGAATCGTCTGATGAGGCCATTTTGAGAGTTTTTATCAATGTAGGCCGAAGACCAACAACAGGTAAAGTGTCGACTCCGTTGGGAATGGTCAATATGACCCCCTCTGCCTCAATTCGTTTCCCCACTGTTAGCATCTTGTGACCAATCTCATCTAGCTCGATTGGAGGACTAGATAACTTGCCCTCATATGAGTCTAATAGCTGATCGAAGGGAAGTTTACACTCTACAGCATCACCCGTACTTCCTGGAAGTCCAGTGAAAAATTTGGACTTGATCGACACAACTGCATAACCACAAAAGAATGCACCATCATCCCTTGAAAGACAATTTACTATTTGTAATACTTTCATTCGCTTCGGCAAAACAATCGATCCTGCGGCAAAAGATACTGCAGAACTTTCAGACACCCTCGAAGAGCTAGAAACGGTGTCAACTTTCTTATCCACCACGGTCTTCAAACTCAATTTCAGCTGGTGATAGTAAAGATTGTCGTCACCATCTTCTGCTGCCCGATTTCGTCTCCTCTCACAGCTCACCACTCGTGCAGCAATCGCATCTCCAACATTGTAATTTTGTTTTGGATCTTCTACACCCAATTCTGACGCAAGGCTACGCGAGGTGACACGACCGTGGACATTGTTGTAAAACGTGACAGTGAGTCCTGTGTCGTCAACCTTAGACAAGAACCCAGCAGCGACACGATCATTTTCAACAGGATAATCTACAATGGGATCATCAACATCATTTGTCAACAGTGTTTTCTTTGCAGTTAGCACGCATTGTCGGTTTGCGGAATCGACAGTGAGACAACGCACTGTTATAAGGTTTCCCACCTTGTACTTTTGCTGTCTGATTTTTTGACGATATCCTGATATCATCACATCTCCTCCAGCATCAATACTTCCATGTGATGCCTTATCAAAGAGATGCATCGACGGTATTAGACCTTTTGTGCCAATACCTAAATCGACCAAGACACCTCCGCTATCCAGTAGTTGAACAACTGGGACATCTTTGTAGATCCTTCCAGGCACAATATCTGCATGCGTAAGAACATGAGCGTTCACGATAGATTTTGCGGTGGCACAAGACGCAATTCCATCAATTAGGTTGGAGGTTGTTAGAATACGCAGAGATTTCACCCGTGTATTGATGGAAAAGTGGCGGGCAAAGAGTGCTTCAGGAGTACGGTTGTTGCCTTTGTTTTGCTTTCCCTTCTTTGTATTCGAGTCAGGATTGTCCATTGATTTGGAAATATGAACATAAGCAGTGCTTACTCTGGATGCATCGCTGTAATCTGGGTTAGAAAGGAGGTTGTTGGATAGCTCTTTGTCAAGCTTACGATGCTCGTCTAGGTAAAGCTCAGTGGTGCCTTCATCTGCATCGTTTGGAAGCGCAAGAAGAGCACCAATGCCTTGATCAACACGAATCACTTGTGCATTATTGATGATGGTCCCAACCGAGTGAGGAAATACTGCGTACTCTCCATTCATAGCAAGGATATGGTGATTGATTGAAAATCGAACAATCTTTGTGGAGGTGTCAACTGCAAGTATACGTGCAGTAAACTACAAGAAGAGCAATAGTTGGCTATTAGACAAGATGAACGCAACATCATTGTAACAACAATTGAGTATAAAACTCTTACCTTTGCATATTTGCCCCTGAACACATTTTTCCACCACATACTAGGATCACCTGTGTCCTTATCTAAATGTTTCTTCTTTCCATTGTCCACTCCACGGTGACCACCCAAGTGGTCCTCATCCAATGCACCACGATACATCCCTTTCATAAAGCTAACACACATTCCGTTCTTGGCGTGAGCTTCAACTTGAACTTCGGTCAACATTCCAGGCTGGAGCGAAGAAATAGTGGGGACCATACTTGAGGAAGTTCGAAGTTTGGATAGAGTGCTCTGTGTAGGAAGTGATACTTGCAAAATTGATTGAGATGTCGACGATGGAATGATGCAGAAATCATATACCCGTCCAGGATGAAGGAGACGTTTGGGTGTGGTAGGATCAGTGTCCATATCATCAGTGTCATCATCACCAGAATCACTCTCTTCGTCTTCATTATTACTCTCATCATCGACAACGTCATATTCTCCAGCAACATTCTCAAACTTTAGAAATGCCTGCCTACCCGATGCAATACCACCAAGATCAACAATACAACCATGATCCTCAACGCTAATAATTTTACCTCGAACAGGCATCATGGATGAATTTCCATTTCTCTCGTCCGACTCAGTAGATTTCAGAAACTCCTCAATATTCACCCCTGCATTAACATGGATAGGCCATGGACTCAATTCGATCCTACGTTTCTTCACAGGTGCATTTGGATTATTTGCCTTGTCCTTTTTGGAAACAGCTTGTGTAGTAGTAGATAGGATGGAAAATGCCATAACAGTATTCACTGGAGGCAATACACGAGTTAATGGTAAATGTCCATCGTTCTCATCTCCACGACGCACAAAGCCTGTCAGCATCGTGGGCAGTGATACCACTGCATATTCAGGAGTCACCTCACGAATCACCCCAAGGACTTTAGTACCCTTGCCCAACTTTGAAAAGGATAGCAATTCAATCTTGGGAGGGATGCGTTTCCCCGACGATGTTACCATGGCTGGGAGGACGCCACCGCCTCCCAATGGTAGCTGCGAAACAACAGATTGAGAATACGATAGTTGGTGCTGCTGGGATGGCTTGCTCCTCTTGGAACGTCCATCTACACCAGCAAGATCAGTCGATGCCGATGAGCCGAAGAGAAAGTCCTTTTCGATCGTCTCGGCTGAGGTTGATGATGATGCATGCTTTTTCGATGGATGTGTAGTGCTATCAGATGTTGTGGACTTGCGCTTTCCTCGTGGAAAGGCCACCGGCTCTGACATGGTAACTTAGTTAATAAAGTAGCTGTTATTTAGTCAGATTGCAATGGTGATGTAATGGAGACCGATGCGTTTGTTGCAATGCAGTGGAGGTGATCAATGGTATGTTATGGTAGCTTTGACAGAACAAAAACAAAAACTCGGTTTGTGGTTTCAGCAAAGCAGACAGACTATGACAAAAAAAGAAGCGTGAGAAAGGAGTGCATTTGACAGCTCGAAGGTGGCATATCCGTGGATAGTGATTGATGTCGAACTATCCAAAGATATGCTCAACACTGCTCCTAATCGCTAGATTGATACTAGTTCCGAAGTAGCTTCTCGCTGTACGCTACGGGTGTTTATTATTAATTTCACGTCACTCGCGCCAAGCCCATGATGTCATCGAGTGAACTCTTGCCGGACCTTTGCTTGCTTGCTCAGTCTGAAACCTACCTACTGTGGTGTTGAGATAACAGCGGAAAGCATCTACCTGACTTGCGGTGCTGACAAGCAATCTCTCATCTTCGAGTTATAGTCTTCATTTCTCTTGCAGGTGCTCTTGGGAGCAACCATCTCCATCTCATCTGCAGCGTAGAGTGTAAAAGTAGTTTTGCCATCGGAAGATTCCTTCGTGCGCCATTTTATTCAATTAAGCTGTTGTTAGCTTGTAATAGGCATATTCTTTCATATCTTCTTATTGCTTGGCCGTGAAAACAACAAAATGGTCACTTTTACACACAAGATGTGGTCGGTTGCCATCCTCTACATCATGCTGGCATCTCAGCATAACAAGTGTGGTGTAGATGCTTTCAACACACCACGTCTCTTGGCAAAATCTTCTCCCACTTCGGCTGGATCGTCGTTTGAAGTGATGACTTTGACATCATCCCAACGCTGTCGCAACAATGAAATTCTTTGTCTACGTGCAACACCAGAATCGGATACGGATGGCGTAGACAAGAAAGATGAGGAGGAGGAAGAAGAAGAAGAAGAGGAGCTTAACACAGAATCTAGCACCACTGGCTTGTTCATTCCTGGCTTTTCTGATAAGGTGGCACCTCCACCTGAAGAGGAGAAGAAACCTGAACCTCCAAAACCTGTGGCAAAAAAAGAGGCGGCACCACCCAAGACAGTGGAAAAAACAACACCTCCTGCATCTAAAAGTCCTACTATTCGTCTACCCAACTTTGGTCAGTCGGAACCGAAAGAACTTGAACCTACTCCTCCACCTCCACCCAAAGAAGAAAAGAAAGAAGAGTCTACTCCATCAATTCCGCTCCCATCCATCGGATTACCCAAAGTATCTCTTCCTTTCGGTCAAAGTAAGCCCACTCCTCCACCTGCTCCCAAGCGATCCAAGGTTGAAGAAACCATTGCTGCTGCCATTGGTGGTACCCTTGCTGGAGCTGCAGCTGGTTTGTACGCTGATGTAGCCACGGACATTTTAATGGATACTGATTTGCCTCCTATTGTCCCCCCTGTGGCTTTGGGTGTGGCTCTTGGGACGACTGCCTTCGTGGGTGCCAATCAGGATAGTTTTATCGGCACAATTAGCAAATTTATCTTTGGTGGACCAGTGTTGGGTGTGAAGGATTCAATTACGAATAAAATTACTCAGACTGTAGATGATATCAAAAGCACTCCCAGGAGGATTAAGGAAGCTGCGGTCAAGAAAGTGGACGATACTGTAGATGAGATTAAGGCTACCCCCGGGAAGATTGCGGATGCAGCTAAGAACAAGGTTGATGAGACTGTCGAAGAAATCAAGGCAACTCCTGGGAAGATAGCTGATGCTACCAAGAAGAAGGTGGATGAAACGGTTGAAGAGATTAAGGCTACGCCTGGTAGAATCGCGGAGAGTGTGGAGGAGGCTATCGAGGAGGCTGTGGAGGATGTAGTCGATGCTGTTGAAGAGGCAGTGAGTATCCCCGGGAAGAAGCTGAATGAATTGTCTGAAAAGCTCGGATTAGGTGTACTAGCGAGAGAAGAGCCTCCTAAGGTACCCGAGCCACCAAAGCCACCACTTCAAGAAGCGTCCAAGAAGCAGCAGGGAGGATTCTTTCCTTCTGCCGATGTCAAGCTAGAGGTTCCCTCCTTTTCATTCCCCAAACCTGAAGAGAAGAAGCCAGCCCCATCTACTCCTCCTCCTCCTCCTCCCCCTCCAACCACCAAAAAGTTCGACCTTCCTAAGTTTGATTTGCCAACAATTGAAAAACCAAAGGCTGTCCCATCACCTCCAAAACAGCAACAAGCTCCGCCAAAGGCGAAACTAGGTTCGAGTTCTTTCTTGGATTCACTCTCTTCAAATGCTCCTAAACCAGCACCTAAACCTGTACCTCCGCCAAAGAAGAAGAAGGATGATCCCTACGTGTTCACAGAGGCAGCTCTCAAAGAATACATCCTCAAGGATAAGCCTGCTGTAACGGAGTTGGATATACAGCAAGAGAATGAACGCAAGGCGAAAGCAGCTCGTGACGCTGCTATTCGTGCTGCCGCGGGAAGTGTGTTTGGTGCTGAAGAGGAAGCGAAGGTTGCAGCTACACCAGTGGTCAAAGATAAGAAACCTACTCTTCGCATCAAGGGTACTTCGTCTCCGTTGACAGTGCAAAGTATTCAGCAGCAAGCAGAACCGAAGAAAGCGAAGAAGGCTCCAAAATCTGCTTCTAAAGCAACTCCCTTGGAAGTCCCACCTGTCAAGGGCCGCCCTACATTCTCATTGTTCGGATTAGGTGGCGGTGTAAGCCAAGAACCAAAATCAGAACCGGTTGTAACTTCAGCACCGAAGGCAAAGACTCCCACGCTGAAGGTCGCTAAGACTCCAACATTGAAGGTCGCAAAGAAGGCTAGTGCTCCTCGTGGTGTCCCAACCATTTCAAAATGGAAGATGAACCCAGATAAATCCATTTCTGGATTCATTAGTGGTTCGTCTGCATTCAAAGAAGGTGAACCAATCACCACCTCATCTATTACAGGAGATGCCAACGCTAATACTGTGGTTGTGACAAAGTCTGGATCGAAATACTTTTTGGGAGAGGAAGACACATCGCCCAGTGGTGGATTGTTTAGCCTCTTTGGAACCTCCTCACCCAGCGCCCCAAAACCAGCTCCTACGGCTGTTGCTTCCAAGGGACCAAGCGCTGCAGATATTGCTGCTGAACGGCGCGAACAAGCAGCCGCTGCGGCAGCGGAGAAGCAACGAAAAGCGAAG
>Ga0213864_10001442_pt1 | contig 10661 bp, 11 predicted proteins | sample PICome_5_FD_160078 | JGI IMG/M metagenome (GOLD analysis project Ga0213864, IMG submission 160078) | Coastal seawater microbial communities near Pivers Island, North Carolina, United States - PICO247 | ecosystem: Environmental > Aquatic > Marine > Coastal | place: USA: North Carolina... | reverse complement strand
CAATAATAGACGCAGTTGATTCGTCTTTCTTCAGGCCATCGGGCATGAATACCCCGCCTTCAGTCTTTTCACTAATCTCTGGAAGTGCGATCAGAAGCCTATATCCCGTAGGTTCTGGTAGTTTTGACTGCAAGCTATCGCTTACTTTTGTGTCTTCGACATTTACTGTCGCGTACATTGCTCACCCTCGTGCAGTGATTTAAGGCCCACCGTTGCCTTTGCGCGGACCATCCGCGAATATGGACAAGTTAAATAAAAAAGTTCTACATTTCAATATATCTTTTTTCTAATTCCTTTACTTCCTGTTCGATCTGCTCAAATGCTTCATATTTTGCTGTCATCTTCAGATAGTCTTCATAAGATTTTGCACCACCCTGTGCCAACCAAAGTTCAATAGAACTTTTATATTCTTCTAGCTGGCGTGACAGTAATCCAATTACTGAATCACTCATTTGACTTGTCTATCTCCTTTGCGATCTCTAAGCCTAACTTAGCTCCTTCAATCTTTTCTTCCCTAAGTCCCTTATCAAGCTCTGTTGCAATGCGAGCCGCAAGCTGACCAGCAGCCCTGTCGTTTTCAGAAGATAGTCTTTCTGTCTGAAGCTCTAAGCTTCCGATCTTCGCTGCGGTATCAAGCTGATGTTTCTTATTATCCATATCAACCTTGTGTTTAAGCTCTGCTTCTTTGATCGCAAGCTCACGCTGTTGAATCTGAGTCAATGGGTCTTTTGCTTGCTCTTCTGCAGCCTTCTGTGCAGCTTCCGCCTTATTCTTGCCAAGAAGTTTTTGTGCTGCGTCTGCCGCAAGGCGAGATATTTGTTCTTCAACGTCCTCTGGAAGGGGTTTATCCTCATCTGGCATCTCCACACCAAGAGACAACTGTATTTCTTTTCTGTATTGATAAGCCACATGCTCTGTAATGTGTGCAGCCATTGCGCTTTGTATTGCCCCTGCGAATGGAGACTGCCCAACAATCTGTTGTATTTTGGGGTCTTCTAGAGCTGCCATGTGCACCTGAATGTGTGCTTCATGATCTTGATACATGAATGCTTTTACTGGCTCTTGTTTCAAGATAGCCATGTTTTCAGTTACTGGGTCTTTTGGTTTTATGTCATCAGGAAGTTTAATAATGCTTGATGCATCCTGAATGCCTAAAACCTCCAACATCTGACGATGCAACTTACCCATATCATACAACTGAGGCGCCTGTTGTGCGAGCTGTAGAGCCGCTTGATACTGCATAACTCGTTGAGACATGGTCGCTGCATTTGGATCGGACACAGGAACAACATCAATACGTCTGTCAAAGTCTTCTACACGATTGAAGTCACCATCCATTTCATATGCATATGCTTCGGGCATATAGTCATGAATAATCTTAGCTAGAATTCTAAGCTCATTCTTTAGAGCAGCATGCAGTCTTGCCTGAACGCCAGACATAACTTTCATGGACCGCTCCATCAAGGCTAGGGTTGTACCTACTGGTGCCTGCGGATTCATGTCTCCAACTTGAATATCTGCTACAGACCCAATTCTTCGTCCCTCTTCGACAATGTTTCCGAGTAGAGAGTAGAGTACCGACGATGGCTCTTTGTAAGGGATGAACGTAATTGAATCGCGGATCGCGCCACCTGGAACATCCACGTCCCTGAACTCGCCAGGCATAAGCGGACTGTCATCACCTTTAATACGGAGACCGCGAGCTTTAAGGCCAGCAGGTAAATTCGATAGCGTACCAGCGTCAATGAGCTGGCGGAGAATCGAGGTAGCCGATTTCGCAAGCCCACCCATAAGGTGGATAAGTCCCGTTCCATAGAACCCAAGACCTGGGAGATATCTGTAATGAACGAAGTGGTTTCTTTTCTTTTTCTTTTCGTCGTCTTCATACCAATTTCTCCGTATGGCTAGAATTGTAGATGACGATTTATCGATAGTAACAACGTATGGACGTGCAATACCATCAGGATCATCAAACCCTTCTGGCATATTCATATCAACATGCATCTCTAGGATTGTATGCCGATCATCGTCCTCAATGACTGCCTCTTCACCATCTAGCTCGTCATATTTCTCCTGAATATCAGAGTAATCTGGCTCTGGATCAGGGAGGTCTACATCACGATAGAAACCGTTTACTTGAAGCTGTAGCACTTCATTCGCCGTTTTCTTCATGACATGTGTGTAGCGTGGGCAAGTCTGCAAATCAGATGCGCCGTATGACACCACAAAGTCCTCAGATGGGACGAACATCGCACAGGGACGCTCTAGTAGTGGGTCATAATAAACTTTTTTGAACGCAGAACCTGCGATAGGCAGCTTGAAAAGGAGCTGCTCCGTTTCATCGCGGTACTCTGTCATTTCTTCCGTGAGTAGGTAGTTCATCTCGTTTTGTACACGAGCGGCTTGGTCTGTCTTGGCTGGGTCTTGTTTACCTACAACCTTAGTACGAACAGGCCCAGACGCAGGGAATATCTCACCCATCGCCTGAGCCTGGAAGCGGACTACAGCCTCTGTGAGGAGTGGGTGGAACACGCCCGATGCTCCAGCCCAAGGCTGCTGTCTGTCTTCGACTTTCATACCTAGCAGGTCTAGCCCTTTGACGTATGCACGTGCCCAGTCTGAGCGAGACTCACGGTCTGCTTGGAAGTCGGCTAACAAATCAGATGCCATAGCGGCTAGGTCGTCATCTTCTATAAGTTCTGCGAGGTTGTCGTCGTGTTGTTCACCTAACAGTTCGTCGGTAATGTCACCCTCAAAATCAATAATCACTCCACCGTCTTCTGTCTCCATGGCGACAGCGTCAGGGTTTACTATCTCAATTTGAAGTTCTTCGGCGTCATCTTCCATACCTTCAATCTCGAAGGGAGTCATTGTTTTCTCGACAGCCATATTATGTCCTCATGCAAAAGTTATAGCGACTATAGCAGATACCACCACTCTCCGTCCAGTGGGTGTGGACGCCGTAGCAGTGTAGGGTGGAAGAGGCACGGCGTCCACTGAGGGCGGGGATAGCACCCTCGCCGTACACTATACTACTAATAATACTCGCGTCTATGCTGATAACTTGGTTCGTCATCCCAATCATCTGTCGGCAACCGTATAAATCCACCCTGACGGAACCGTAGCAGGGCCATTACGGTGGAGTCAACAAGGTCGTCATTAGACATAAACGGAAACCCAGCGACCTCTTCAACTAACTCTTCAGCCCACTTTGTTGAGGGTACCCACGCCATGCCTGATGCGATGATATCAGCCACAGAATTGAGTCGAGCCATTTTATCACCTGTCCCACGGTGGGGTGTATACTCCTGCACAGGTATGCCCATACGCCGCATTTCTTGGTAAATCGCCACACCTGCGGACTTTTTCTCCACAATGAACGCGTCTGGCTCCCATCTGCGGTACTCATCCAGCGATAACTGCTTTAATTCGGGAAATTCTAACCGTTCTTTGATAGAATCCAGCAAAATTAAGTGGTGATTGCCCTCCTCTTCGTTAAAAAACACCCCCCAAGTCGTAAGTGCGGTGTAATCGGCGCGGTTATGCTTCTCTGCCGCAGCATCAAGAGACATAATTATGTATTCTACGGGTGGTGGGTTGTCATGAGGCCATATCCCCCACCATTCTCGCTTGATTATCGACGCTTCTTCAGCCGTAGGTTGTTGTTGATACTGCGCATTCCACTGGAACGTGGGCATCGACGCTTTTGTACGCTCTAGAGCTGCTAAATCAAAGAACTCAGGCCACAACGGCTTCTGTATCGGCTTACCGTTCTCGTCTTCTGCGTCCAAGATCGCGGGAAACTCCACAATCTCGTACTGGTCAGCCAGCTCATTCTTGATCATATCGTTAGTCACACGCCCCGTGAGGTCGTCCATGTGCCAACGAGTCTGTACAATCGCAACCCTACCACCTGGCATCAGACGTGTCCGAGCACCGAAGGTGAACCACTCGTATGCTTTCTCAAATACGGAGAAGTTACCGTTAATTATGTCCTGCTCAGAATGTGGATCATCCACAAGCAACAGATCAGCACCGCGCCCAGCCAAGGCAGAGCCGACACCACACGCGAAATACTCGCCTCCAAAATTCGTATTCCAACGTCCAGCAGATTTACTGTCAGCAGCCAACGCAACATCAGGAAATACCTCTTTGTAGTCATCTATGTCTATCAGGTTACGCACTTTACGCCCAAAGTCTACCGCAAGGTCGGTAGTGTGAGACACCATCATAACCTTTTTCCCTGGATTCCGCCCGAGGAACCACGCTGGATAGAATATAGACACAAGCTGAGATTTACCGTGACGCGGCGGGATGTTGACGCATACACGGTCTTTGGTCCCACTTTCCAGTGCCATAAGCTGATCTGCTAGTATGCGGTGGTGCCTACCAACCTTGTAGTCAGGCTGCATCTTCTTACAGAACGCTATCAGGTCGTCGTGCGCTGACTGATTCGCGTTTCTCGTCGCCAGCTCATCTACAATCTTGTCTATCTCATCTAGCTCTTCAGGGCTAAACGAGTCCAAATTGTCGAGCATATGTTTGATCTCTTCTGGAGAGAAGTCCATGTCTGCAGCGATTTCGGCGAGGTTAGTCGTCATCTAACCCTAACTCCTTGTCCACATCGATCACTTCGCCCTGTATTACAATGGCGTCTTCAACTTCGGGTTCAGGATTTGCGAGTCGCATGAGTTTATCGCGCAGTTTATCTTTTAGGTCGTCGGTAGTCTGGTGGGTGATCGTCACCTCAGTTTTCTCCGCAAACAAGCCAACGTCACTGACCTTACCGAGCAGCTCCAAGGCACGAATACGTATCCGTGGGTCTGGATTCTCTGTTTCTTCGATCAGTTTGTTCGTCACAAGATGTCGTACTTGTGTAGCTGACTTAACCACCGAGTGTCCGAAATCTTTCAAGATACGGTCTGTCATAAGCAAAGTTGCTGGTGTGAGATTCGCTACCCGCTTAGGTGTGGCTGCTCTAGACGTTTTTTCAGGATCGTCCGCGTAGGCCATAGCAAGTTGCGAGGCAATATCCCTATCCTCTGCATTGCCTTCTATCTTCAAGCCTTGCGTACTTAGATACTCTGCGGTCTTTGCAGCGGCAGATGCTTTGTCTGCCAAGTCGCCTAGTTTTGGATCAGGACGCATTTTTACGCCCTTTTCTGGTTCTATATGCATTGTTCCTACTTTCACCCGTTTTACTAAAATATAGAAAATTTTTTGCGCGTAATCAATCTAAGCCATATTTAGCCGATTTCGGTAGGGGGGTAGGTGGGGGTCAAGATGTTCCAATTTCGTGGAAAATGAAAATTTTTGTGTGGAATAGTATTATATAGTTGTGTGTGACAGGCGGCGTGTCGCGGGGGGTGGGGGTGGGTGGGGTCTAACATACTGTTATTTATGTAGTTTTGTACTACGCTTGCGGCCTGATAATAGGACAAGCGATACCAAATTGCGTATAAAGTTCTTGTCAGGCGATGATGCCGACAGCGTAGTACAACACTGCGTTCAACAACGATAAACAAATGGAGGACATTATGTCTAATATCGTTCTAACAGACCAATTCGTTAAACTATTCACAGAGGCGGGCAAAGCCGAGACCAACGTGAAGAAAAAGCGCGGCGCGCTTTTGGATTACTGCATTGATTGCGGTATCGATTTCACCAAGGAAACACTGACGAAAGAGCAGTTGGATGAAATCCGCGGCCTTATCGCACTACGCTTTCCACCCGCCGCGCGGAAGCTTATCAAAATGGGGCCAAAGGCATCAGGCGGCACTGTCGTCGAGGATTGGGACGGTTTCACCCATAATTCACGCGGACAAGCGCATACATGGTCTCATTGGGATAATGAGATCAAAAGCGTTATTCGCGGATTAATCAGAGGCCTTGAACGCCGCAAAAAAACCACAGCGCGTATCGCGTCAGGCGGCAGCAGAATTCGCACAGTACATCAAGTTTTGAGCGAAGAAACCAATAAGCTTTTCAATAAGCTTATCAATGCCGACGTGGACAAGCTTCCCGAGGACATCGACATTGATGAGGCAACCGCCGCGTTCAAGGCCGTTGCCAAGGCTTGCGGTTTCACTCTGATCCGTAAAGACAAATAATACCAATGGGCGGCGCAAGCCGCCCTAATCTTTTTTAAAATGGAGAAAATAACAATGGAACCCGTAAACAACAACCAAGTAATCGCTGACCTAATCGCTGACGCGAAACAACAGCGCGACGATATTGCACAATCTGTGCAGCAATTAATCGCTATCCGCGACACAATGCGGGAGGCTTTGCGTGATGTCGAACACTGCGTCAGCGAGGCGCACAATTCTTTCAATGACGCCGAGTTTAATAGTTGGGCTGGAATGGATGAACCAACTGATCCCGATGAAATTAAAACCGTTGGTCAGATGATCCATTGGTCAATGGCCCAAGATGAAGTTATCGACAACCACGATGTTTAACCGATGCCCCGAGCCGAAAGGTTCGGGGCTTTTTTTGTGCCTAGATTTCCGTGGTCTTTGACTACGGGATTTGATGCCAGTTCTCTAAGCAGCTTCGCGTCACAGCGGATTCGGCGAGACAAGGACAGACTTGTAGTTTTGTACTACGGGATTTGATGCCAGTTCCTAATCAGCGTTGCGTCACGTGACGACATCTCTCTGTGTGTTAGTATTCATTACGACGAGCTGCACGAATGTAGTGTTGTACTACACAAACTATACCAGTTCCCTAATCAGCTTTGCGGCAAATGGTAATGTTCGCAAAAAAGTTCTTAAATGTTCGTTTTTGGCAATTTTTAAGTTATTGATTTTAAAGTAATGTTCCTAATGTTCGTAATGTTCGCAATTTAAAAAGATACCCTACGTACGAGACCCCCCTAATCGCGCGATTCCATCCATCATCAAAACGCAATTCTGCCCCGCTCAGTATCCCGATCCCACAGAACTTTCGAACATTGCTTTATATTCAAACACTTACCAAGAACCGCGTCAGAACATTAACGAACATTACCCTAGCCACACCATACGTAGTCATAAACTACCAAACATCACCAGAAATCGTAAAACACACCATACACCAGAAAACTTGACATTCACCACTGTATATGGTATTATATATACAAGTTGTCAGGTAACAGACAACGACACGGCAATCACGCCAACAACAAAAACCACGTAGTTCAAAACTACAAAACAAATGGAGGCCATCATGGCTATCAAGACTGTATGCTGCGCATCATGCGGCGAACCTTACGACCAACGCCGAAAGCAACTGGGGTATAACTTCTGCCTCGACTGCGGCGACTTTCACGCCAAGAAAGTACGCACCTCATGGTGCATCGCACCTATCGCTCACAAGCAAGGCGCGACCCTTGTCACACGCAAATCCGACCTACGCGGTCTGAACAAATACACAGGTGAACTGTAATGGACAATCTAAGTTTCGCACAGATCGGGCATCTAGTCGAAGCCCCCCAAAGCATAAGCAACCTGAAAGAGTTCGTCGAATACTACATGGGTACACGTTGCCCTGAGTGCGACCCTGAGTGTCCCGCGTGTAAAGCATGGGCCGCTGTAGATCACCTAGACCGTCTAGTAGGCGAATTTGTAAACGAAAATGGAGAAAAACAATGAACGCTATGAACACCGTAATCAATGGTAGTGAAAAACTACAAGAAAACGCACCGACACTCGCATCGTCTGCGATGCTAGTCGAGGTTAACATCTCTAACTGGACAGGACGCAAGAAAGACAAGCGCGCATCACAAGACGTTGTGGCACAAAACGCAGCGGCGGCGGGCGTTGCCAACGTCAACAAGAAACTACTCGCCGACAGCGACAGCCTACGTGCGATCCAACAACACGTGACAGCAACTCGTGCCATGCATGCAAACATGACAATGCCCTGGTCAAACTCTGGTCTACGTCTGTTACCGACAGCGCAGTATTTCAAATACAACCAAGCCATGACCCAGATGCAAAACGAGTTCTTTCGTCTGATCCAAGAGTTCTTGGACAGCTACAACGACGAGGTGATCGACGTGCAAGTAAAGCTAGGCGACTTGTTCTCACGTGACGACTACCCCACCGTCGAAGCACTACAGCGCAAGTTCGGGTTCAACATCAACTACATGCCCCTGCCCGAAAGCGGCGACTTCCGCGTTGACATCGGTAACGAGGCACTGAGCGAAGTACAGGAGAAGTACCGAGAGTTCTACACCAAGCAGTACAATACTGCGATGAATGACGTGTGGACACGTTTGCACAAGGCACTGTCCAGTATGTCCGAGCGTCTGGACTACACAGACAAGGAGAACAAAAAAGTATTCCGCGACACCCTTGTCTCGAATGTCACCGACATGATCGAACTGCTACGCGTATGCAACGTGACCAACTCAACACAGATGGAAGCTATGGCGAACCGTCTGGACGAGGCCATGTCTGGAGTCACACCTGACGCGTTGCGTGACGACGACTATTTCCGCGCCGAAACCAAAGCGGCAGTGGACGCGGCAATCAAATCACTACCATCACTAGACATCTAAGGAGAGCGAAATGAAACGTCTAATGAAAAAAGAACCTACCCCGATTGAACTTGTGGCAGCAGCTATGAGTGAAGAACTACACTTTGAGGTGACACCTGAACAGGCAATCCAACGTCTGTGCAACGAGTACCTAAACGCAACCCCTAAGTCTAAAAAATAATATCAGAACTGGAGAACAACAATGACTAATCAAGCACAAGCAATGTATGCGCTATCACTAGACCAGTGTGTATCAGCAATCAAAGCGGTGGGCCACAAGCGCACCGTACTATTGCAGGGTGACATCGGTAACGGTAAATCATCCACCTTGCACACACTGCAAGAAGAATTCCCTAACCACGTGGCATGTTACTTTGACTGTACCACGAAAGACCTTGGCGACCTGAACTTGCCCAACATGGCAGTGATGAATGACGCGGGGTACGTGACGTTTGTACCCAACGAAGAACTCGGTGCGCATCTGGGCAAGCCGATCATTCTCATGATTGACGAACTCGGCAAAGCTAACCCTGCGGTCAAGAACGCGTTGTTGCGTGTCATGCAAGAACGTACTGTTGGTAGTGTTAAACTACACCCTGACAGCATTGTGTATGCGACGACGAACAAAGGTTCCGAAGGTGTTGGCGACTTGCTACCACCACACGCACGTAACCGTTTGGTTGTGGTACAGGTACGCAAGACAGACCACATGGACTGGATCGAATGGGGTATCAACAACGGCATTGATCACTCACTGTTGGGTTGGGTCAAAGACAACCCGCATCTGATGCAGTCATTCGAAGAGGTCAAAGACCCCGACGAGAACCCGTACATCTTCCATCCGAAGCAGCAGCGAGCGGCGTTTGTTACACCACGTTCTTTACATACAGCATCTGACATTTTGCACGAACGTGAACACATGGACGACCAGACGCTAACATCATTGTTGATGGGTGCGATTGGTGATCGTGGTGCGATGGACTTGATGGCCTTTGTGCGTCTCGCCGATCAGCTACCTACATTGCAGTCGATCAAAGACGATCCGAAGAATGCCAAGGTTCCCGACAGCGCCGCAGCTATCTGTATGGTTGTGTATAGAACTTTGTCTGCGTTGGACAAAGACTGGATCAACGCATGGATGGACTACATGCCACGCCTAGACACCGAAGCACAGGCAATGTTTGCCAACGGTGTTCGTGCGCCGAAGTACAGCAAGCAGGCAATGGTCATGCAGAACAAGAAGTTCACAGAGTGGGCTATGCATAACAACCACCTATTCGGTGCGGACAAGAAGTAAGGAGAACAACAAATGTTTGTAGCAAATCTAACAGAGGAGCAGCGGCTATCAAAAGCCGTTGTCGCCATCATGGGCAATCCGAAATACACAGCACTCGCAGGGGTGCTGATGATCGGTGAGCGTACCATCGTCGATGATCCTGAGATCCCGACAGCGTGTACCAACGGACGTGACGAGTTCTATTCACGTGAGTTCGTAAAGCAGCTAAACGATGCAGAGCTACGGTTCCTTGTGTTACACGAGGTGTATCACAAACTGTTCAAACATCTGCACATCTGGCGTCACCTGTACGACGAGAACCCGCAGCTTGCGAACTGTGCCAATGACTATGTGATCAACATCAAGATCAAAGACGACAACGAAGATGGTTTCGCCACCATGACTGGTGTGTTGAAGCATGGCTGTCTCGACGAGCGGTTCCGTGGCATGGACAGCGCACAGGTATACAACTTGCTACGTGATGAACAACAAGACGACGGTGACGGCGGTAGTGGTTCACTACAGAATGGACAGCAGCCATTCGACGAACATGACTGGGATGGTGCGCAGGAGATGGACGCAGAGGAGCAGCGTGAGCTTGCACGTGAACTCGACGAAGCTATCCGTCAAGGTGCATTGGTTGCAGGTAAGATGGGCAGCGGCGGTGATCGTGACCTTGAAGAACTACTACAGCCACAGGTCAACTGGCGTGAAGTATTGCGTGACTTTATCACCGATACATGCGCAGGTTCAGACTACAGCAGCTACCGCAAACCCAATCGTCGCTACTTGTCCGCAGGTGTATACATGCCGAGCGGTATCACTGAGCAGGTCGGGGAACTGGTATTAGCTGTTGACACG
>Ga0213864_10001440_pt1 | contig 10663 bp, 18 predicted proteins | sample PICome_5_FD_160078 | JGI IMG/M metagenome (GOLD analysis project Ga0213864, IMG submission 160078) | Coastal seawater microbial communities near Pivers Island, North Carolina, United States - PICO247 | ecosystem: Environmental > Aquatic > Marine > Coastal | place: USA: North Carolina... | reverse complement strand
GTTAAGGGGAAGACGTATTACACGGCGGATGCTGATTTGAGAAAGTAACGGTCCGACGGATTCCACCAATGTAAAAATGCTGATTTTTCAGTAATAGACCAGTCCATAAGTTCTAACGCATTCCCATTAACATACCACCTACCATTTTTTTTATGTGGCTGTAACGGTTCACAATTTTTAATATGATTATCTAAAATCCATTTATCAGAGCTATAGATCTTCCCTATAGCGGATCTATAAGACTCTAGAGCTAATTTTATGGGAACTGCATTCATCGGGGCATTCTTCATCATATTAGAAGTCTGTATCGCGTGATTTTTTAACACAGTATCTTCTACCATTTTCGGTGATGGAGGGTTGGACGACGAACGTATCATATCATTATATTCTTGGGAACCTGGATAACCCTGACTTATTGACATACCCCGCTTTGATAATCCCATTTACATAAGATACAGGCGTATTCTTTATTTTCTTACACTTTCCACCACTCTCTCGGTTTGGATCTAACTCTCGACGGCGCACGTTTAATCTGTCGACGATTTTTGACTGGAGAGTCAAAACTGGTTTGCTTTTCATATCGACGAGTGATTCGGTTACGAACCAGTTTTAAAGTAGATCTAAACTGTCGAAGCTCTTCGAGTCGAATATCGTAAAACTCCGTTCCACCACCTTCTCCGGTGACGTGGAATTCTTGTAAGATTCTCTTGACCGCATCGTCGACGAGACGACCAACGGGTGATGGGATCCGTTTCAAAAGAATCTCAAATTCAATCTTCCCGGAACAGGAGGTCTGTAAATTCTGAAGACGTTTCTTTGGATCTCCTGTGATTCCGATTTTTAAATAAGGTTCATGAGGAATAATAGCGGTGTAAATAGTTTTAAACGTCATTTAAAAATACGACAATAGTATATTTACTTAGGTACATAATATGACCGACCGAATCTCTTGGGAAGACTACTTTATGCAGACTGCTCAACTCGCATCTGTGCGGTCTCCATGTGAGCGACTGAAGGTGGGATGTGTCCTCGTGAAGAACAATAGACTCATCAGTATGGGCTACAATGGATTTCTAGGTGGGTGCGAACACAAGTCCATCGTGAGGGATGGTCACGAACAAGCGACGATACATGCAGAGATTAACGCAATCACGGATGCAGCAAAGAGGGGTGCCTCCATCGATGACTGTGTGGCATACGTGACCCATTACCCATGTCTCAATTGCTACAAGGCTCTAGCGAGTAGTGGAATCAAAAAGATTTATTACAAAGAGGACTATCGAAACGACCCAGTTGTGGAGGAGTTGGGATATGGAGTGGATGTGACTAAACTCTAACTTTTCTCATTCCCTCCTCACAGAAAATCCTGTCAATATGTTCCATTTCATCTTTCGTCCACTCGGGTGCGCCGTGATGACACCTGTAGTTCGAAAAAAGTCTCTCTTTACCAGTAAAGTCATTGGGAATCAATTTTCTGTCAAGGTCTTCTTCTTTGATACCATCCATAATCCAGGGCCAGTTATCAAAATAAAGACGAATACTCTTGTACTCTTTTCCGGGTTCATACCCTTTCACATAGATACCACCTTCACTAATGCACTCGGGTTCGAATTCATGGTAAGGCATGGCGATATTCATCTTGTCGACGATGTTCAAGATGTTCCTCATCGTGAAGGAATCATCAAGCTTATACACGGTATCGTTTTCGAAAGTGTGGAACATTTTGATTTTAGATGAAAACATACATAATGTGAGTTCACTTAAGTATTATAATTGTCTCTGGTAAAGTTATAAGATGCCGTGTCCTATTTGTACAGGGGCTCTCATTTCCAAAGCTGCACAGGGTATAGCTGCGTTAGGAGCAATTAAGCATGTCAAAGACCGTAAAAAACCCAAACCCAAGAAAAAATCTCCTCAAAAACAATTGCGTTAAAATATAACTTAAGTCAGGGGATGTTTCGATGCTTTGTAAGCACAATGACGTACCTTCTACCAAAGAAGACGGTTCATGCACGAGAGCTCAGTCTCTCTCAAAAAAACAGTGATGCATGGGCCTTCGTGTATAAGGTTCCGGTTAAACTCATTTCGGTCTCACAAAATCCACAAACGTTTAAGATCAACTCGTTCACCGCCTCAAACTGTCCCATCCTCACGAGTGAAGAATACACGAGGTACCTGGAACCAGCGATCGTCGAAGATGGTAAGATTTTTACGAGTGTGTATCCTATGGGGTACATCACGGAAACCGACTTTGACGACAGACAAAACGTAAAAGACCTGATGAAACAACTGCGTAAACTTTCCAAAGATATCCCCGCCCTTGAGACGTTTCTCGCTATGCAACCCGCGAGTACTCAAGGAAATACTCGGATCGTAAATTTCGAAAAGATAAAATACTACGATGAGTGTGGAATTCCTGACACGTGTAAATACCCGGATATGTACGGACATGACAGCTACATTTTCAACCGCGCACCTCATTATGCACCACCCCACCCAGTTCTCACACAAGAAGAGTGGCGAAACCATCACTGCTTTCCAAGACCGCTCGGTGTCCGTCCAAAAGATCACGCCACGCCACGTCAGACGTACGATACGATTCTGGAACTGGTTACCCAACTGTATAATTGTAAAGGTATCGACAAGTCAAAATTCATGGGATTACCACTCGAAGACCGCGATGTTCATAGATGTCGATTCTGTGGCGAAGTCGTCGATGTCTCTCAAGCCAAGCCCAAACACGGAAGCGAAACGAACTATATGGAACTCTGTCACCGGAATCCTAACGGACGTTTTACGCGTGATAACTTGTACCTAGGACACGGTGCGTGTAACCGCATGCAGGGAGGATGTACGGAAGAACAGATCGTTTCCAATGGGATTCGACTTATGAAACTGCTGGAGCGCGAGAAAGATTCAGAGTTGTTCACGGCCGCGGAGACGCTGACCAAATTCCTAGATTAAAGAATTGTGTAGTATTGTAATGAGAGATGTACAACCACAGGTTTATTGATGAGATCAATCAGGTTCTACATAATAGGGGTATAAACGTGGATGATCGATTACACGTTATAACCAAGGCTCTTCGAAAAGAAGAGGGTGCCGACCCGGAGGTTGTCGATATTCTAAATAGAACGTCTTACGACGTTGCGGACACGTTTCAGCGAGTGTATATGCTTCTAGGGTCGGAGAAGTTCCACAGAAATCTTGACCAGTTTTATACACCCATCACGATCGGTTCGTTTTTGGCTTCTATATGCCATCCGGGTAAACGAGCGATAGACCCTGCATGTGGTACGGGTGATTTAGTTGTGGAGTATGAATCTGAAAATATTGATCTATGGGATATCAGCCCCACGGTGACCGAACTCGCGACTTTTAACTTTGGTATTCGTGACCGGAAAGCTTTGTCTATACGTACACATGACAGTATCCGTCTACACGATGACAGTAACGATAGCTACGATTATTGTTTTCTAAACCCTCCGTTTGGGTCTAAGACGATATTGACGGATGCTTCCGTGTTACAAAATTACAAGATGGGTCGCGATAGGAAGAAGCAAGAACTAGGAATTCTTTTCATCGAACGGTCCATGAACCTTTTGCGCGAAAATGGCATTCTTTTTGCTATCATTCCAAACGGTTACCTAGGGAATCAGCAGTTGAAGTATTTTAGGGAATACATACTCGACGAACATCGACTCTTGGGGGTACTCGAACTTCCGAGTAACACGTTTTCTAGAAGTGGAACAGGTGTGAGCACATCTATTCTCATAATACAAAAAACAAAAACTCTCCCCGAAGATTATCCGGTATTTATTCGAACCATTTCCAAGATAGGATACGAGTTGCACAAAAAGAATACACCCATGGTGTTCACGGAAAGTGGTGCGATTGATTCAGAACTTCCACATATCGCAGATGAAATTAAGGCGTGGGCAACAGAGAATAACGTATCCGGTTTACGAACGGAAATCGAAGGTGTGCCATATGACCACGTGATGAAAAGTGAACTCATCTCTAAAGATTACGCGTTCAACGTTCGGAGACACTATAAACTGTACAAAAGTCTTGAAACAAAATTACGAGACTGTGATCGTATAAAGGATCTATGCGTCGACGCGAACTCGGTGTTTCGAAAGAATAACGACTCGACGTATAAGTATTTGGACATTGGGTCGGTACAGAAATGTATGTACGATTACGAGGTGTATACCGGGGCAACGCTACCTTCTAGAGCTACAAGGATTGTCAAGACGAACGACATTATCGTTTCAAAGTTACGGGGTAAACTCACTTTCACCGTTATAATGGAAGACGATCTGATCGTGAGTAGCGGGTTTATAGTACTGAGAGCTTCGAGTCGTGAGAATATGCTAAAGCTATTTGCACTGATGTTTACCGAAGAATTCATGATTCAGCATCAAAGTTTTCAGACAGGAAGCATCATGGAAAGTGCCTCCGATGCAGATATCTTAAACTTTTACGTTCCCGCCAATTTGGCAACGGAAAAATATGCAAAGGTCCTCGAGGCTATGCAAACTCTTAAAAGTGCACTCGTATAAAGAAAATGCGTCCATCTAGTTTAGATATGCTAACATTAGCTAAACCTATTATCACTCCTCGCTCTCAGCCGTTAAGACGTCGACAAAACGTACGACCTCGCCAGCCAATTCGCACCGTTCGAGTACAAGCTTCTATGATTCCACCCGACGTGATCGATTATGCACAGTTTCAACTTGTCTCGTGGGTACTACCCATGACCATCGCCGGGCGTCTTATGAAACTGGAGTATCCGGATATTGCGTCCGGACTTGTTCTCATGGCTGTCACTAAATCCGTTCTCAATGCCGCGGGAATCATTCACTATTAAAGATTTGGCGGGAACAAAAAATATATGTTATCACTCACACAAATGCACTTTATTAGACCAATGGTTAAAACTCGCGCCAAAAAGGATGATTTCGTGGAACCGGCAGAGGCTCCAGGTGAAGGTAAACGCCGTGAACCCGATGTCACTGATAAGAAACCTGAGGGTATTTCTCCTCCCACGAAACACCCTATTAAGCAAAAGATTATGGAAATTTTTAAAATCAAGGAGATTGATTATAAAAAGTTCAACGAGGAAAATATGTGGGCCATTCGACCTAACAAGAAGAGGTAACTAACTTCCCGTTTTGATCTAAACCCTTTATCTTGAGTTTACCATCATTTACTAATTGGAGAATCTGTTCTCCCAGCTTTTCATTGTCCTCCCAGATCTGATCATTCTTAGGATCACCCGGGAGTTTCGGCATAAATGCCATGAACGCCTGCATCTTCTTTTCCATGGAGAGTTCTTTGTCTTGAAGGATTCGCTTGACGTGGTTGGGAATGTTGTTTACGTTCATTGGATTTATATAAAGCAACTTCTTTAAACTCGTGTTCATCGTCGTCATTCACAAATCACACCTAAGTTAAACCGGTATAAAGCATATACACAATCTATACACAAACCATGATGCGCATCTCTTCTGTCACCGATTACATCCTCAAGCTCGAGAAGCTCAACCAGGAGTCTCGCGAGAAGATCGATTCTCTCAAGGAACTCTTCCTCAAGTCCGAAGAGGAAAAGGTCAAGGCTCTTCGTGAGCTTAACGAGTTGAAGCAGAAGCCCACTGTCAGTCATGTCACTCTCATCTCCGATGAGACTTGCCCCATCAACGAGGAGATTGCGAACCATCTCATGCTCATCTCTCTCAAGGAGTCTGATGTGTACAAGGCTCGCGCCTACAAGAACGCGGCCGAGATTATCGCCAAGCTCACTTACGAGGTGACTGATGGTATCTCGTGCGCCAAGCGTACTAAGGGTATCGGTCCTTCTATTGCTGCCAAGATTGACGAGTTCCTTGACAACTATTACAACTCCGAGGACGATTCCGATTATGACTCTGATGCGGAGTCTGTCGCGTCCAACGACACTGGATCCTTCTACTCCACTGACGACGAGTACGAAGAGGAAGAAGATGTCATCGATACGAACGAGTACATCGCCGACGAGCTTATGATTCTTGCGTCTAAGCAGGGACAGGATCCTTACCGCGCTCAAGCTTACACCAAGGCTGCTAAGATTATTCGCGATCTCGACTTTGAGATCACGTGTGGCGCGGATGTGTATGAAGGAGACAAGAAGCTACCGGGTATCGGAAAGAGTATCGCGAAGAAGATCGACGAGATCCTTCACACCAACTAAACCCAGTGCGCTCTGGGCGAAGATTTCCGATGCCTTTTCCGCATCGAGAGGCGATGCAGTACATAAAAATAAAACATAGCGACTCCCACTGGAGCAGGCATTCCTTGTAATGAAACTATATTTTATAATTCCTCATCAATCGTAAGATCGTTATATTCAACTTCCTTCGTTACATATGCTTCAGAACTATCGTTAACCATCATATCTCTCACAGTTTCATACAAAACGGACGTCAGGGCAAATTTATACGCCAAAAAACCTACAAAAGTGGCGCCATAGTCAAAATCAAAACTAAACGGTGCATTGTTCCACATAGATTCGAAGATGGCCGTTGCCACTGGTATAAGAATCTGCGTTTGCATAGGAGCGTTTTCTAGCTCGTCCACGTATTTTGTGAGCGTTCCCAAATATGCTAGTGAAGATGCAACACCTAGAGTCGCGGAGACTCCTTCTGCTGCACCTTGAGTGATAAAGTAACTGGTCACAATGGCAGTCCCATAACCCGTTGTAGAGTTTCGAAGTTTTCTCTTCAACTTTTCATAATCCGTGATCGGTTTAACTATGGGTTTGGAAGATGCCAATATGTAACTCATATGTCTTCGTTATGTTCTTTCTCTTTAGATACTTAAAAGAATGGCTCGTATATATAACATGCCTGGATGCCCGAGTGGTCTAAGGGGACCGACTTAAGATCGGTTGGTGTTTTCACCTCGTGGGTTCGAACCCCACTCCAGGCAACTCGTTTATACGACAAGTTAAATCTACATTAACTTATCGTATAGATTATCATTTTTAGGGGAAACGTATGTCCCGTTACTCCATCTGTTATTATCCTTGTCTACCGATTTTATGTGGTACAATGCAAGTCCGGGATTATCGACTATAGCTTTCATGTTCGTAAAGCCCTGAATCTTCTCATGTAATGCGTTGCCATACCTGATGACTCCATTGTTTTTGAAAATTCTTCCGTTATAATCGGGCCAATTGACCCATCCAAGCTCATTTACTTTGTCTCCGAAATCGTGGTCTTCATACCATTTACGAGTAGCTCCTAGAACTATGTTTATTCGAGGTATCATGAGAAAATCCGCCTCGGTGGTTGTGATGATTTCCTTTACACGCTTTATCATTAGTTCTTGTGGCATCTCATCCGGGTCCAACACGAAAATATAATCACCCGAACACTTGGAGATGTGATAGTTTCTATGTTCCGCAAAGTTCCCATCAAACGCACGTTCACATGTCACTATGTCTTCTTTGAAATAGTCGATGACAGATTTCACACTTTCGGTGGTATGTGCCGTATCTACAAGAACGTTGATGTCATCTTCCTCGTCTATGACACCCTTTAAGAATGAAATGAGAGAATAAAGATCCCTCGATTCGTTGCAAACGGTGATGGCGTACGTGATCTTCATAGTGTATTAGAGGATACCTTCTTTAACTATCTATGATTCCTAAGATAATCCACAAGGTGATCATAGTAGACGGAGGCAAGATGCCACAAATACCAGAAGGTATGAATAAGGCGATCGAGACGTGGTATCGTCTCAATCCAGAGTACAAAGTCAAACTATATTCCGGAGAATCTTGTGAGAACTACATCAAGCAACACTTTAACGACGATGTACTAAATGCGTATCACAGCCTAAAGCCGTATTCGTATAAATGTGACTTGATGCGACATCTCATTATGTATAACGAAGGTGGTTGGTACACAGATGCTCGAATGGAGTGCTATAAACCACTTGACGAGTTGGACGCTTTGAACAAAGAGTTTTACGTATGCGTAGATACACCCCAGCAGCAGCTTTGTATGACGACGGGATTCATTGGGTCTGTTCCCAAGCATCCCATCTCGAAGAAGATGATTGACATCATCCTATGGAACATAGGCAACAGGCATTACGGAATGGACTGCTTAGCTCCTACGGGTCCGGGTGCCTACATAAACGCGTGTATTGATCACGTGAGGAAGTTTCCGCATGCATGTCTCATTGGAAAACACGTGATCGATAACGGTGAACAGTTTATAGATTTTGAACTTGGTCGCTTCGCAAAAGTCAAATATAACAATGCCAGGGGAGCTGATAATTCAGACCTGGCCGGTACGAATGATTATGGTGAAATGTGGAGAAATTGGGACATATACACGGACGTGTAGTTTTTTCTCAACATACAGTAAAGATGAAGTTTTCTCAAGAGATGGGTTTACCTGCCCTTTTCGGTATTATTCTACTCGCGGTGGTCACGTTTTTCGTAAACTTCGTGGGTATCCGTCACTACAACGAGTGTGATTCTGTGCGCGGTGTCGAGAAGTTCGAAAACCGTAAGGTGTACCTCAGCCAGCTCGTGACTATCGTGGTCACTGCCGCGGCGACCCTCGGTCTTCGTAAGTTCGTGTCCACTCCCGGCGCTTCTGCGGCTGGTCCCATGATGATCATCGGTGGTATTCTTCTACTGATTTCCGGTGTGTTCGTGTACCAACTTCTTAACGCCGACAAGGAGGCGTGCAAGCCCAAGGATTCTGAGGTTAACTACTCGATTACCGGTATGACGTTCGCGAGCCTTATCATCGTGATCGGTCTCGCCGCTACGTACATGGCGTTTGCTCCCAAGGGTCCGGGTGTCACTGTCACTCCCACAAACGCGGCGCTCATGGAGTAAAATTTTGAACAAATAAAATATGGAACTACATGAAGCTACGTATATAGTGTGTATGCTTATAGTTCATGTAGTACGAAACGTAGGGAAACTCTCGTTGGAAGAAAAACTCAATATTCTTCAGTACGCATTCTCCCTTCTGCGCTCTCTCGATTTGAGTTCGTGTAAAATATACAGTTGCACGAATAAACCGAGAATCGAATATACAACCGAATAATTAGCTCCTATTCTGTATTGGTACAACGACCAGAGTATACTGGCAACTATACCTGAATACAAAAGAGGATACGTGTTCACATCAACCTTCTCCTGTTTCACAGTAGATATTCTAAACATCATCTGCGCCACACCTATAGAAATCGCACTCGTGGCAATGAGACCGTCGGCGCTCACCATTTATATAGTTAAAGATTTTAATGTAGGTTTATAAAAATGGAGAACATTTTGAAGTCGTACGCTACCAAGGGCAAGGATAATGAGAAGATCGTGAACAAGATTACCCGTCTTGTGAACAAGTACAAGAAGACTGGTATCAACAAGGAGAACATCTGTGGACTCGTCTCTACTCTCATGATTGACGTTCAGAGCATGAAGGGTCTCGTCGGACCCGAGAAGAAGGATCTCGTCATGGACCTCATCTATTCCGTGATCGAGCAAATCGACGCGGGTGAGGAAGACTCTGAACTTGAGTCCGTTTTGAAGACTATGGTACCTCCGATGATCGATAGTTTCTCGGTCATGCTAAAGGTAAATAAGGCTTGCGCTTGTATTAAGATTAAATGAAGTTCCCGAATCTCGAAACTATGGTAGCATATGGAATATACACCATTCGCGATCTCGTATTGTACTCACACAATAAACTCAAAAAGAGACACATCGTACCTCTGAACGAATGTAAATGTTGTTCGTTCGTATATGCAGGCGACACATGTCTAAATTGCGCCCCTTCTAATTCTTTGGTTTAATGACCAGCCCCAGAACGGTTTCTAAATTGTTCTGATCTCTCTTAAGCGGCTTTGCACGTTTAAGGCGCAACGGTTCATTCGTCCCCGTCGCGCCTTTTATTTCGTACATCTTATTCGTATTCTTCGTAATAGGCACGACGTTATCTACTTCCGGTTCCTGTATGACATCCGTATTAGGATCCGTGTCGAGATCCGCGTTTTCCCTAAACTTCTCTATAGTCAGGTCGCCACCGAATTCTATGAGTCTCTGTCTCTTGGGTGCGGGTTTGATTCTACCAACCTTACCGTACATAGCCTTTCGTAGCATGACGATATTACCACAGATAATACTCCCCTTGCTCAGGCCATACGTCTCAATTGCATACGTTTTCATACAGCTCCAGGAACAGAACTTACCAGAAACTATGAACTTGTTTCGTCGTTCATCGTGTTTAGTTGGTAATGCCAAAGGGTCACTTTTAAAATCATGACAACACCACCAGCACCAAGACATGACTAGTATCCGTGATGAATCTTTAAGCATTATTTTTTTTATGAGGCTATAACAAAGAGATGAGATGAGGACCGCTCGTATTGGGATATTTCTCATAGTAATCATAGTCCTCATCCTCCTTGGGCAAAGCGTAAGAAATAGAACCGTCTTGAAATATGACCCAGCTTCCAGACAGGTTGTACAGGTACCTAAATCCGAACTAGGTAATTCGGTTGAAGTGTTACGCCCTGCTTCCGAGATTGTTGTCGAAACACCGGAAGAAGTAGAGGAGCGTTTTGAGAATACACTCACCGAAAATTTGGACGAAGA
>Ga0213864_10001439_pt1 | contig 10682 bp, 12 predicted proteins | sample PICome_5_FD_160078 | JGI IMG/M metagenome (GOLD analysis project Ga0213864, IMG submission 160078) | Coastal seawater microbial communities near Pivers Island, North Carolina, United States - PICO247 | ecosystem: Environmental > Aquatic > Marine > Coastal | place: USA: North Carolina... | reverse complement strand
CTGCCCCGACCTCTCGCGCAACTGCTGGTGGGTGGCGATCCTGAGCTTCGGCGAGGGCTGGCACAACAACCACCACGCCCACCCCTCCAGCGCCCGCCACGGCCTGCGCTGGTTTGAGTTCGACATCACCTGGCAGCACATCAAATTGATGCGCAAGCTGGGCTGGGCAAAGCGAATCCGCGAGGCGCGCTACCCCGCCTGAAGCTCACGGCGGATCGCCTCCCCCAGATCCAAAGCCTGATCACCCGAGCCCGGTTGCAACAGCAGCCTGGCTTTTTGGCGCAGCAGCTCCAGAAACTGATCAGCGCTCAGCTCCTCCTCAGCCGCCGCCCCCAACGCCGCCAAGGTGAGGCGCAGATCGCCGAGTTCGGCATCGAGCTCCTCGGCGCTGTAATCCCGCTGACCAGCCATCACCTCAGCGAAGCGCTCACGCCGCTGTCGTTTCTCAGCCGGATAGGCGGCCAACACCTGCTCCCGGCAGAGGCGCCAGGGCAGCCCCGCGGTGAACAGCTCCGCCAGTGCCGCACTCAAACCAGCAGCCTCCGATGCCTGGATGCGCAGATCAAACGCGCCCGGCAGCGGACGCAGGCCCACAAAAATCTCAAACAGCTGGGCTGGCCCCAAGGCTGAGCCGTCGTCGGCCAAAAGGGGAAGCGCTGAAGCCTGGAGGGCTGCGAGCAATTCGGGCTGATCAGCCAACTGCTCAGCGAGATCAGCCGACAGGCCAGCTGTGCCTCCACCCTGGGCCAACAGCTGATTGATCCGCCCCAGGGCCACGAACAGCTCCGGCCCCGGGGAAGCGAGCTTGCGGTTGCGCAGGTTGGAGAGCTGCGAGTTATGCACCCGGCCGAGATCGAGCGCATCCGCCAGGGCCGGCAACACCCGCTGACTCCAAGCATTGCGCTCATGCCACACCTTGATCAGATGGCCGAACGCATCACGTCCCGCTTCGAGTTCCGCTCGATAATCCATCCGATACGGATCCGTACTGCTACCATCTTAGCGAATACAAGCGGAGGGCTCATGACGGCCACCATCACCAGCCGCGCCAGCGCGCAGCATTTGCACCGGCCGCACGGCGCGCAACACGGCACGGCGCCAGTGGCCACCGCATCCGAGGGGCGCAACTGGGCTGTGATCGGCTTCATGGCAGCCCTCCACGTGCTGGCCGCGGTGGCTCTGCTGCCCCAGTTCTGGAACCTCACAGCGGTGGCCACGCTGGCCGGGCTCTATTGGCTCACCGCCTGTCTGGGCGTGACCATCGGGTATCACCGCCTCCTCAGCCACCGCGCCTTTCGCGTGCCTCAATGGCTTGAGCGCTTCTTCGCCACCTGCGGCGCCCTCAGCTGCCAGCACGGCCCGATCGACTGGGTGGGCCTGCACCGCCACCACCACAAGTTTTCCGATACGGAACCGGATCACCACAACAGCCATCGCGGCTTCTGGTGGAGCCACATGGGCTGGATGTTCAAGTCGATCGCGGCCATGGGCGCCGTGCCTCGCCTCACCGGCGATCTGGCCGCCGATCCCTACTACCGCTGGCTGAACAACAACTTTCTGCTGCTGCAGCTGCCCCTGGCCGGTCTGCTGTTCTGGATCGGCACGGCAACGGGTGCTGGCGGCTGGGCTCTGGTGCTCTGGGGCATTCCCCTGCGCCTGGTGCTCGTCTATCACGCCACCTGGCTGGTGAACTCCGCCACCCACCGCTGGGGCTATGTGCTCCACAACAGCGGTGATGGCTCCCGCAACAACCCCTGGGTGGCCGCCGTCACCTTCGGCGAGGGCTGGCACAACACGCACCACGCCTATCCCCATTCCGCTCGCCACGGCTGGGGCCGCCGCGAGCCCGACCTCACCTGGATGCACATCCAGCTGATGCAACGCCTCGGTCTGGCGACCCAGGTGCGCCTGCCGGCGCCGCTCCGGGAATCGGCTCAGGCACCCGTGGCGTAGGCTCCTAAGTCGCCCATCCGTTGATCGTTAGTTCGTAGATCCCATGGCCAAGCGCGTTTCTGTGGTCCTCAGCGAGGACGTCCTCAGCCTGGGTAAGGACGGCGATCTGGTGGAAGTGGCTCCTGGCTACGCCCGCAACTTCCTGCTGCCCCAGGGCAAGGCTGTGCCCGTCACCCCCGCGGTGATGCGCCAGGTGGAGCACCGCCGCGCCAAGGAAGCTGAGCGTCAAGCCGCCCTCAAGGCTGAGGCCGTGGCCTTCCGCACCGCCCTCGACACCATCGGCCGCTTCACCGTGAAGAAGCAAACCGGTGGTGACGACGTGCTGTTCGGCACCGTGACCAACGGCGACGTGGCGGAAGCTATCGAAGCGGCAACCAAGAAAGAAGTGGATCGCCGCGACATCATCGTTCCCGAAATCCACCGCACCGGCAACTACAAGGTGCAGGTGAAGCTGCACAGCGAAGTCACCGCTGAGATCAACCTGGAAGTGGTGAGCCACTGATCCGCTGGTTTCCCGCCGGTGAATGCCGCGGGAGAATGAATCTCCCCGTTGCCGCCAGGCCCATCCGGGCTTGGCGGCTTTTTTGATTGAACAACTGCCAGCCGGCCATGGTGAGCGCTCCTCTCAGCAACCGCGACTCCAATGAGGAGAAGGGCCGCCTCTCCAACAGCCGGGGCAGGCCCCGCGATGAGGCAAATTTCGATGCCATGCCCGATGGCGTGCCGCCTCAGAACCTGGAGGCGGAAGAAGCAGTGCTGGGCGGCATCCTGCTCGACCCCGACGCGATCAGCCGCGTCGCGGATGTGCTCCAGCCCGAAGCCTTCTATCTCACGGCCCACCGCGAGATCTACCGCACCGCCTTGATGCTGCACGGCCAGGGCAAACCCACCGATCTCACCGCCATGACCGCCTGGCTGGCGGACACCGGCGCCCTGGAGAAGGTGGGTGGCAGCAGCCGGTTGGTGGAGCTGGTGGAGCGCACCCTCTCCACCGCTTCCATCGACGAGGTGGCGCGCTTGGTGATGGACAAGTTCCTTCGCCGCCAGCTGATCCGCTCCGGCAACGAGGTGATTCAGCTCGGCTTCGATCAGAGCAAGCCGATGGAGCAGGTGCTCGATGAGGCTGAGCAGAAGATCTTCGCGATCAGCCAGGAGAAACCCAGCACCGGCCTCACCCCCACCGCCGAGATCCTCACCGCCACTTTCAACGAGATCGAGAGCCGCTCGCTTGGCACCGCAGTGGCCGGCATCCCGGTGAACTTCTACGACCTCGACGCCATAACCCAGGGGCTGCAGCGCAGCGACCTGATCATCGTGGCCGGCCGCCCCGCCATGGGCAAAACCGCCATCACGCTCAACCTGGCCAAAAACGTAGCCCAGCTGCACAACCTGCCGGTGTGCGTGTTCTCGCTGGAGATGAGCAAGGAGCAGCTCACCTACCGCCTGCTGGCGATGGAGGTGGGCATCGAAGCCGGCCGGTTGCGCACCGGCCGGCTGCAACCGGAGGAGTGGCCGCTTCTGGGACAAGGCATCAGCAGCCTCGGGCAAATGCCGATCTACATCGACGACAAACCCAATGCCGGCGTGCTGGAGATGCGCTCGCTCTGCCGCCGCCTGATCGCCGAATCCGGCAAGGAGCTGGGGGTGGTGATCATCGACTACCTGCAGCTGATGGAAGGCAGCGGCTCCGACAACCGGGTGCAGGAGCTCTCACGCATCACCCGTGGCCTCAAGCAGATGGCCCGTGAGCTGAACGTGCCGGTGATCGCCCTCTCCCAGCTGAGCCGGGGCGTGGAATCACGCACCAACAAACGGCCGATGCTCTCGGACCTGCGGGGATCGGGCTCGATTGAGCAGGACGCCGATCTGGTGCTGATGATCTACCGCGACGAGTACTACAACCCGGACACACCTGATCGCGGCATCACCGAAATCATCGTGACCAAGCACCGCAACGGGCCGGTGGGCACCGTGAAACTGCTGTTTGAGCCCCAGTTCACCCGTTTCCGCAACCTGGCGGCGCCCTAGCGTTGACCCATGGTGTTCCCCGGTCCTCCCACAGAAGCGTTCGACGTGATCGTCGTGGGTGGGGGGCATGCGGGCTGTGAAGCAGCAATCACCGCTGCCCGGCTGGGATGCAGCACCGCCCTGTTTTCGCTAAACATCGATCGCATTGCCTGGCAGCCGTGCAATCCCGCCGTGGGCGGACCGGCGAAGAGCCAGTTGGTGCACGAGGTGGATGCCCTCGGCGGGGTGATCGGTCGGCTGGCGGATGCCACGGCCCTGCAGAAGCGCATCCTCAATGCCAGCCGCGGCCCGGCCGTATGGGCCCTGCGCGCCCAAACCGACAAACGCCAATACGCCCGCCAGATGCTGCAGCTGCTGCAACACACCCCCAACCTGGCCCTGCGCGAAGCGATGGTGACAGGGCTGTGCGTGGAGGGAACCCCAGGCGACAACGCCCGCATCTGCGGCATCGAGACCTACTTCGGCAGCACCTACCGCGCCGGGGCCGTGATTCTCACCGCTGGCACCTTCCTGGGGGGCCAGATCTGGGTGGGCAACCAGTCGATGTCCGCCGGCCGTGCCGGTGAACAGGCCGCCGAAGGCCTCACCGAAGCCCTCGAAGCGCTCGGATTCCAACTGGGGCGCCTCAAAACAGGCACCCCTGCCAGGGTGGACCGGCGCAGCATCGCCCTCGATCAGCTCGAGGAGCAGCCCAGCGATGCCCACGGGCGCTACTTCTCCTTTGATCCGGCCAGCTGGGTGAGCAGCGAGCCGATGAGCTGCCACATCACCCGCACCACGGCCGCCACCCATCAGCTGATCAAAGACAACCTGCATCTCACCCCGATCTACGGCGGCTTCATCGACAGCAAAGGGCCCCGCTACTGCCCCTCGATCGAAGACAAGATCGTGCGCTTTGCCGATAAGGACAGCCACCAGATCTTCCTGGAACCGGAAGGACGCGACACGCCGGAGATCTATGTGCAGGGCTTCTCCACCGGCCTGCCGGAGCGGCTGCAGCTGGAGCTGCTGCGCACCCTGCCCGGGCTGGAGCAATGCGTGATGCTGCGCCCCGCCTATGCGGTGGACTACGACTATCTACCCGCCACCCAACTCAAACCATCGCTGGAAACCAAGCGGGTGCAGGGGCTCTATTCCGCCGGCCAGCTCAACGGCACCACCGGTTACGAGGAGGCCGCCGCGCAAGGGCTGGTGGCAGGGCTCAATGCCGTGCGGCTCCTGCGCGCGCAGGAGCCGGTGCATTTCCCCAGGGAAGGCAGCTACATCGGCACGATGATCGATGACCTGATCACCAAAGACCTGCGGGAGCCCTACCGGGTGCTTACCAGCCGCAGCGAATACCGCCTGGTGCTGCGCGGCGACAATGCCGACCGCCGCCTCACCCCGCTCGGCCGCGAGCTCGGCCTGATTGATGACCGCCGCTGGCAGCTATACACCCGCAAGCAAGAGGCCATCGCCGCGGAGAAAGAACGGCTTCAGCGCGTGCGCCTCAAGGTGAGCGATGCTGTGGCTGAGGCCGTGGTGGCCCAAACCGGTGCCACCATCAAAGGCTCGATCCTGCTGGCCGATCTGCTGCGCCGCCCCGGGTTCCACAGCAGCGATCTGGTGGAGCATGGCCTGGCGGATCCCCATCTGCCGCTCGATGTGCGTGAAGGCGCCGAGATCGACATCAAATACAGCGGCTACCTGGCGCGGCAGCAGCAGCAGATCGATCAGGTGAAGAAAAAGGAACACAAACCGATCCCAAGCGACACCAACTACGCCGGCATCAGCACCTTGTCGCGCGAAGCACGCGAGAAGCTGGCGGCCGTGCAACCGCTAAGCCTCGGCCAGGCCGCCCGTGTTCCAGGTGTTAGCCCAGCCGATGTCACCGCCTTGATGCTGTGGCTGGAACTTCAGCAGCGCCAACAACAGCTCGTCAACAGCCAGCAAAGCCGATAAGGTGCGCTCATCAGCGCGGCCTGCGGCGTGTGTTGAGGGATCGCTGAACAGCTGAGAGGCGAATCACCATGAGCAGCCCTCGATTCGCCAGCACATCCAAGGCCTACTGGGAACTGCGGGCCGAGCAGGTGATGGACCGGGTGTTCGTCAACGCTGGCCGCAACGCACCTGCCGAGGAACCGGACACGATCGAGGTGGAGGTGCGCGATGCCACCACCACTCCCAGCCCATCCCAAGCCAGCAACAAGGCTTCCACCATCTGGCAGCAGCTGGCCACACCGCTCAGCATCGCCCTGGCCATCAGCCTGAGCGGCTTCGGGGTTGGCGGCGCTGTGGTGCTCTGGCATGGCTCCCATCAGGCACGCCAAGACCTGCAGCAAGAACGCAACCTGCGCCTGCTGCAAGGCCTGCGCACCCTGGAAGCGCCAGTCGATACAGCACCCCCAGCAGCGCCGCAGAATCCCTGGATTGAGGAACTCGAACCCCTTGGTGGCAGCACCGACCCGCTCAAGCCGCTGCAGGTGCCGCTCAACGGCACCCTGCAAGTGCCAAGCACGCCAACCCCAGCGCCAGCGGGGCCAGCCATCGAGGCCCCAGAGCTGTTGGGGGTGGTGCAGATCCCGGGCCAACCCGGTTCCGCCATCTTCCAAAGCAACGGCAGCTCCAGCAGCACAAGCGTGGGCGACACCATCGGCAGCACCGACTGGCGCCTGATCTCCATCAGCGGCGACAGTGCCGTGATCGAACGCGGTGGAAGCCGCCGACACGTCAGCATCAGCAGCGGTTTCTGAGGGGCTCAGCGCTCCTGCCGGCAGCGCCCACCATGCACAGCCCTTCGCTCTGGCCTTCGCCTCGTCCGCTGTGGCAAGCCGCCGCCGAGCAGGTGATTGTGGGCGCCGGAGCGCCGGGCGAGCTCAGTGGCCCCTGGCGGCTGCTGCTGCTGGGCGATGGCAGCCCCACCCGCCACCTGCGCTCCCTCACCGGCGAAGAGGTGGTGGTGGAGGTGATTGCCATGGCCGCCGACCCCAACCCAGGCACGGAAGCGCCAGCGGAAGTGGCCGAACTGGAGGCCCCGCTGCTGCGGCGGCAGGTATGGCTGCGCTGCGGCCAGCACACGCTGGCCTGGGCAGAAAGCTGGTGGAACCAAACCCAGGCCGAACAGCATCTGCAGGTGCGCAGCCAACCGATCTGGCGCAGCCTCACCGCCAACCGCGCCGAGCTCTACAGAGAAGTGGATGGGCTGGCCCTGGTGGACGCCCCGGCCCTGGCCGCTGGCTTCGGAGCTGAGGGGCCCTACTGGAGCCGCCACTACCGCTTCTTCCGAGGCGGACGCGAACTCACCGTGATCCGCGAAGTGTTCTCACCGGCACTGGAGCAGTGGCTTGGCCCCGTTCAACACACTGCTTCATAACAATTGACAACAAAGGTGACGAGTGGCTACAGGAACTGCTTGACGGATTGCGTGCCACCGTGCTGCGGCCAGCATGGTGGCACGCAAGTGAAGGCCATGACCCCTCCATTCCGTACCGGCAGCAGTCCACCTCTGGCCAGCACCAGCACTGAGCCTGTGTGGCTCACCCTCACCGAACTCGGCCGCATCTACGGCATCTCCGCCGTGCACTGCGGCCGCCTGCTCAGCGCAGCCGGACTGCGGGGGCACGACGGCGAGGCCACCAGCCAGGCCCTGCAAGCAGGCTGCGCCATCCGCGGTCACCATCCCCGCTCCCATGGCCCCACCCACTGGCACCGCCAGCACTGCCAGAGCACCTTTGCAGCCGCGGGCCTCAAGCCCGTGCAGCGCCGCACCCTGGTGCAGCAATGGGCCGAGCTGCTCAGCGCCCTCACGGAAGGCTCCCCTTCGATCAGCACCAGTGCCGACCAGATGGCCGAAGAACTACCCAGCGACTTGGTGGAACCGGTGAACGCCGAACTGCGGCAGATCGGCTGCAGCTTTCAAGTGGGAAGCAGCAGCCTGGCCTGCCGCCCTCAATCAAAGGCGCGTCGCCGCGAGGAGCGCGGCACCTGCCGGCCGCTCTGAAACCGTGGGGCGTCGCTTTCGGGTTCTGGAGCCTGACGACCGGCAGGACGCTGCCAGCGGTTCACGCTGAAGCTGTCGTCCTCAGGCCAGTCCTGAGCATCGGCGGCTGGAGGCGGTGTCTGCTGGCGCACGCGGCGCGACACCGCCTCCAGCGGCTGCCGGCGGCGGCGGCTCGGCTCGGCCACTGGGGCCGAAGGCTCCCAAGATTCACGCCAGGTCTCGTCGTCGTCCATCAACCAATCGAGCTTGTCTTCCACCCAGCGGCCGAGATGATCCAGGCGCATACCGGAACCACGGCCCGCAGGGCGCGAACCGGGGCGAGCGCCTGAGACACCATCCACCAACTGCTTGCCAGCGCTCACCCACTGATCCAGACGCTGCTCCAGGCGAGGTTCTGAACGCCGAGTCGAGCGGCGTTCCGCTCGCTCTTCCGGCCAGTTGTCGTAGGAATCCACCATGGCGAGCAGGCTAGGGGCCCTCAGCGGATCTGGCGCCTGGCTCGCAGCCAGCGCTCGCGACTGATGCCCACCAGCGCAATGGCCAGGCCACTCCACTGCAGGGTCCACAAAGCGGTTTCCATGGGCGCGAGCCTAGGCGGATGCAGGCTCAAACACCAGCTGACAGCTGGGATGCCAACAACCGCCATGCCAGCGCTCGCAGCAGGCACGGCAGGCCACACCAGCGCGCCGTCGCCGATAGGGCGACTGCATCCCGCAACAAGGGCAGCGCGCCAACCAGCGGGCAGGAACCGTGGGCACAGGAAAGCGATGGCGCACGCTCACCACAAAATCCTGCTGAGCAGCATTGATCGCCGCCATGCGGGCACGAAAGCACGGTCCGTGCACCTCATCGCTCTGCTGCACCCGGTGCACCCAGGCATGGATCATCTCGTGGCACAACGTGCTGAGCGTGGACTGCAGCGGCAAGGCCTCAAGCAACGGGCGCGACAGCACGATCTCGCTGATCGCGATGCCATGGCGATCCCGGCCGAAGCGGTACAAACCGGCGCTGCGCCGCATGCGGCCGTCGCTCCAGCGCACCGCAACAAGCGCCTTGCCCTCGGCATCGGCAAGGTCGCCAGAAAAGTGCTCCCGGTTCAAACGGTGAAACAGCGGCAGCAAGGGAACCAGAGGCAAACCAGGTGCAGCACGGCCTGGCCAGTCTGGTGCTGAAAACCGCACTGCGCCTGAAGGGATCTGCTCCTGCAGAATCGCCCCGACTTCCTTCGCGCAGCCATGGACGGACAACTGGTGCAGACCATCGGCACCAAGGCGCTGCTGGCCGGTGCCGGCACCCTGTTGCTCTACTGGACCATCAGCGCCGTGAAGCTGGTGCTGAATGCGCGGGGGATCAACCCGGTGATCAAGCAGTTCTTCACCCAGGTGGCTTCGGGCCGCGTGGATGCCGCCTACCTGCTCACCACCAAGAACTACCGCTCCCATGTGAACCGGCAGCAGTTCATCCGCTTTCTGGCGGGGTTGCAGCTGAACAAATACCGCAACCTCAAATCGGGCCGCCCCCGCATCCAGGAAGAGCAGATCATCCTCACCGTGAAGCTCAAGGCTGAAGACAAAAGCGAGCTGCCTCTTGATTTCACCTTTGTGAAAGTGGAAGACGACTGGCGCGTCGACCGCATCCAGAAAGCCAGCGCCTGATCCAGCTGCCGTGAGCGCCGCCGACACCCGTGCCGCCGAGCTGAGGCACCTGCTCAACCGCGCCGCGCACGCTTATTACGTGCTCGATGCACCCGAGATGGAAGATCCGGTTTACGACCGCCTCTATCGCGAACTGCTCGAGCTGGAGCAGGCGCACCCCGCGCTGATCGCCGCCGACAGTCCCACCCAACGGGTGGGACTGTCGGCGGCAAAGGGATTCACGAGCGTGCGCCATCGCATCGGCCTGCTCAGCCTCGACAACGCCTTCAACACCGAGGAACTGGAGGCCTGGTACAGCCGGTTGTTGAAAGGGCTCGATCGCGATGCCGGCACCGCCCTGCCGATGGTGGGCGAGCTCAAGATCGACGGCAACGCTCTGGCCCTCAGTTACGAAAATGGTGTACTGGTGCGAGGCGCCACCCGCGGCGATGGTGAGGAAGGTGAGGAGATCACCGCCAACGTGCGCACGATTGGCTCGGTGCCCCTGCGCCTGCAGCTCGAGCACCCACCGGAGTGGCTGGAGGTGCGCGGCGAAGCCTTCATCCCCGATGGCACCTTCGCCGCCATCAATGCTGAGCGCGACAGCCGGGGCGAAGCGCTGTTCGCCAACCCCCGCAACGCCTGTGCCGGCACCCTGCGCCAGCTCGATCCCAAGGTGGTGGCGGCTCGGCGGCTCGACTTCTTCGCCTACACGCTGCATCTGCCGCCTGGCAAGCAAGGACCGGCCAGCCAGTGGGAGTCGCTGCAGTGGCTCAAAGGCGCCGGCTTCAAGGTGAACCCCAACGCCGAACTGCTGCCGGATCTGGCGGCGGTGGAGGCCTTCTTCGAGCGCTGGGATACGGGCCGCCGCCAGCTCGACTACGCCACCGACGGTGTGGTGGTGAAGCTCAACGACCTGGCGCTGCAGGATGCCGCCGGCTTCACCCAGAAAGCACCGCGCTGGGCGATCGCCCTCAAATACCCCGCCGAAGAGGCGCCCAGCAAGCTGCTGCGCTTGGCGTGTCAGGTGGGACGCACGGGGGTCGTGACACCGGTCGCTGAATTTGAACCCGTGCCCCTGGCCGGCA
>Ga0213864_10001437_pt1 | contig 10686 bp, 5 predicted proteins | sample PICome_5_FD_160078 | JGI IMG/M metagenome (GOLD analysis project Ga0213864, IMG submission 160078) | Coastal seawater microbial communities near Pivers Island, North Carolina, United States - PICO247 | ecosystem: Environmental > Aquatic > Marine > Coastal | place: USA: North Carolina | collected... | reverse complement strand
GGATGCCTTCAGTCGTGGGGGGACGCTATTACTGGGGGATGCGTCAGGCAGTGGTTATGCAGGCAGGATGGTCAGCATGGTGGCTGGTCATGGGGAGAGGGGGCCATCGCCTTCCGGATGGGGGGGGTGCAGGGGGCCCGTGGAACGGCATGGTGGATGCTGCGTGGCAGAAAGGCCCCAGTGTAGGGTCCGACAAGAGGTGGTGATCACTTGGGGCCGGTGGGGCAATGGACCAAGGAGGGCAAGGAGGCTGCTGCCTGGTCCATGGGGAAGTGCATATGGTGGACGGGGAGCCGCTGAGTGTCGTGGCAGTAGCGAGGTGGGGAGGGGTTTGGTGGGAGGAAGTGTGCCGCCAACTCTGTCCATTTTGAGTCACTTCACGGCGGTGGCACCCAGGCTGACTCTTGGGGAAGTGTATGAGGGGTTGCTCGTGCATGACCTGTTGGCACATTGGTGCAAAGGCAGCGGCCTACTTGGGGAGGACGTGGTGGAGCTTATTAAATATGAGCTGCTCGGGATGGCGGGGCTGCGTGGGCCGATGGAGAAAGGCGGAGGCTTTCTGGTCAAGGCAGGGGTTTATTGATCTATTAGCAGTGGCAACTCGGCTCACTTAAGGCTAAGCTGGACGATAGTTGTTGAAAAGGGGCTTCAGCTTATTTTATGGATGTTTGTGTCATATCTCACTGGGTTTGTATTGACATTTACTTCTACTTCGACGCAGGGGGTGGAGTTTTGGAGTGGACGGGAGGCGTCGGGGGAAGTGGTTCTGACCTTACCCCCCAGGACATTTTTGATGGTCAAGGCCAGGTGTTTCTGTTGGACGCTTTGTGCTACGAGATCTGTGGGTCTGTCATCGGTACCAAGGGGACTTTCTGTTGTGGTGAAAAGGGGAAGTGTGGTTGTAAAACCCACAAGCCCCAGGTTCGTCCCAATGCTCTCTACCTGAAGAGTACCAAGGGTTCCTGCGCAGCCAACACCACTCCTTTTGCTCGTTATGAGGTAGCTAGGCTCTTTATGGACAAGATCAAGGTGCTTCAGACCAAGCCCGGAGTGCCCACGTCTGTCTGGCTGACTGTAATGGAAGCTCTGAATAAGGTGGATAAGGCGGTGGAGCCAGGGCCTAAGAGAGCTTTGTCTGATGACGCTGATGATGTGTTGGACGGGTTGATTGAGAGGTTTGGTGGAGCTAGTGGAGATGCTGAAGGCGGGGAGGCTGCTTCCGTAGCGGGTGTCTTCTCCAGTCCTGTGGGCAAGACGATGACGAAGAGGGTGTGGAAAGAGAAGCAACGCATGGGTCAGCTCAAGCAGCAACATGATGATGAGTTGGGGCAGGTGGAAGCACTTGTCGCCGCAGTGCAGGAGGAATGTCGCAACGTCCAGAATAGGCTGGTACAGACTAATCTGGATGTTAAGGTGTTGGCAGCCACCCAGGGAGAAGGGTCGGAAGGCTCGCCTCCGCTCTCCACGGAGGTGGGTAATGTGATGGTTAGGGTCAACGGGCTCGAGCATCGCATCACCAACGCGGAGAAGGTGACGAACGACAACAAAAAGAGTTGCGAGGAACATGAGGATCGCCTGTACTTTTGGGATAACAATGTGAAGTACGTGTTTGAGGGGGATGACTGCGACTGGGAGCGAGTGAAGAAGGCCTGTACCGACAACAGGAGGTTTATTAAGGCCAATCAGAAACAGCTTGAGGAACATTCCAAGGTGTTGAAGAACCTGGCTCAGGCAGGAAGGGGCCACGGTCGTGGGCAAGCCACGCGTGGGTCTTTCAGCGCCGACGGTGGGATGGAAACAGGTGGTAGGGAGGCTGCACGCGGCGGCGGAGGTGCAGCGCTGACCTTGGATGATTTAAAGGTTCCTATGGCGGAAATGATTGCGCAGCAGGTCAGGAAGTTGGGTGTTGGCGCTGGGAGAGAGATGGACGGTGGCAAGAGCGAGTTCATCTCTGTGAATAACGGGCGTTGGAAGTTCTCTGGGATTGAAGGAGTGTCTGATTGGCTCGGGAAGTGTGGGGTATTGGTGGGGGAGGATAGGTTTGGTTTTGACTTGTCGTCACTGGGAATTGATATAGTCAAGTATATGGAGATGGCAGCGAACGCGGGGCTCAAGACTCGTCCGGAGCATGAGAGGGAGGAAATTCACCATCGCAAGACCGGTAAGTCGGTGGAGGAAACAGTTTGGGGCGCGGCAGTCCAGTCAATGTTTCCAACCTGTTTTGGAAGTAAGTCATCCACCGCCGGTTCCTCCCATAGCAAGATTGACACGTTTGATAAGTTCAATAGTGGGGATGGTGTCGGAGGCTTGTATAACGAATTGACCAACGCGTTGGAAGAGGTGAAGGCATCTGAGATCATTCGACTCAATGATGACCTACGTCAGTTTCCAGAGTTGCTGAGTGTGGCGGTGTACTTGACAGAGTCTGCTATCACCTTCCTTCTTGATTACCTCCGGTGGATGGACGTGAATTATCGCAACATGTCCACGAACATGTCGGCCTCTACCCCTCAAGAACTGGCAGCCGTCTGGAAGTTACAACTCACCATGTCGGCGTCCATGTGGGAAGCGCTTTGGGAGCCTCGCCGTGACCAGAAGCACGCTCATACTCTCCCCCGTCGTCGTGCCTTGCTCGCCACTTTTCATGCCAGCCTTCGCACTCATCTGTTGATGAAGGAGTTTATGAGGACTCGTTTCACTGAGCACCCGAAGATTTTTCCCAAGTTGATGTCTCACATGTTCAAGACTCACACACCTCGTGCTGATTTGTTGGCTGTGAAGAAACAACTGTCGGAGACTCGGGACCAACTTACCTCCTACAAGCGCAAGTGTGACGATTTGGAACGTCGTTTGGTTACCTTGGAACGAGTTTCGGGGGCTGGAGGGGGTGGAGGAGGCGGTGGAGGAGGCGGTGGAGGAGGTGGAGCTGCCAAGAAGACGGGAGCTGGCCGCTAGGAAAGGCAGGAGGGTTGGTTATGTGGTTTGGCGCATAAAATAGACACAAATGACCAAGTCAACCAACTTCCCCTGTTTTCAACGGTGTCGACTTCCTCTGCGTTTAACGGTGGTAGAAAAAGGACCTGGAATGAGAGCTGTGGCGCCTCTTCTGCTTGTGGGGCAGGGACGGTGCATGGCGGTGAGCCTACGGGGTTTGGTACGTTGTGGAGTGGTCTCCTTCCAATGAGGGAGGCTCCTTACGCGGCTAATGGTGTGATACAGGGGTCCATCCCTCACAGGCGCCCACGAGGTTGCTGTCTCGTGCGTTGTACAGGACCCTCCCTTTGGCCTTTTGCTGCTCGTGCCCTGGGATTCACTGTGATGGCGATAGATTCAGATGAGACTGCATACTTGGGACACTTACGGCGGTTCTTCTTGTCTTTTCAGCGTTGGCCTGACTCGGTAGATCGGTCTTCCATTCGGATTGTCTTTTGTGATTCTGCAGAGGCGGCGATGGCGTCGGCTGGAGAGCTGGAAGTGCCTCATGTGTTTGAGACTGAAAAGGATGTGGAAGTTGTAGCACCGGTGGGATGGATAACTGTGGTACGCTCCTTCTCTCATGCACAGCTTGGGGGGGCCACCGCCGGATGCTTCGACTTGGGAGTGTTGTTACCTTCGTTTCTTGCGGTGGATGTGGGCGCCGCGGGCCCGGCGGTACCAGTGCTGTCGGCTACTCCTGTCGTTAATATGCTGGAAAGCACCGTTTCCGCTGCGACTTGCACTGATGCTGCTGATCTCGCTGCTGTTCAGAGGGTGACCGCCCCTTCCGGTGTTTTGTTTTTATCTTCAGGGTGCCTCAATCCGCTGGGATTGTTACCAGTGCGCAACCCCCATCGACTTAAGGTGGTTGTGCCGTGTGTCTTCTCACGGACTAATTGGGGCGTGAGGTCGTTGGAGGAATTTGAGATTGGTGGAGCTTATGACATCCCTATTTTGTTGAGTGATAGTCTCAGGGGTGATGGGAATGGTGGCAAGCCTATTTTTGCAGCTTTGCGGTCGCATCACCCGGGGAAAGTGCTGCATTTAGGGTCTGATTTTTTGCTGAGTCATTATTGCCGGGGGGGTTGGTTCGGTGATGATTGCGGCGTGATGGACGATCACGAGGAGGAAGGTCAGGAGAAAGGCGACGATCGGATTGCCAGAATTTTAGCTTCGGCGAGGATATCAGGAGGGCAACAGGTCGGAGACGGTTACTCCTGGGTGAAAGTTGAGGGACAGAAGGAGGACGATGCGGCGGTGCCGACTCGAAATTGGGATGAGATGTGGATGGATGGCAGGGAGGACGCTGGTGTTGGGCCTGTGGAACCGTGGTGGGCGGGGAGGCCTTTGGAAACTGAACCAACAACAGGGATGGAGAGGTGGCGGTGGGCGCTGGAGAAAATTAGGAGCCATGATGACTGGTTGATTCGGCGTTGGAGGAGGAATGCCACGCGAGAGGTTGGCAGGTACGTGGCAAGGCATCGCGGCGTGAAGAAGTTGGGAGTTCACTGGGTGAAATCAAGGCAACGGTATGAGTGGACTGGTGGTGGGAACGATGGAGGGCGAGCGAGGTGGCGCGCGGAGCATAGCTCCAGGTCACGCAAGAAGGTCAGGGCGATTACCGAATCGGCAAGAGAGGCTCTGAGTAGAATACTAGGTGCATCTTGGTGGGATTGGGACGCCGGGTCTTCATTATTCTTTTGGGCTTGGCCTGAATCACACGCGGTGTGGGCGAGGGAAGGACAGCCTCACTTCATTATTGGAGACCTACCGAGGTTCAAGGAGCCGCAGAAGCATGCAAGCACCAAGGAGAATCAGCTCAAGGTGAATAAGAAAGTCAACAAGGTCAGGTACAGGTTGTACATCGCAGCCGGAATGGTGTACAGCCTTACCCACATGTTTGACGTGCCCAAGGGGCTGGAGGACATACGGATGGTGTATGATGGAACCAAGTCCGGCCTGAACGACGTGTTATTTGCCCCCCACTTCAGTTTGCCCATTCTGTACAACTGCCTAAGGAGTTTGCTGCCAATGTATCATGCCGCGGATCTGGATGTAGGAGAGATGTTTCTGAATTGGTGGCTTCATGAGGAGTTGAGAGGTTACGCCGGGGTGGACGTCTCACACGTGCAGAATAGAGATCCCTCGACGCAACCAGATTGGGAAAGGGGGAGGAACAAGCGGTGGGAACGGTGGGAGAGGAACTTCATGGGGCTCAAGGACAGTCCTTACCGTTCCTTGCAGATGATGATTAAGGCCAAGTTTATTGCTTATGGAGACAGGAAGGATAGGAGAAATCCGTTCCACTGGGAATGGGTGGTGTTGAACCTACCGGGGAGCAAGAACTACCATCCTGCGCTGCCTTGGGTTATGAAAGTAAGGTGGGATTATCACCTGGCATCTGAAGTATACATTTATGTGGACGATTGTAAGTTCACTGGGTGGAGCAAGGTGGAATGTTGGAAGGCGGCACAGCGGTTTAGTAGAGTATTGACGTCGCTGGGGATTCAGGATGCTTATCGAAAGAGAACTGTTCCTAGTCCGGCACCTGGACCCTGGGCGGGAGGAGTGCTGCATACGACGGATGGGGTGGTAGCTACGGTGACGAGACAGAAGTGGGAAAAGACTCAGGGTATAGTCCGAGACATCGCTCGCATGATGGAAGAAGATTGCCAGGCTATGTCGAGGAAGGAGTTGGAGAAGGGCAGAGGTTTTCTGATCTATGTAGGCAGGACTTATCGGTGGATCAACCCCTACCTCAAGGGACTTCACAACACTATTGATGGGTTCAGGTGGGACCGAGACGAGGAAGGATACAGACTTGGAGATAAGCAGAGGAGGATTTTGGCTCAGGAAATGGCTATGAAGAAAGCAGAGGAGGCATTCAACAAAGGGGAAGAGCTGGATCTGGATGGCTTTGCAGCGGGCGGAATGGGGGATGAAGACATCCCGGACACGGTAGCTGCGGTTCCGAGGTTGAGGGGCGACATCGATGCGTTGCTTAAGCTCACCGAAGGAGAGGAGCCAGCGGTTCAGACGTGTAGGGCGGAGGGAGCGTTGACGGCTGTCTATCTGGTGGGAGATGCAAGTGGACGGGGTTTCGGGTCAGCCCTGTGGGATGAGGAGGTGATAGTGTACAACGCGGGAAACTGGAGAATGGATCTCAGTGAAGAGTCGTCAAATTGGAGGGAAGCAAACAATTTGACCACCAGGATAGAGGAGTTGGCGGATGAGGGTAGATTGAATAGCCAAGAGCTGTTTGTATTCACTGACAATTTGGTGTTTGAGGGAACGTTTTTCAAGGGTTACAGCAGCTCCAAAAAATTGACGGAGATCATTCTTAGACTTCGATTGGTGGAGAGAAGGACGGGTTGTATCTTCCATGTCATCCACATTGCGGGGACTAGGATGAAGAAGATTGGAGCAGACCAACTGTCGCGAAGTGATCTCATGGAAGGTCTCATGGCTGGAGAGAATCCTTGGAGTTTCATCCCTCTGAATGAGGACGCGGACAGTAGGACTGATGGAAGAGTCTCGCAGTGGATGCGGCTGTGTTGGGAGGATTCTGAAGGGAGGCCACTGTTTCATGCCTCGCGTTTTCAGGAAGATGATATTTGGGAGTCGTCTCAGTTGATTAAGTTGGATCCGACGGACTGGTTCAGGCTCCACGAGATTCCTGGGCACCGGCTATGGATTCCTCCGCCGGCCGCCATGGAGACTGTGATGGAGCTTTTCGCCGACGACCATTTGGTCAACCCCCACCTGGCACATGTGTTCATTGTTCCGAGGCTGATGACCCACCTTTGGAGAAAGCACCTGTTCAAAGATTCTGACTTGTCTTTTTATGTTCACCGAGGGGCCCCCTTTTGGCCCCTCAACATGCACGAACCTCTCACCGTTGTCATCATTCTCCCTCTTGGTCACACTCCACATTACAGAGGCCCGTGGACAGTCCGGGGACGGGCCGAGACGGGAGCATTTGCTAGACGACTGGAAACCGAGTTCCAGCGACCTAGAAAAAATGGACGAAGAGAATTTTTTGACATGGAGGAGGCCATGCCTTGTCTGCAAGACGAGACTTATCAATGGACGTGGGCTGTTCTGCGCGAATTTCTGTACGAACAAAGGAACTTTCCGCCAGTGCAGAGTGGGGTACTGCGGGGAGTGTTACCGGGCCTACGGGGATTATCCCTTTCCAGTCCAGATGACACTCGACGACGAGGAAGAAGGGGAAGAAAAAGGGTTCGAGGTGGATGATGAGAGGAAGGAACGTTTTATGCTCGCTAGGGCGGGGGATCACTTGATGGGCGCCTGTTTCGAGTGCGATGTCTGCACCTTCAGGAACCTCAATAAGCGAGACCCTGTGTGGAACTCTGAGAAGGATCGAAGGACTCTGGCGTACATTCGGAGAGCCTCTTTGGATATGTTTTGGAGCACGGAGACATCGACGGTTCTCAGCAACTTTAACAGGCTTAGCAAGGATTGGCGAGAGGCTTCGGCTAAACTATCGCTGGGTAATCCCCTCCCAAGGCTGGGGAATCCCTACTTGGAAGACCGGAGTGGAGTGGGCGTGGCATTGGTAATGTTGGAGGCCTCACTCAGAAAGGGTAGGCATGCCGACTATGTGCAGTTCGATACAACCAGGAAAACTCGTACTTGTTTCACTCACGCAGGACACTCGGCCCTACCTGAGGATGAAGGTGCGTTGTATGTGTCTGATGGACGGACTCTTCGGGTCTCCACGGTGCTCACGCGGTCACGCTGGTTCGAGAAGAGTGTTCTAGGTCAGAGAAAGAGGGTAGGAGTCATTAGGAAGCAGGATGAGGCTCTGAGTTCCGCGCAGGTTCTGGCTATCCTCAAGGTGGCTGAGTCGAAGTGGCAGGCTGAGACGACTACGAGCGGCAGGAAGGAACTTGCCACTGTGGTAGGGTTCGTGGTGATAGGATTCGGAGCGTCACTAAGGGGGGAAGAGATTCCGCTTGTCTCGATTAAGGGGATGGCTTGGAGTTGGAAAGAGACTCTGACAAGTGGATACGTGATGGTCGCCCTGAGAGGCAAGTTCAAGGCGGAGGATAACGAGAGGTGGCACATGGTACCGATAGCCGATAAAACCAAGAGTGGCATTGACGTGAGGAAGTGGATTACTCGGCTGATGAGGGTGCGGAGGGATCTGGATGGAGCGAAGGAGGGACCACTGTTTGTAAACAAGCGAGGTGAGAGAGCGCGGCTCTTTGAGGTCAACGGCCACTTCCAGGAGTTGGTGGAAGAGGCGAGAGAGGCATTCCCAGGAGTGTTTCCTGAGAAGGCCAATTTGGAGGATTACAACTTGAGGAGGTCATTGAGGAGGGGGTCAACCACACAGGCCACCAACAACAAAGTTCCACAGGCGACTATTGACCTTGTCAATCGGTGGAGGAGGAAGGAGAGGGCCAAGGGAGCGGAGCCAGGCTTGAGCATGCAGCAGGTCTACACTCAAGTCAGGTCGGCTGTTGAGGCCACTTTGGAGTATTCGCGGAATCTGTAACTACCGGGGGGGGTATGCGGTGCGAAGCTTTCAACATTCGTATATTGGTATCTTTTTGGAGGTGCAAGTCTTATGTTCACAACTTGGATTCCACCTGATTGGAGATTTCGGGAGTCATTGAGACACCGTTATCTCCCGAGCACCGAAGGAGAAAGTCTTTCTCCGGGGAGTTTGATGATGCAAGCGGTGGGCGAGCTGATGAGATTTGAGCGCTCAATCTTGTCACGCAACCTCATCTGTCTGCGTTTATCAATGTGTTCGCAGCGCCCATGACGGACTGGTCAAGGTTAATGATGAAAGATCGTGTTCAGTACTTGACGTCTGTTTAGAAATCAAATGGATAGAGAAAAGCGGGTCAACGTCCCCATACGGTAGTTATAGATTCTAAATCAGTTAGGAGAAATGTTTTATTATTATTGTCGGAATGCCTTTGAGCGAATGCATGTGTCTGAGCAAGGAATGTGACGTGATCCCTCCAAGAACCAACCGACACGCCTACAAGTAGAGATGGTACCAAGGAGGTAGAGCGTCACCGACGAAGTCTCTGACACAAGTGAGTAATGCCGACTGAGAGACACATGTCTCCCAGTCGACAGATGGCATTCTGCGCCAGCTGGTCGACGAAAATTGGTGAGCAAAGATTTGGTCAGCTTGAAAACTCATGCACATGACACAACAACAACATCCAATTACATCGTCGGCAAGCATTCAAATGGGATAGAGCTGAACAGAGTGGACCGGGAAGAGGACATGATCAACACTATGAACGGACTCTCTGAGAAGCCTTAAATTTTTTATCCCACCCACCCGACCCTGGGTTATTTCGCCTGTTGCCCTCTTCTGGGGGGGTATGCGGTGCGAAGCTTTCAACATTCGTATATTGGTATCTTTTTGGAGGTGCAAGTCTTATGTTCACAACTTGGATTCCACCTGATTGGAGATTTCGGGAGTCATTGAGACACCGTTATCTCCCGAGCACCGAAGGAGAAAGTCTTTCTCCGGGGAGTTTGATGATGCAAGCGGTGGGCGAGCTGATGAGATTTGAGCGCTCAATCTTGTCACGCAACCTCATCTGTCTGCGTTTATCAATGTGTTCGCAGCGCCCATGACGGACTGGTCAAGGTTAATGATGAAAGATCGTGTTCAGTACTTGACGTCTGTTTAGAAATCAAATGGATAGAGAAAAGCGGGTCAACGTCCCCATACGGTAGTTATAGATTCTAAATCAGTTAGGAGAAATGTTTTATTATTATTGTCGGAATGCCTTTGAGCGAATGCATGTGTCTGAGCAAGGAATGTGACGTGATCCCTCCAAGAACCAACCGACACGCCTACAAGTAGAGATGGTACCAAGGAGGTAGAGCGTCACCGACGAAGTCTCTGACACAAGTGAGTAATGCCGACTGAGAGACACATGTCTCCCAGTCGACAGATGGCATTCTGCGCCAGCTGGTCGACGAAAATTGGTGAGCAAAGATTTGGTCAGCTTGAAAACTCATGCACATGACACAACAACAACATCCAATTACATCGTCGGCAAGCATTCAAATGGGATAGAGCTGAACAGAGTGGACCGGGAAGAGGACATGATCAACACTATGAACGGACTCTCTGAGAAGCCTTAAATTTTTTATTGGGGCTTCTGAAATTTTTGTGAACGGTCTTCTATTTTTTACGTTCACGCATGAATTATTTGGCTCTTCACCGCTCTCACCTCCACAACGACCTCATTAATTCAATCATCCTTCGTTGACTCATTGAATTTTTTGCTTTACTACGTTAGCATGTCTTCCAACAATCGCCCTTCGTCGCCTTCCTCGCCTTCCTCCACTGGCGCCGCCTTTCGGCACCGCTTTGTGGTGGATTCACCCCTCCGCTCTTCTTCTCCGGGCGGTGGGGTTGAGGTGGATTCTGGGGCTGGTTTGTCTCCCCCGCCCTTTCACCTTGGGCAGTCGGAGACCAGTGAGTCGCTTGATTTGGATTCGGTGAGGTCCGCGGGAGGTGAGTATAGTTTTGTTGATGATGTGTTGGTGTTGTGGGGGTGGATGCCGGGGGGGTTTCAGCCGTCGGCGGATGCCTTCAGTCGTGGGGGGACGCTATTACTGGGGGATGCGTCAGGCAGTGGTTATGCAGGCAGGATGGTCAGCATGGTGGCTGGTCATGGGGAGAGGGGGCCATCGCCTTCC
>Ga0213864_10001436_pt1 | contig 10688 bp, 28 predicted proteins | sample PICome_5_FD_160078 | JGI IMG/M metagenome (GOLD analysis project Ga0213864, IMG submission 160078) | Coastal seawater microbial communities near Pivers Island, North Carolina, United States - PICO247 | ecosystem: Environmental > Aquatic > Marine > Coastal | place: USA: North Carolina... | reverse complement strand
TCTCACCCACAGGATTAAATCCAAGCAAGTCGTCTGGTTGGTGGCTCACTAATAGATATCTTGTATCCTACGAAGCGGTCAGGGGCTTGCTTGGTAGGATAAAAGCTAGGGGTTTAGATATAGGAAATTAATAATGTATTTATCTACGAGAGTGAAAGAAATTAGAAATAGCGGGCTTACGAAAAAACAGACAGAGATGGCGATAAAGCGCGCTTACATACGAGAATATTATGAATGTGATTCTGTGGATAATATAATTCATGTTCTAAGCGTCGAGCAGGATATAGATATAAGTCGCCAAGGCGTGTTATATTTAGCTAGTGAAATGGGAATTAAATCTACAACACAAGCTTATAAGGCTCTTATTAATAAGAATATATTTACGTTTCCAAATGGGGCAGTTGGATATCCTGAATATACGATAAAAGAAGGAAACGTGGAGAAATTGGTTCTGAAAGTTATCGCAGAAAATTTTGACTTATTGGTTGCTGTCAGAAGTTCAGTAGACTGGGATGAAAAGTTAGTAAATAGAAAAATATCTTCTAAGGTTATTTTAAATTTACCAAAAGGGCAATTTTACTGTAATGAATGTAACACTGTACATCCCAGAAGCTTTGCTAGGCAAAAAGGGGTTAGCGGTGGAAATAAGTGTAAAACTTGCTACAACAAGCAAAGGTTAAAAGAGCATAAAGATCCAATGAAGAGAAAAAGGGCTAAGATATATCAACTTACACAATATATGATAACTGGCCGTAATTCGATGGGCATCCCATACAAAGGGCTTCCTAAGCGTAAGGAGTTTGGAAAAGAAGTAGATAAACCAACGCAAGGGTATGAATATTTAGGATGTACATCAGAGGAATTTCAGCGATATATTGAGGGGCTTCTTCCAGAAGGGTGGACTCTTGAGGACCGTGGTACGCTTTGGGAATTAGACCATATAGAGCCACTGTCTAATTTTAACTTAATGAAAAAGAGTGAAATGAAGAAAGCGGCACATTATACGAATGTAAGACCATTAGCTAAATCTAAAAATAGAGCGAGGCGTACATCTATGGTAGCAAGTTGGGGTAAAGATGATTAAATCACCATGTGTTAGAATATGTGCCTTGAATGAGAGTGGCATTTGTGTGGGCTGTGGTATGTGTATACGGGACTTGAGGATATGGAGGAGTACAGATGACCAAACAAGAGAAAAAATCGTCACAGAGAGTCGTGATAGACTCAGAGGTATGCAAGAGCTGCGGGACGAAGGTTTTTTACATGATGACGAAAACTAAATATAAATGTGTCTTATGTCGCGCTGTGAAAACGGACAGGGGCAAGTGATCCGAAAGGTTTGGGTAATACATAATTATATATGTTGATGATTGTGTCTAAACCACCCCGCGATTTTTAGGGGTGGAAAAGTACCCCAAAATCGAAGATAAAACCCCCCCAGAGGGCTAAAATCTCACTTTGAGACACCCATTTTTCTACGCATTTGCGCCCGCGTACATACGCACCGAACGCGGGAGGCTAGCACCCAGCACTCAGACCCAGCACCTACGCGCACCGAACGCGCGTACACAGCGATCCGGCGATCCGATTCCGGCGATCCGATTCCGGCGATCCGATTCCGGCGATCCGATCCGGCAGCCCTACATGCGCACACGTAGGCGCGAGGCATTTTCGATTTTTTCCGAAAAGTTTTTTTTCGCCGTAATTTACGGTGTTTTCGAGCATTTTTTAACTTGACAAAATAGTGGTTGTGACCTAACTTGTCACTCCTCTCGCGTATAAAGGGTAGAGCGACAACAGTTTTTTTCACTTCTCATTTTTTGGAGTTTGCACAATGCAATACGATTTCAACACTATCGACGCACTATACGACGCAATTTTCGGTTGCGAGTACAATCCGGTCGGATGCACGTTAGATCCGGCAATCGTCCCTGCCAGTGGTACAATCGAGATGATCTCGGACGATATGGAACGTGCCGTGATTGAGTGCGACATTGACGGCCATGTGATTGACTTCGACTACTACCACGCCTAAAATTTTCGAGAATTATGGGGCAGCGTGACCTAACGTGTCACAAGCCCTTACGATACTACCTCTATACGAACGACACACCAACGGAACACACCATGAAACGCAACATCAACGACAAACTGACCGCCGCAATCATCAAACGCGACAATGCCCGCTGCCGATGGTGCGGATTCGCCAACGCTACCCGCCAACTCGAAGCGGATCACATTGTACCCGAAAGCAAGGGTGGCAAGGCCACCATGTCCAACCTACAATGCCTATGCTCGGCGTGTAACAAGATCAAGGGCGTGACCGAGTTACCACCCATGACCATCCAGCCCGCTATCGACGGATTCGGGGACTTCGCTACCATCGAAGCCAAACGCGACGAACTGACCGCAATCGTAGCGAACACGAAGCAAGACACCCATGCTGACCTGCTCGCCCTAGCACGACAATGGCGGGCAGAGGGTAAGAAGAAATTGACCTGCCGAACACGACTCAGCAAACTAACTACCAGAGGTAAAGTTCAAGAAATTTTAGATTTACTGTAAACCGTGACCTAACGTGTCACTGACCTATCCGATACTACTAACATAACGAAATCAACACCCTTTAAGGATTACACCCATGACCATCAAGTTCATCAACATCAACACCGGCGAAACCAAGACCATCACCCGTTCATCCCACGACTACTTCGCACCGGAATGGATCGAAGTGGTTGCCCGCGAAGTACCCGCCATCGACGGATGGCGATTCGCAGAGTAAACTTCACTTTTCACTTTTCACTTTTCAAGGAATCACCCATGAAAGTTTATCCGAAATCCTGCCAGTTCACTTTCCGCACCTTAGAGCGTGCAAAGAATCTCAACGATTCCATCGTGGGAATCTACCGCAAAAACACTACCCAACTACTCTGGAAGGGTAAACGTAAAGATTCCAACGAAGCGGTAAAAAAACTGGCAAAGTGACCTAACGTGTCACAGCCCCATCCGATACTACTAACATCAAACAACACTTTTCACTTTCCATAGGAAAACATCATGCTAACGCAAGAACAAATCACCGACTTTCTTTTCACCCTTGACTTTGAAGATTATTATGATTGCTGCGAAGCAATCGAAATGGCATGGGGCGGGCAGGAATACGCTCAGGTCATGTCCGCTTTCGAGCAAGCACATAGCGATTGGGAAGCGATGGACTGCCCCAAGCGATAGCGCCCACACCACGGACATCCACGACGGGTGTCCTACCCGAACAAACAAGATAGAACACACCACACACACCGAGCGAACACATGACCTACAAAATTATCCAACTTGCAATCGACGCCCTATTAATGCACGCCAAAGTAAAGGGGAATAGCGGGGAATTCAACCGCGACATGGACGAAGCAATTAACGCACTCAAAAAAGTAAAGGTATATTTTTAACGTAAACCCTTGCCAGATAACGACTTACAGCGCTGGCCGCCCAACCGATGACGTAAACCCTTACCACACAACGACTTACGACAATTACCACAAAAATAAAATTAAATAGTTATCAGTGACCTAACGTGTCAATTCACTGGGCGATACTATTATTAGAAAGAACGACACACCACACACGGAGAACACACGATGAATAAGCGAGACGCACTACAAATTTCCGCAGTTTTCTTTTTCTGCTTTTTTTCTACTTTACTGTGGATTTGGATTTGACAACTTGACGATAGATAGATTATACTGGTAGCATGACACAAACAAAGGAAAACAAAATGACCAAACAACAAATCATCCACCTAGCACGCAAGAACGGCACCGACAAAAATATCCTACACGCTATGGTGTGGGCGGATCACCTGATCCTGAAAGGCGACCACGTTATCTGCCTCCACGATTCCCCAAACGAGTGTGACACTCAATTCTTCATCGGCAAAAAGGTAAGCAAATGAATTTCCAAGTAAGTTACAAACTTGACCCCCGCCAACAATATTCTATCTGTAAATTCTTCGACACAATGAGGGAAGCGCAGAGGTATGCGGCAGAGATCGAAGAAAACGAAGGTGCTGAGATTATCAGCATCATTGACACCCGCAGCATAATTTTCTACCATTAGAGGATAGTATGAATTTCAACGTCACAGTTATCAGTCCCATCAACGGCGAACGGGTACGCCTGCTAATGATACCCGAAAGCCGGATCTTTTTTGGTACGGATGGGAACGTGTGGATGCGATATGGAACGGAGTTCACGGCAGAGGTGGTTGAATGGTCACAAGCAGGAACGGCAAAATGGTAAAATTGATTGAAATAATTTATGATGAATTAGGGGTGTTTATGTTATTCTTCTCAATTATAATGGTGCCGTTCTTGGCGGTTACGGGCGCGTGTACCTTGGCGCACCTGCTATTAAATCACTGGCCGTGGTAATTGCCCTAAGTCCTTTGCTGGTAACGACTTACGACACCAGCCGCCCCGCCGTCGCCCTAAGTCCTTTAATACCAACGACTTACGACGATTCCTAAAATTCCCGCAAATTCCCGCGATTTCCTATTGACATGCTGTGGCACATGTGTCAACATGTCTCGGCCCATCTGGGCCGATCATGAGATAGCCAGCCAGTCAACCCCAAAAATGTAATAAAATAAATTTATTTTTATTGTAAAGATTACCCCTTGACATGACGATGTATATAGTAAGGAGATAAGATATGTTGAACTTCATTATGATTGCGTGTGGGATTCAAGTAACCGTTTTCAGTATTTTGATTATTTTTCAGGAATTAGAGTAGATTCCGTTTGACACCCATGCCGATATATGTATAATAAGAGCATGATTCACAACAACACCAACGAAGGACAAACGATGGAAACTGTAATCGTCCCCGCTGCCTGCCGTATGTGTCGCGAAGTTTACTGTGTCGAAGTTGACGCAGTTGGTTACGAGCAGTGGAAAGCAGGCGAGCTAATCCAAAACGCTCTGCCTACGCTATCCGCAGAGGAGCGAGAGCTTCTCATTTCCAAAACTTGCGATTCCTGCTGGAATCAATTATTTCCAGAAGATTTTGACGAATAGGGTTTGACACCCGTTCTCAATCTGTTAAAATTACAGCATAACAAACAACACCCCTTTTTGAGGAACACGCCATGAGCGACTTTCTTTGCGAAATCCAAATCGACGAAAATCATCAAGCCGACCTTGACTTTGCTCAGTGGGTCGCATGGATGGAAGAACGCGACGAGGACGATCTTGACCGCATGTGGGATGAGATCAACGATTCCATCTCAGGCGAGTGGAATAAAATCGTCTGGTCAAATCAAGAGATGCCATTCTAACCCCAAAGGAGTGAGTTTAGAGTTACCGTTTTTTTCAACACCAAACCATTTTAGGATTTTCTAATGAAAACTTTGAAAGCAAAACCAGCAGTTACCGCCCGTGTTATCCTCAACACCACCAACCCACTCAGCCACCAACGCGCTGAGATCCGCGAGTACGACCGCAAGGGTCGAAAGATCCGCACCGCCCATCAGGGGCAAGTCCCGTACATCGTGCGGGTCGCGAAGCAAAAATATAACCTTGACCTCATGTTTTAGGTTCTTTGTGTTGTTTGTTGTTGCCCTAAGTCCTTTCCCCGCAAGGGGTTAGGGCGGCGGGGCGGCACTCGCTGACGTAAGTCCTTACCAGTAAACAACTTACGACTATTTGTGAAATATTTTTATTTTATACTATTTTCCCCCTTGTATTATGTCGATCTATATGTATAATGGGCGAAACGACACAAGTAAAGGAGAAAAGATGAGCATCAAATTCAAAAACATCTGGACAAACGAAGTCAAGTGGGTTACAGTATTCAACTCGGATTACATGTCCCGCGAGTGGATCGACGCAGTAAACCGCGAAGTAAACGCCCTTGACGGTTGGCGGTTCGCAGGTTAAACTAAACACACACAACACACACCCACGAGGATAATCATGAAAAGTTTTAACATTCGCTACATTGACCCAATCACAAACCGTGAAGTGATGGAATTAGACGTACCCGCAAACCAACTACTTGACCGCGACGGTGAAACGTGGTACGATTACGATGGTGATTACGGGCAGGAATTGAGAAGATTCGTCGAAGTCATCACCGCAACACTCTGCGACACGACCGCGAAAGCGTCATACTTTCAACAACACGGCACAGCAAACGAATAGGAGAGTTTTAATGTTGGCAAATTCTTATCTTATCGAACGTGTAGAGGATTGCGGGAATGGATACGGGTGGAGCATCATCCGTTTTGATGATGAATTTTATGGGAATTGTTACGAGTTAGCTGTTCTCAAGGATGGGAATTTATGTTACGATACACCAGTAACACGGGACGTTATCCGTGGTGGCTGGGGATGTATGGAAGAACTAAAGGAAGAAATTAGATGTATTACCAACAACGAATGAGCAATCCCGAAACTGGTGCGATGTTCGACCGTCTCGCTCAGTTGGTTCGCGAGACTATTGAGATCCCGAACCACCTATTGCCAGAACGCTACCGAGATGGTAGACTGAGGCACAGCGGGCAAACACTGGAGCAAATCGAGCAGAAGATCCGCGACGAATCCCAAACCCGCCACCAACAGGAAGTTTGCGAACGTAGTAAGCGGGTGGAGGAATACCGCAAACAATGGGAAGCCAACCCCGATCAACCCTTACAATATTTTGAAAGATTATTTTGAGTTATCTTGAAGTTACGTTATTATATTGGACGATGATAGTAGTAATGGGATTTTACTACGCACTCAAACCACGGAGAAGGTTACGATGAGAGAACGGAACGCGCTACTGATTATTGTATTCGCATGGTTTTTGGGATTATTGTTCTGCGGGGGTTGTCGAACGCCGGTTGCGAACTATACTATACAAACCTCTGTGCCGGATATGTGGGCGGATTCGCCCAAGCAATCAATCGCCTTTAAAATGGAGTTCAGAAAATGAATGAGAATGACGCACTAGACGAAACCACTACGGTAAGATGGGAAGATGCCATTGATGAAATCAAACGTCATGGGTTGATCGCATGGCGGCAAGATGGTATGATCCACGTTGAAGATGAAGAACGTGAACCGTGGGTTGTCGTCAAGGTAGTTGATAACATGGTTGAAACTGCACCTATTATGAAATTCTTGGGGTATTAAAATGATTAAATGGCAAGCAGAAATGATTAGGCAACTAACCAATAAACAAACGCCAGATATAATTGCTGAGTCAAAAATTTATTATACCTTACCAGCAGACTACCAAGATATGCTGAACGGGCAGGATTTAATTGATCCCGAATACCGTCAATCTATCTTTGCCGCAGTCAATAAACACCTAGAAAAACAATTCTCTAAAGATGGGTTTTTCTGTAATACGATAACAACTAAAGAACATTCAAAATAATCCGTTACGGACTGTCATCGACTGGTTCTAATCCTAATAGGTGGGGCGTAGCTGCGGTATTTCGTCCCCACCTTTTAGTTTTTCCCTAAGTCCTTATGCTGTAACGACTTACGACGACGGGGCGGCCATCGCTGACGTAAACCCTTATATACCAACAACTTACGTCAATAATATAATAATAGTAAAAAGATTGTATACAAGGGGTTGACAAGGACGATGATAACAGTATAATGATAGAGTAAGGCAAGCCAATGCGGTTCCACGAACTCGGAACAGGTTGGCTATCCCGCCCGAACGTGCTACAGGCACTAGGGCGGTGTCTTACCTTGTCCTGCCCGAACTGGCAGGATCATAAGTTAGCCAGCGTAGTCAGCGGGTCAGCGTCTTTGCCGATCTTATAAGATTATGTGAGAGCCAGCGTAGTCAGCGAAAAAATAAATTAAAGACTTGACAAGCAAAATGACGATAGTATAATTAGAGAAAAGGAGACACGATGGACACACTAGACTTGCAAGAGTTAATTCAAGATGATATCATCTGTGCTATGGTTGGTTGGTCTAATGGTGGTGATAGTATTGCTGCCGAACACATAAACGATTGTGTTTCAGACCTTTGTGATATTGTGGTAAATAGAATTGAGGAATTTAATCATGAGCAAGAGCGAGCAAGTAAAATCACTCACGAGGGGTGAATTAGTTAAGAAATTAGCGAACCACGTTATTGACTTTGGAGATGATGGTCTTATAATTGACCTAGCAAGAGAATTAGGATACAATGCAAAGAAGATCAACCACCAAGACTGGACACTCAACCACGGCGAATGGCATGAATAATTACAAATTAGTTATTGACAAGAAAACCAGATATACTATACTGTATAAAGGCGATACGATTAAACGATTCTGGTCACTTTCAGAAGCAAGAGATTTCTTAGATTATGTCGAAAACTACGAGCGAGCCAAAGCGACAATGGCAACCAAAGTGTAAAGCAGTTACGTTCGCAGACCGGCGAACCAAACGCAACAAAACCCGTCAAGCAAAACTTTCTAAAATTCTTAAAGAATACGCTTGACAAAGACGATAACTATAGTAGAATAAAAGAGTTCACAACCACTTCCCTTTTTAGGAGATTGACCCATGAAGGTCACACAAACGATTGAAACTAAATACAACCAATTTTACGTTGGTTATGGTTATGCCGAGTTCAAAGATGAGGTTGGCAATCTGGTAAACATTAAGTTGACGGATGATAACATCTTGGAGATGTACGAAACTATCGCGTATAAGCGCGAGCGTATTCTTAAACAACGTGCCGAAGAAGCGGCACATCTCGCATCACAATCAGAGGAGAGCGACAATGAGTAGCGTACAAACGCCAGTTGTAAAACTTGGCACAAAATTGTCTCAAGGTGTTGTAACCAGCATCTTGAATGGTAAAATTGAGGTTCTTGGCGAGGCTGGTGTTCAGTCTCTCACATTCACACAAGTTGAGAAGGAGGTTTTCTCATGCTAGACCTAAGTAAGAAGCGCAACGGGCGCAAAATCAATGTTCTTTATCCTGTAAACGGAAACAAGAACGTACTCCGTAGTGTAAACGGAATCAAACTCCGTAGTGGAACTGGCCGAAACGGTAAGTTCATCACCGTCCAAGAAACGGATGGTAAGATTCGCTCGCTAACTCTATCTAAGATCGTCTCGTCTTTGAGTTAGCTTCTGTTGTGTGTTGTGGGAGAGTTGCGGAGATGAGAACGAACCAGATTTGGGTATGTCTCCGCTTCTCTTTTTCCCTAAGTCCTTATCTGACAAGGGTTTAGGGCGACGGGGCGGGCATCGTCGTCGTAAGTGCTTATATACTAACGACTTACGTCAATTTATGTATTTGCTAAAGTATACTGGTTGACACGCCGATATAATTAAGTAGAATTAAGACATAACACACAAGGAGATTTTATGAAACCTTTTTGCGAAACCTCTACCGAGGTGCTGGAGCATGTTGATCCGTCAAAACCCGTTTACGTTTATCGTAATTTACAAAGAAAATGCCTAAGCGTCAAGCAACGCGGGATTGTTCGTTGTCATGCTGCGAATGTAGTCTTAAAGAATTGCCATTTTGTAGTATGGGAAGCAGGGCAAAGAAAAGTACGCGAACAAAAACAGAAAAATGTCCATGCGTTTATTGTTGGGCATGTAAAACCGGCACGCGAAGCGGATGAATTGTTAGATTTTGGGTGGCAATCCGTTTATTACAATCCTTACAGTTGCGAACACTGGCAACTAGAAAACGAACCATATGATCAATACGTTGACCGCTCAACGTGGGTCGATGTTTACGCTGACAATGTATTTGGCGCAAGTGTTCTAGCGTATGATATTGTATATAAAGATTTATGTCCCGCTTGACATTCTGCCGATATAATATAAAATAGAGTATTCCAACCACTTTTCAGGAGTTCCCATGACTGTCTCATTTTCCAAAGCAAACGCCAAGTTAGAAGCGTTATATGATGTTCCAGAGTTGGAACGATTCTTGACTGATAAACGCAAAGTTTACAGTTTCGATCTTATCAGCGGGTGGAGTTGTCCACAAGCAAAAGACTGTCTTTCTAAGGTTGTCGAGATTGGCGGCAAGCGTTCAATCAAAGACGGCAAAGATTGTCAATTCCGTTGTTTCTCTGCATCGCAAGAAGTAGTATTTCCAGACACCTATAACAAACGCAAACGTAACTTTGACGCTCTACGTTCTCTCAAATCCGCTGGCGAAATGGGAAAAGTTATTGCTGACGCTATGCCAAAGAATCTAGGCATCTGCCGGATTCACGTTGCTGGTGATTTCTTCAATGAAGAATATTTCCGAGCATGGCAAGCGGTTGCGTATGTTAATCCGACTCGCTTATTCTACGCTTACACGAAGTCGCTCAACTATTGGGTAAAACTTCGTGACTATTTGCCAAGCAATCTTGTATTGACCGCTTCGCGTGGTGGTCGATTGGATCATCTAATCGACGAACACAATCTACGCGAAAGCAAGGTAGTATTCTCAGAGGCAGAAGCGGACGCTCTAGGTTATGAAATTGACCACACGGACGAACACGCTGCTATTCCAGAGATTCGCAACGAATCGTTCGCCCTGCTGATTCATGGCGTACAACCCAAGGGCAGCGAGGCAAGCAAGGCAATCAAGGCACTAAAGGCAAGCAAGACAAAATTCTCATACGGTCGTAAGTCCGCCAAGGCGGGCGTATAATGGCAGTATTTTTATGGATGGTTGTA
>Ga0213864_10001435_pt1 | contig 10707 bp, 9 predicted proteins | sample PICome_5_FD_160078 | JGI IMG/M metagenome (GOLD analysis project Ga0213864, IMG submission 160078) | Coastal seawater microbial communities near Pivers Island, North Carolina, United States - PICO247 | ecosystem: Environmental > Aquatic > Marine > Coastal | place: USA: North Carolina | collected... | reverse complement strand
CTTTTCAGAGAGAATGACTTGCATCTTGTGAACCTCCATACCACCATCGTCCTCGCGTAAAACGGGCCACTTGTGGCTCGACTTAGTTCCGGTAGTTTGGAAACGTGGAGCCTCCGCCTCACCTCGCTCTTCATCGTGGCCGAAAGGATCGTAGTCATCCGGAGCGTAGTCTTCATCTGCCATAAAATGGTCTGGATTTTGCGCTGGCGCTGCTGGTGTCTCAACCGCTGCTTCGTCGACAAACTGCGTCTCATCGAATGAAATGGCACCGGGAACAGGTCCCCAGAAGTATGCATCGTCTCCAAGCAAGGCACGCCAAGTGTCAGCTTCAACCAAACCAGTCTCCGGGACGTTGGCTTGCGCTTGAAAGTAGAGCAACGCCTGCTTTGTTGACTCTCCAAAATACATGTCGTCTTCGTCATCTTCGCCGCACCAGAATCCCGCGTCATTCAACTTCGCATGAATAGTGGTCATGAGATAGATGTCGTCCTCTCCCTGCTTTACGTACGGCCATTCACTGGATCGATCAGTACCGTCGCCACGCCAGGCGGTGACGTCCAGGAGAGGGGCTTCGTCTGCCTCTTCAGGCAGAGCACCACCGAAGTCTACGCCATCTAACCCGCCTCCAAGCAATGCCATCATCTCATCATCGCTTTTTACTGCATTTTCTGGCTTACTTCCCTCGATCGTCGCGGTACTGTTGAACGCTCCGCCGCGAACTGCGGCTCTCACTTCGTCTTTGAGCTCTCTCAACTCCAATGTCAGAGCCCGAATCTCTCTCAGTAGCTCCATTTGCATGTCACCAGAGTCCACAACCACTTCACCTCTACCCTCACGAATCTCGCGTAACTCTCCATCAATCAGCGTGCGCTCAGCTCTCAATCTCGCCGTCTCCAACAAAGCCGCCTCGGCGGCGTCTCCAGCCTTTTTCACGAACCCACGAAGCTTCTTACGTCCAGCCATCGTCACGCTCACTCCCCGAGCGCGCGCGCTGGCCGGTCGAGGACCGACCGAAGGCAGACTCGCACCGAAAAACGACCCTCGGTCGACTCCGATCCGTCCTCGCGCGACACACCGCGTGGAAAGACTGCAGGTCCAGACGACTCGTGACGCGTTCACGGAAACCGAAACGCTCCCAGGGCTCGTTCGCGTCGCGCTCAGCGCCCCGCGCGGGGTAAAGCGCGTAGACGCGATCGCACGCATCGTCTTCGCACCGACTTTCGCTCTCGACAATGCGCCGCAACTCTCGTCGACGCGTTCGAAAGTCAACGAGTCAACGAGTGCCGCGCGTCGGTCGCGGCGAATTCGAGACAACGAGAAAGAACGATGACGACGTTTCGAGAGCAACTGGTACTTGTGATGAAACTAACAGTACAACGCGCGCGCGACCCGTAAAGAATATTTGTCGCGTCCGAGCGCTCCGCTTGAGAGCACTCGTCGCTTCGTCTTATTGGTGGGTTGGTGAAGTAACGACCACTACCACCGCTGCCCTTCGAGGCGGCAGCGTCTGTATCCACGGTCGGGGCGGATTGAGCCTTCACTGAGCCTCCCACTCTACGGGCACTCTACGGCCGTCGTTGCGATTGCCACTGCCGACAAAGCGCTGAGGAGTTGAATTTTGAACGTCGCTCGAGCATGTTGGCGCGAGCTCGTGGTGCTGCGAGACTCGCGCGCGGTGAGACGGTGTCGAACTCGCTCCTGTGCGTTAGACGAGCCTCAGGCACGCAAGCAACAACCTCGGACATGGACAGATTCGCGGGAGAGGTTCGACAAAACCGCACGGCGAAAACGCTTTTACGCGCAAACTCGAAGCGTTTCGATCCAGAGAGCGCGGTGGATGGCGGTGGGGGCGATGTTTTAGAAGCCTTGTTGCTTCGTCGTAGCGAAGACTTGCGGTGCGTCGACGTCATGTGTCAATACGTCGGAGAATCTTGTGCCTGTAGGCTCGCTCGAGCTCTCGATCGCCGCGGTGCGTCACTGAGAGTTTTAGATGTTTCCGGAAACGCTCTGAGGGCGCTTCCGAGCGTGCTTTGGACCATTCCAACTCTTGAAGCGCTCGATGTGAGTGACAACGCGCTCGCTCTATCCGACGTACCCTTTGATGATTTGATCGCAAAATGGGAAAATGTCGCCCCTAGGCTAAAGTATTTGAACGTTAGTCGCAATGTTGCACTTCTAGATGCGCTGCATGGGCGCGTAGACGATGTCGTTCGAGACATGGCTCGTCGCGGCGTCGAGTTAGTCTTGTAGTGGCAACCACCTTTGCCTGTCGCCCCGCTCCTCGAGCCTCACACAGCGCCGTGCAGTCGCCTGGTCATATGACGTCGATGCGCACGTTAATGATGCGTGGCGCACGCGCATCATCGTCCCGAACTGCATCCAGTTCATCGCGTGCTTCCAGGTCACGCTCGTCGTCGACTTCAGGCGCCGCGACTGTTTTGCCTGTGCTGTCCCTCCCTGCAACTGAAGATGACGAGCAGTTCGCGCGCGAACTCGTAAAGACGTGCCATGAGATCGGTTTCTTCTATCTGACGAATCACGGCGTGGACTGCGACGGGGTTCTGAACGCTTCGAAAGAGTTCTTCTCCTTGCCTCTGCATGATAAACTGGAGATAGACTACGTGAAAAGTGCGCAGTTCCGCGGGTACATGCGAGATGGCTGCGAGAACACGGCTGGTGCTCCGGATAGGCGAGAGCAAATTGAATTCGGTGTGGAATCACCCGAAAAACCAGACGCATTTCACAGCGAGCTGTACGAGAGACTTATCGGGCCCAATCAGTGGCCATCAAAAGTACCAAACATGCGTAAGGAAGTCGAGGCATTCCAGTCCGGTATGGATGCCGTGTCCCGCAAGATTATGCGTTACCTCGCCGTGGGTATGGACTTGAACGATAAGAATTATGGTTCTTCATACTTTGAGGACATGTATGGAGACTCTCCAAACATGCAAATGAAGATTTGTCGGTACCCACCGACCGATGCGACGCTTCAAGAATTTGGAGTAGGGGAGCACACAGACTCCGGCATCCTATCACTCTTAGTTCAGGATGAAATCGGTGGTCTACAGGTTAAATTGCACGAAACAAACGAATGGATTGACGCGCCACCGATACCGGGAGCCTTGGTCGTCAATCTCGGTGAAATGTTACAGATGACGTGCGGCGGGTACCTCATCGCTACGCCGCATCGAGTGAGGAATATCAATGCTTCAGCGTCCCGATACTCCATCCCGTTCTTCTTCAACCCGAGGCTTGAGTATCAGGTTCAGCCGTTGGAATCACTCCCTTCGAGCCTCGAGTGGACGCGTCCGGGTCCAGTCGTTATGGGCTTCACGAGTTCTCATCATGGAAAAAATAAACTTATGGAGTCTTATGGCGCAAACGCGTTCAAGTCGTTCGCGCGTTCGCATCCCTCGGTCATGCAGCGACACCACGTAGATTTAGTAGTACAACCAGACGGATCTGTTATCAGAAAGTAGCTAGCTATTGTTGAATTCTAAGTATTGGCTTCTTCATTGAACAACAAATGGGACGTATCATCCATATCTGGGCGATACGACCATAATCTTTCACAGTACAACAAGGCGAATGTCATGGCGGACTATGTTCACGGCGGGCTGACTGGGGAGGAACTATTCTAAGCGTGGTTCGGTGGTGCCGCCATGCCGTTTTCTTTCGGCTTGTTGGTTTGCCCCTGTGACTTAACCGCTAAGCTCAACGTGACATTTTCGTTATCGTCTACCACAGCTGAGACGAAAATTCTCTCCTTGGGTTGTTTGGGCTTCTTCTGCGCCTTGACTTTCTTCGGGGCGTACTTTGTGTTGCAGCGCGTCATGGCATTGTCGAGTTTTTGATCCACCAGCACTTCCCTCACGACGTCCACGGCATCGCTCACGGCGATGTCAATATTCTTGCGATCATCCTCTTCGAATCGCGACAGCACGTACTCATAAATAGGCACGGAATCATCCGAAGGACGTCCGATTCCAACCTTCACTCTCGGAAAATCCTTCGCTCCGCCCGTTGCGTCGTCGATGACGCTTCGCACCCCGTTGTGACCACCGTGACTTCCGCTCACCTTGACACGCAATTCCGCTATTTTCGTATCTAAATCGTCGTAGACGATGAGTATCCGACTCTTAGGGATCCGATACGTCCGCATGACGTCTCGCACGCTTTTCCCGCTCAGGTTCATAAACGTCTGAGGCTTGGCCAGGACAACCGGCGTGTGTCCAATCTTTCCCACCCCGATGATTGCTCGGCACTTTGAATTCACCATCGGAATTCCTTCTCGTCTCGCGAGCTCATCCACGACATCGAACCCAACGTTATGTTTCGTTCCGTCAAACTTTTTCCCCGGGTTACCCAGTCCCACGACCGCCCACGCGTCCACACCCATACCACCGCTCGTGCCGCCTCCCACGGATCGCCGAGCCGAGTTCAACGCACGCGCGGGTAGAGTGATGAGCTTTATCGCTCCGGAAGCGGCGACGCGGAGCGCTCCGGCGACCGCTCGTTTCATTCGGGTGTCTCTTTGTGTGGCGTTGTCGTTCGCTTCACTTTCATCTTGAGCGCGCGCTCCGTTGTGAAATCGAACACGCGCGCCCGAACCGTGTGTCACTCACGGACTCCACCGACGAGATCAGAGATGAGCGGACGATCGGTACGTGCGACGAAGACGACGCGGAGGAAAACGATGCGGACGACGCGATGGAGGTGAACAACGCGATGGGGGTGAACGACGCGACGCCCTCCGTTGTTTTTGTATTCGTCAAGAGAACTTTCGAACTCGCGAGAAAAGGGTTCTTTCGCGCTCGATGGGTGGTGTGCGTCGCGGTCGGAGGCGACGCGAGCGCGAAGTAATCACGGTTGGAATTGTGGATGACTGACTCGCGGAATCGGACTCGGTGATGTTTCGCGCGAAACAGAGACAAAAGCCGACGACGGAGGAGCTCGCAGCGCAGATTAAGCAGCGAGCGGAAGCGCAAGCGAGACTTGCGGCGGCGCAGGCAGCTGCGGCGGCGTCTGCCGCGGCGGGTAAGAAGGGTGATGATGGTCACGCCCTTTCGAAGCAAGACATCGAAGAGATGATCAAAGAGTACGCGCCGGGTGAAACGTTTGACCCTGAGGTTCAAGAGATGTTATTAGAAATCGCCGACGACTTTGTGGACAATGTGCTGGAACACTCGGCGCGATTGGCGAAACACAGAGGGAGCGAGACTTTGGAACCCCAGGACGTGTTGTTACACCTCGAGAGACATTGGGATATCCACATTCCGGGGTATGGAGGGGAAGAGGTTCGCCAGTTTCCAGAGAAGGAGCTCAGCGTGCACGCGCGTCGCATGGCAGCGGTCCGTAGATCTGTTGCTCAAGCGAACGCAGCTCAGATGGAGCAGCAGAAACAAGCTCGTTTGGCGGCAGATCGCACTGCCAAGGCTAAAGGGGGTGGTGCCGCCGGCGAAGGCGATTAAACGCGCTACTACTCGTGGTGGCAGTAAAAGTTAACCGCGACGCGAATGTAGAATGCCGGACGTTTGGTCGTTTGGTTTGTAATAATTTCACTAGTCTGATTTACAAAAGCGACGGTTCCCTCGCCCGGACGCGTATCTAAACCTCATCCTCGTTGAGCAACATGTTCGGAATCCCCTTACTTATCGGAAACTTTCTCCCGCTCTCTGGACAAATCAACGTTCCTTCCTCCACATGAACCTCCAAAAGCGCGTGATGAAACGCCTTTAAAAACTCCTCATCGCTCGCCGCATCGTCCGGAATCTCTCCCGGAATGTTGTCCACGCCAATATCCTTCGCTGCGGCGACGAACGCGCTCCATTCCATCTTCGGAAGCATGTGCACGAGAAACTCGGCGTTAAAGTCGGCTTCGACTTCGCGCTTCTCGTTCGCGACAATCTTCAAAGGGTACCCGTTCACGACGCCCTGTGTTTAACGAAACCGCACGCATCACGACGCGCGTTAGTCCACACGAACAATCTCTCTCCTTCTCTCCCGGAAACCGAATCTCATCGCAACGAGCGAGCGAACGAGCGAACGAACGATCGCGTCGAGCCACGAGGACTCAGTGAAACCGGCGGCGTCTCTTTCATTGCGTCGCTTACACGTCGTCGTCGTTGTACCTTTGCGTTACACGCCAACATGTTGTGCGCTAAAAGTCGCATCGCGCTTAATTATCGCGAGTCGATCGATGCTCTCTCCGCGTTCGTCGCGCTTTCGCAGTCCAACGAGTGAAGTCGTTCGTGTCAACTTTTTTGCCCTCGTTCGTTCGTTCGTTCGTTCGAGTCGCGTCAAAACCATCCACCCATCGGTTCACACCGCACAAACCCGCACGGAATGACGATCGTCGTGAACGGAGGAGCGACGACGAGGGGCGAAGACGCGGTGCCGAAGGTTTTGCCGCGCGATGCGGTGTTAAAAGCGGCGGTGGAGGATCGCGTGGACGCGTCGACGCTTCGAGAGGGTGAACGAGTGGCGCTCTTGCCTAAGGCTTGGTGGGACGCGTTCGTGCGTGCGCACGGGACGGCGGCGGCGACGGCGCGGGGTGGTGGTGGTGATGGGGTGCAGGTGAATGCGATAGACGTGACGCCGTTGTTGAGAACGGAAACCCCGATGGGTGAGGATGACGACGCGACGAGGGCGAGGATGGTGCGGGTGAGTTTAGACGAAGACGACGGGTTGAGGGCAGAGTTGTTGGAAGGGACGGATTTTGAAATCGTGCGGGAGCGGACGATGCAGACTCTCGAGGAGATGCTCGAACACGTCGAGGGATCGAGATCTGTGTATAGAAGGTGCTTGAAACGCGGTGAAAACGTGTACGCCGAGATTTATGGATTGGCGTTGCGCGTGAAGTTCGGGGAAGAGGAAACGCGGGTCGAAGTGAGCCAGAGCTCTACGGTGGGGGATTTGTTGAATGGGGTGAAGAACGCGTTCGAGGAACTGAGAGACGTCGATCAAGGTGACGTGAGGTTGGTGGATTACTTTTACGAGAACCGAGGGGAGGTGATGTCGGATAGTCCCGAAAAGCAAATCTGGGAGTTCAACCTGATTCCAAGTCAGCAACTTTTGGTCGAACGCAAGGTGGACGGAGAGTGGCCGCAAGATGGTTCCTCTGTGATTGCTCTGCCGAATAGTGACGATGAATTGACTACTGATGGGTTTGGTTTGAATGTGAGTCTCACTCCGAAGAACGATGTCTCGACGTGTGAAGACGCAGCCAAAGTTGGTACGAGAGGTAAGGCGGGATTGAGCAACCTCGGGAACACGTGTTTCATGAATAGCGCGCTGCAGTGCTTGAGTCATTCTTCATTGTTGACAGACTATTTTCTGTCAGATAAGTATTTAGCAGATATCAACACGGACAACCCTATCGGCATGGGTGGTGAGCTGGCGACTGAGTATGCGAATTTGATAGGAGCGCTTTGGCGCGACGGAGCGCTCACCGTCACGCCAAGAAAGTTCAAATTTTCTCTGGCAAGATTTGCCCCACAATTCAGTGGATACAGTCAGCAGGATGCCCAAGAATTGTTAGCATTCTTGCTCGATGGATTGCACGAAGATTTGAACAGAGTCAAGGAGAAGCCGTACGTGGAGGAGCGCGACTCTCACGGAAGGATGGACGAGGATATTGCGAACGAATCATGGAACGCTCACACGGCGAGAAACGACTCTTGCATCGTCGACACGTTCCAAGGGCAGTATCGTTCGACGCTCGTGTGTCCAATCTGCGAGAATAAATCGGTCAAGTTTGATCCGTTCATGTATCTATCGATTCCTCTTCCTTCAACGCGAGAGCGTACCATCAAAGTGACATTGGTTTCTTACGGCGACGAAATATCCGCCGTCATGTACGGATTAAAAATGCCGAAAAACGGTGACGTTGCCACGCTAACGAGCGCAATTTGCGAAGCCGCCGATGTAGACACCATGAGGGAACGGATCGTTCTGTGTGAGGTGTACAACCACCGCATTGAGAAGACGTTCAATAACATGAATATCCATCTCACTTTGATTGGCGAGCGCGACGTCCTGTACGCGCACCGTTTGCCTGTTCAGACTGATGAAGATAAATTTGACACGGTCGATACGGTTCTCATTCACCGAAAGAGCGCGAATATCAATAAAAGTCCGTACGCTCAAGTCAGCACTCTCTCCTCCAACACCATGGTGAGGTTTGGCTTCCCGTGGTTGGTGCCTGTGGCTGTGCCGAAAGATTCCAAGGCGGGTCCCGATCAGGCGGCCTTTGTCGCAGAACAGATTGAGAAGTGGAGCGTCAAGTACGCTCGCGCACTGACGGCGAAACCCACGTCACCTTCAACGAGTGGAGACATGGAGATAAACGGCGACAGACGACTATCTGCCGATGGAAACTTCAAGCTCAAGTACACGAACAACAATGCGTCTGCGACTTATAAAGAATACGGTTCGGATGAAACGCCGTCTGAATCGCACGAGCCGCACTACGCCATCTCCGCATCCATGCATACGGTCGCCATCGACTGGTCACCTAAAGCGCTGACGACAATGTACGATGAAGAAAAGTTTGATCTCGTGCATCAAGATGAGAGCGTAAAGATGAACGAAACAGACGCTGATATGCAAGGGATACCGCTCACGTCGTGTATTGACAACTTTATTCAAGAAGAACCGCTCGGCAAGGAAGATATGTGGTACTGCAGGCACTGCAAAGATCACGTGCAGGCGCGAAAGAAGCTCGACCTCTGGAGGATGCCTCCCATCCTCGTCATGCAGCTGAAACGTTTCAGTTACAGTAGACACTGGAGGGATAAAATCGATTCCTTGGTTGACTTTCCGTTGAACAATTTGGACATGTCGCCTTACGTCCTGTCGCACGCTCCTCGAGGAATAGCGCCCGTGTACGATTTATACGCAGTCGTCAACCATTTCGGTGGCATGGGTGGTGGCCATTACACCGCATACACCCGTCACGCAGAAGAAGGTACTTGGCATCTGTACGATGACAGTCATTGCACGCCGGTGGATACCGACGCGGCGCACAATAACAGCGCCGCGTACGTGCTATTCTACAAGCGTCGAGACATTCCGATGCAACAAACCATGTCGCGCGCGGGCTCCCTGTGTAACCTCGTCGACGTGGACAACGAAACGCAAACAATGGATTGTAGCTAGATAAATATTGCAATAACACGCGCGCGTTAGTAGACAAAGCGACTCGATAAGGATCTTGCGGCGCCTCTACCTGTCTCAGCGGTGCACTTTTATTTTTCCTTGTTCGTAAGAGACGCCTTTGTCTTCACATCACAGCGCGGACCCCGACCGGCGCGATGGGCATCGATGACGAACGTCGCAAGCAGTCGACGTCGATGACTACTACGTCATCTTCGCCACTTCGTTTCGAGATCGTCGCGACGGATGGGAGGGCGAGAGCGACCATTTTGACGCTTCCGCATCACGCGTGTCGAACGCCGATGTTCATGCCCGTCGGTACACAGGGATCCGTCAAGGGACTGACGTCAAAGCAACTGGAAGAGATTGAGTGCCAAGTCATCCTGGGAAACACGTACCATTTGGGGAATCGACCGGGCTCCGACGTGATCGCGCGCGCCGGAGGGTTGCACGGGTTCATGAACTGGCCTCGCGCGATGCTCACCGACAGCGGAGGGTTCCAGATGGTATCCTTGCTCGATCTCGCGGACATCACGGAAGAAGGGGTGACGTTTCAGTCACCGACAGATGGTAAACAAATGCTTCTGACGCCAGAACGAAGCATTCACATTCAAAACGATATCGGTGCCGATATCATCATGGCTTTGGACGACGTGGTTTCCAGTGTGACGGCTGACCGCGCGCGCTTTGAAGAGGCTACGCATCGAACGACGCGATGGATCGATCGTTGCATCGCGGCGCACAAGCGTCCACACGAACAGTGCTTATTTGGAATAGTGCAAGGTGGATTAGATCTTGAATTGAGAGATTTATCGCTCAAAGGTTTGTTGGCACGAGGCGACAACCTTCCCGGGATGGCTGTCGGCGGCTTGGCTGGTGGTGAATCAAAGGATGATTTCGTTCGCGTTGTCTCGCACTGCACAGCGAGACTGCCGGATCATAAACCACGCTACGTGATGGGGGTTGGATATCCTTTAGACTTAGTATTATGCACCGCACTCGGTGCCGATATGTACGACTGCGTATACCCGTCGCGTACGGCGCGCTTTGGAACCGCTCTCGTTCCCGAGGGCGTGATCCGATTGAAGAGCTCTGCGTTGGAGCACGATCACGGACCGATCGATAACACCTGCGATTGTTTGACGTGTAAAAACTACACGCGCGCGCAGCTGCACGCCATCGCCACGAAGGAGCCTCGGGCGGCGCAGTTGCTCACGATTCACAACTTGCGATACCAAATGCGGCTCTGCGCCGCCATGCATCGAGCGATTGTGGAGCAGCGCTTCGCCGACTTCGTCCGTGATTTCGTCGACACACAGTTTCCGAACGATACCGCACCCAACTGGGTGAGGCAAGCGCTCAAGTACGCGGAGATTGAATTTTAAAACTAGCACGTAGCGCACAGAGTAGTTTCCAGTCTCAACGTAGATGAAAAGAGCCCAAGAGACTTGCGACGTCAGACGCCGGCGCGCGCGCGTGGCGCTCGGTAAACTATGGGCGGCACCGCCTCGAAAGCTTTAACCGCGGCGGGAACGGCGCGAAGAACCCTCC
>Ga0213864_10001432_pt1 | contig 10716 bp, 13 predicted proteins | sample PICome_5_FD_160078 | JGI IMG/M metagenome (GOLD analysis project Ga0213864, IMG submission 160078) | Coastal seawater microbial communities near Pivers Island, North Carolina, United States - PICO247 | ecosystem: Environmental > Aquatic > Marine > Coastal | place: USA: North Carolina... | reverse complement strand
AACAGAGTAAACTGGAATAGAACAGTTTATGTAACTGAAGGTCCAATCGATAGTTTGTTTATTGATAATTGTGTTGCAACAGCACAATCAGATTTGAGAATTGGTAAGAAAGACAATGTTGTCTTGATACCTGACAATGAACCAAGAAACTTTGAGATTGTTAAACAAATTGAAAAGTTTATTGACGATGGATATTCGGTTGTTCTTTGGCCAGATTCCATAAAACAAAAAGATGTAAATGAGATGATTCTTTCAGGTATGACAGAATCGCAAATTAAAAAAATAATAATCGAGAATACATACACTGGTCTTCAAGCAAAGGCACAGTTTATGTTTTGGAAGAAGGTAGAAATTAAAAATGAGAAAAGAGTATCAAGGAATTGAAATTGACACCATCAAAGATAAACTACTTTCTGAACAAGCAAACAAATTACTAAAAGACTATTACTGCAAAAAAGGTGAAACATCGCCTCAAATGGCATTCGCTCGTGCTGCCACTGCATATTGTTATGGTGATTTAAAACTTGCTCAGAGAATTTATGATTATGTTTCTAATGGGTGGTTCATGTATGCTTCACCAGTATTATCAAACGCACCACTTAAAGATGAGAAAGTAAAATCATTACCAATCTCTTGTTTCCTTTCATATGTTCCAGATACACTAGAAGGGTTAATTGACCATACTTCTGAACTAAGGTGGTTATCGGTCAAAGGAGGAGGTGTGGGAGGACACTGGAGCGATGTTCGTTCAGTATCTGATGTAGCTCCTGGACCAATACCTTTTCTACATACTGTAGATGCGGATATGACTGCATATCGTCAAGGAAAAACTAGAAAGGGATCGTATGCTTCATACATTGATATATCACATCCAGATATTCTAGAGTTTCTCTCTATTCGTATTCCTACAGGTGATGTGGGCAGAAAGTGTTTGAATATACACCACGCAGTAAATGTCACTGATAAGTTTATGAAAGCAGTGAAAGATAATAAACAGTGGGAATTAAAAGATCCGAATGATGATACAGTTCGTGATACTATATCTGCAAGAAAACTATGGGAAAAAGTTTTAGAAACTAGATTTAGAACTGGTGAACCATATGTAAACTTTATTGATACAGCAAACAAGTATTTGCCACAAGAACTAAAAGATAAAGGTCTGAAGATACATGGTTCAAATCTTTGTAATGAAATACATTTACCTACTAATGAAGATAGAACAGCAGTTTGTTGTCTGTCATCTTTAAATTTAGAATTATATGATGAGTGGAAAGATACAACAATTGTACAAGATCTTATAAGATTTCTTGACAATGTATTACAATTCTTTATAGATAATGCTCCTGATGAAATTAGTCGTGCTAGATATTCAGCCACACAAGAAAGATCATTAGGATTGGGTGCGATGGGTTTACACTCACTGTTCCAAAGAAAAAGAATTTCTTTTGAGTCACAAGAAGCAAAAGAATTAAACGAAGAAGTTTTTTCTATTATTCAAGAAAGAGCAATAGAAGAAACTTTGGTATTGGGTAAAGAAAAAGGTGAAGCACCAGACATGAAAGGATCTGGTCGTAGAAATGCTCATCTACTTGCGATTGCACCAAACGCAAACAGTTCTATGATTGTTTCTACTTCACCTTCAATAGAACCACATAAAGCAAACGCATATACACATAGAACAAGGGCAGGTTCACATTTAATTAAGAACAGATACTTAAAAGCAGAACTTGAAAAAGTACACATGAACACACCAGAAGTATGGACTTCAATTATTACAAATGGTGGTTCTGTTCAACATCTAGATTTCTTAGATGATGAAGTCAAAGAAGTATTTAAAACAGCAATAGAGATAGATCAAAAAGTAATTGTACAACTCGGTGGAGACAGACAAAAACATATCTGTCAAGGACAATCACTTAATCTATTTTTCCCTGCAGGAGCATCTAAGAAATATGTTCATGAGGTGCATTTTGAAGCATGGAAAACTGAATGTAAAGGTTTATATTATTTAAGAACAGAAACATCTCATCGTGCTGAGAATGTTTCAGAGAAAGTTAAATTAGAAAAATTAAAAGACTATAAACAAGAAGATGACTCAGGTTGTCTGGCTTGCGAAGGATAAGGAGAGAATAGATGGAAGTACAGATTTACACAAGGACTGATTGTCCTTATTGCGTTGATGCAAAACAGTGGTTCAACTCATTTAACATAGATTACATTGAACATTGTATGGATGACGAAGATGAAAGACTTTCGTTTTTCCAAAGAATTAATAACAATAAAGAACAACTGGGTGTTGCTCAAGCAGTAAATACTGTACCACAAATATTCATAGATGGAGAAAGAGTAGGCGGATATAGTGAACTACTAAAGAAACAAGAAAGTATTCTAAAGAAAAGAGGTGGTAGTTTAACAACTCAATCTGAAACATACAAACCATTCTTTTACCCATTTGCTGTTGACTTAACAATCAAGCATGAGAAAGCACACTGGATTGAAGACGAGGTTGACTTAACTGAAGATGTAACTGACTGGAAGATGAATAAAGTTACACCAGTAGAAAAAGAATACATTACAAACATTTTAAGATTGTTTACACAATCTGATGTTGCTGTTGGTCAAAACTATTATGACCAATTTATTCCTAAGTTTAAAAACAATGAAGTAAGAAATATGCTTGGTTCTTTCGCAAACAGAGAAGGTGTCCATCAAAGAGCATATGCTTTATTGAATGACACATTAGGTTTACCTGATGAAGAATATCATGCATTCTTAGAGTATAAAGAAATGGCAGATAAGATTGCATTTATGCAAAAGTCAGATGTAACAACTCACAGTGGTCTAGCACACGCATTAGCAAAGTCTGTATTTAATGAGGGTGTTGCTTTGTTTGCATCGTTCGTAATGCTATTGAACTTTCAAAGATTTGGTAAGATGAAAGGAATGGGTAAAGTTGTAGAGTGGTCTATCCGTGACGAGTCTATGCATGTTGAGGGTAACTCTAAACTATTTAAAGCATTTTGTTCAGAGCATCCTAAACTTATCAATGATGAGTTTAAGAAAGAAATTTACATTATGGCAAAAGATATTGTAAAACTTGAAGACAAGTTTATAGATCTCGCATATTCTATGGGTGACATAGAAGGGTTAACATCTGAAGATGTTAAGAACTATATAAGATATATAACAGACAGAAGATTGTTACAATTAGGTTTAAAAACTACATTTAAGATTAAAGAAAATCCACTGCCATGGTTGGAGTGGGTGTTGAATGGTGCCGACCACACAAACTTCTTTGAAAACAGGGTTACAGAATATGAAGTTGCTGGATTGACAGGCAACTGGGATGATGCCTATGAGGAAGAAGTTGCGTGAAAATAATAGTAGTGTGTGACTCCTGCGAAGCGGAGTACAATATAATACATTACATGAACGAAAGGAACTATAAACTTTCCTTTTGTTCATTTTGTGGTGGGGAACTTGAAATTGAAGAAGATATGTTAGAAACTTTATTTACAGAGGATGATGAAGATGAATGGGAAGGGTGATAAAAGAAGACCAATGCAAATAAGTCATGAAGAACTGGCTGCAAGGTGGGATGCGGTTTTCAATGGCAAACCAAACGCAAATTTGTTAAACTTAGATTATAAAGAAGAAAAGATAAAGGAAGAAAAAAAAGAAACTAAGAAAGAATAATGAACATGACTTTTACAAGAAGTGCTGCCAGACAAGCAAAAGTAATTTTAGAAAGTGAAGAAGAAGGTCTTAATCTTCGTTGCTTTATACAAGGTGGTGGTTGTTCAGGATTTCAATATGGATTTACTTTAGATAAACAAAATGAAGATGACCATGTTTTTGAAACTCTTGGTGTGAAACTTTTGATAGATCCAATGTCTGGTGTTTATTTTGAAGGTGCGACAATAGATTATAAAGATGATCCATTAAATGGCAGTGCTTTTGTAATTCAGAATCCTAATGCAAAATCAACATGTGGTTGTGGTAGTTCCGCAGCATTTTAAAAGGAAAATTGAATGTGGTATTATGGTGATGATGAGTTTACTAGTGAAATGATTGGTGATTATGTTGGATTTGTTTATGTAATAACCGATCTAATTAATAGAAAAAAATATGTAGGAAAGAAACTTTTTAAATCTACTCGTAGAATTGCTCCACTAAAAGGCAAGACTCGCAAGAGAAAAGTAACTAAAGAATCTGACTGGCAAGACTATTTTGGTTCAAGTGAAGAAGTTAAATTGATTGTTGAAGAAAGAGGTAGAGAATCTTTTCATAGAGAAATTTTACATCTATGTAATACTAAAGGTGAACTATCTTATCTCGAAGCAAAAGAACAGTTCGATCGTGAAGTCCTACTATCTGATGATTACTATAACGGAATTATAAACTGCAAAATACATAGGACACATGTGAGAGGATTAAAGAATGACTGATTATATAGAACAATACAAGCAATACCATAGAGAAAACAATAATTATTCTGGCAACTCATTACCACCACAAGCAATACATATACAAGATTTAATTATTGATACCAAATCACAAACAGTATTAGATTATGGTTGTGGTAAAGGACATCAATATACTAAGTGGAATATGCATAAAGATTGGGGTTTGATGCCTGAACTTTATGATCCAGCAGTTCCTGAACATGAGGTGTTACCTGATAAAAATTTTGATGGTATTATCTCTACAGATGTAATGGAGCATATACCTGAAGAACAAATACCAGAAGTGTTTGAATATATTTTTAGTCATGCAGACAAGTTTGTATTTTTAGGTATCTCAACAAAACTAGCAAAGGCATTGTTACCAAATGGTGAGAACGCACATTGTACTGTTAAACCAATAGAGTGGTGGACAAGTATGGTAGAAAAACATGCACCTAAAAGAGTGTATACACATATTAAAACATATGGTGAGTGTAATAATTATCACATTTTAAATGAAGATCTTTACTTCGAAATGTTATGAATAAAATAATTACACACTGGACTTTCCCACTTATCACATTACTAATTTTATTATTAGTACAAATCAAAGATCCTATTGTAACTGAAATAGCAAGACTTAAACAGTTTGATTTACTACAACAAACTGACAAACCAGTTATGTCTAAAGATGTTGCTATTCTAGAAATTGATGAAGCATCAATTGAGAAGTATGGTCAATGGCCATGGAAAAGAACTGTGATGGCAGATTTAATTGGGAAACTAAGATATTCTGGTGCTAATGTAATTGTACTTCCTATACTTTTTTCTGAAGAAGATAGACTTGGTGGTGATGGAGATCTTGCTTATACTATAAAAGACAATGGTGTAGTTATCGCACAAGTTGGTTCTAATAACGCAAATAAGAATGGAGTTGAACGAGGTGTCGCAAAGATAGGTGATCCTATACCATATTTGTTTGAGTGGAAAGGAATGCTTGGACCAATACCAGAACTTGGTAAGATAGCAGATGGTGTTGGTGTAATCAATAGTGTACCTGAAGTCGATGGTGTTGTTCGTAGATTACCACTACTCATGAGGATTGGTGAAGAAGTCTATCCATCTGTCGCCTTAGAAGTCCTCAGAGTCGCTGTAAGGGATCCTAGTTATCAAGTTAAGGCAAATGAAGGTGGTATTGTTGCGATGCGAGTTCCAGGATTTACTACTGTTAATACAGATCAGAATGGTAGAATCTGGTTAAGGTGGAATAAACAATTTCAAACAGTATCTGCTTCACAAAATGACTTTTCTGAGTTAGAAGGCAAGGTTGTAATCATTGGTACAACCGCAGAAGGTATCGGTGGTGTTGTTGCTTCTCCTACTGGTGAACAATACTCACATCAAGCAATCGCCACATCATTACAGACAGTTTTAGATGGTGAGAATATACAAAGACCCTATTGGGCAAAACTCGCAGAGATATCTTTAGTATTTTTTATTGGTATTTTAATTATAGTTCTTACAAGATTTACACCATACTTTGTAGTTGGTTTAAGTATAATCTTATTGTTGAGTGGATTACAACATCTTACAATAAATCTTTGGCAAAATAATTTATATTTGTTTGATATTACGATAGCATCCCTTGTCGTATTGTTAGTTGGAATGCATTCTATCTTTAATCGTTTCATTTTAGAGTTTAGACTGAAACAACAAATTAAGAAACAGTTTGAAAAATACTTAGATCCTAGACAGGTAGCAATACTCATAAAGCATCCTGAGAAACTTAAATTGGGTGGCGATAGAAAAGAGATGTCTTTCTTGTTTATGGACATTGTAGGTTTCACACCAATATCAGAGTATTATAAAAACAATGATGATCCAGAAGGTCTTGTTGAACTGATAAATGAATTTCTAAATGAAGTAAGTAATATAATATTAAAGAATGGTGGCATGATAGATAAGTTTATGGGTGATTGTGTGATGGCAATATTTGGTGCGCCATTAGATATGCCCAATCATGCTGAGATGGCAATTAAGTCGTGCCAAGAAATAGAAGAAAAGGTTAAAGAACTAAAAATACTTTACAAAGAACGTGGACTACCTGACATCAATGTAGGCACAGGTGTGAACACAGGTATTGCGATTGTAGGCAACATGGGTTCAAAGACAAGACTTGATTATTCTGTTGTAGGTGACGCAGTTAATTTAGCTGCAAGATTAGAAGCAACTGCTTGTCGAGGTGATTATAAAGATAACCCAACTATATGGTCATCATACACACAAGAACAATTACCAGATACATTTAAGACTAAAAGTATTGGTGAGATAAAAGTTAAAGGTAAAGAAGAACTAATTAAGATTTATACTTTTCAGAAAGGAGAAAAATAATGTACGAGTATAGAGTGGAAATAAAAAAAGTGGTTGATGGTGATACTGTCGATGTTGATATTGATTTAGGTTTTGGTATCTGGATGAGAAATGAAAGAATCAGATTGATGGGTATTGATACACCTGAGAGTAGAACACGAGATTTAGAAGAAAAGAAATATGGTCTTGCTGCCAAAAAGTTTTTACAGAATATGTTAGATGATGAAGGTGGTATTATATTAAAAACTGATAAGGATGCTGAAGGTAAATTTGGTCGTATTCTTGGAACATTTTACAGAACAACAAACTATGCCGATCAATCAATCAATGATTATATGGTAGAAAAACATCACGCAGTTGCGTATTTTGGACAATCAAAAGATTTAATCAAAGAAGAACATTTAGCAAATAGAGAAAAAGTATCATTGTTGGGTGACTGATACTGAACAACCTGAAGGATTGGTACAATATTGGGTAACACTTGTTGAATAACTTGATGTGTCTTGATAAGAAGAACCGAGTTGTCTTACATTTGCTGATACTGGTCCACCAGCATTTGTAACACTTATATTTGCTGTACTATCCATCGCTCTTTGATATAATACCACATCGTTGTCATCTCCACTTACTGATATATTACCAACTCCTTCTCCATAACTATCATTATTATGCTTTACTAAATTACCATCACCAGTGATAATAATATTTGATTCTTTATGTCCCCCCCAATTACCACCACTACTTGGATTTACTAAAAAGTTTTCTACTACATTAGTATCACCAGTAATTGAAAGATTACTTTCTCTGCTGTTACCATTATTTGTTCCACCACCATGTGACATATAAACTTCATTGTCATCACCAGTGGTGCTGCTATTTACAGTACTATTATCTGTACTGTATCCTTCTGCCCAACCATTATGATTACCATTAGCATTTACACAATTAGTGTCAACCGCAGAAGTGGCACAAAAATTAAAAGTATTATCTTTTCCATCTTGAGTTATATTAAGAACTAAATCATCGCCCACTTGATTTACATAAATATCATTAGCAAATGCTATGTTACATAAAAGCAATAAACTACTGAGTTTGAATAATGTCAATTTCATTTTGTCCATCTCCTAGTTGATAATCTCTATACTCAAAGTCGCCTTGTTGCATATTAATATTATAACCATATGATTGATTTAATCTTAACTCAAAAAAGTTTCCTAATCCATCATCTCGTCTAATCACCCAGTCTGGTTTTTGGTCATATAATTCTATACCAGTTTCTGGATCCTTACCATATTGTATCCCTTCTTTTGCATCTAAAGCACCACGCATTAATCTTGCTAGTGCCTGATTTAATAAATCTAAAACATCTGCCAAATAATTTTGTCCTAGATAATCAATATCTAAATCGGTCATCCATAAATCTTTTGTTTGTTCAGCAAGAAAGTCAGTTTGTAATTCTTCAAACTCTAAGAAGTCAATTCCTAAAAAGTCTGCTAGTTCTTTTGCTCTCTGTCTTTCATCTTCTGCTTCAATCTCTACAGGTTTTCTAATAATTAAAAGATTACTAATCATAGACTCATCTATATTCAATTTTAATGGGTCTAGTGGTTTACTCTTTTCAGTTTCTACGACTGTTGCTTGAAATGCCTGATTTAATATAACTGTACCAACATCAGAACTTACTTCAATCTCCCCAACTACACATATTCTTTCACCAGCAATCTCTGTACAACTCGGAAGTAATATAATGGTTGAGTTGCCAGTCTCATCAACTGTCATTGAGAAGTCAGTACCACGAACACCAATGACTGCTGTTGGTGTAGATATCTTTACATCTTGTCTTGAGTTTTTCGCAATCTGTCCTGACGCATATCTTATAGTACCAAACGATGCTTTGAGTGATAACTTACCAGTTGATGTATTTGGATCGTAAACAAACTCATCAATTACAAGTTTAGAATTTTCTGTTACATCAACTCTAGTATCATCCACAAAACCAATTGCTAATCTTCCTTTTTTAGTTTTAACAGTATCATAACTCTCAACACCGACACCTTTATCTGATGTCAGTGTGTCTCCACCCTTTCTCTCAATAGTTGCTTCACCTTTCTGTTGTAAAACTTCACCAATACTAGCAAAGCATACAGGTGTTAATAATAAAAAACTAGTCGCTTTGAGTAATGTCGATATCTGCATTGTCGCCACTGGTTGTTAAATCAATAATGTTATCATATACACCTTCTTGTGTGATGTTAATAATACCACCATCACCAGTATGACTGTGTTTCAAACTATGACCATTCACATCACCATTACCAGTTTGTGAGTATGTTCCTGTGTTACCAGATAAACCAGTTGAGTTTGTGATATCAATGTCAGAGTCAGCATTAGTGCCATTTACTGTTAATGTGATTGTTTCAGCAGCATTAGATGTAATGTCTAAAGTGCCAACATAGTTTTGTGCGTCTGCTGAATTTCCAATGCTTACAGTAATGTCAGCACTGTCGCCTGTAACATCTATGCTCATAGATACTGTTTCGCAGTTTCCTGCTCCAGCACTATCACAACTTAAATCAACAGAGTTACTATTACCAGTTAAATCAATATTACCAGTGTAAGTATTACCATCGATAGTTGTACTAATCACATTTGAGTTACCAACTTGATTGATGCTGAAAGTCATACTGTCACCAGTTAAAGATATTCCAGTGGTACTATTACCTGCTTGGTTGTTTTGTCCGTCTTGTGTTATATCTAAATCAAGATTATCACCAGACTGCTGTATGTAAATATCATTGGCAACAGCAACTGAAGATACTAGCACAAGTGACCATAATATAGTTTGTGCTCTTATCATTTATTTTTCTCCCTTAAATTTCCAAAGACCTTTTTCTTCTCCCTCATAAATTAATTCAATTACACCTTGTTCAATTGTACTGCGAACAGCATAATTGACTGGTTCGTTGACTGCTGAACCGACTTCAATCTCTAATGCCTTTGTACCAAAGTCAATAAATCTAAAGAAGTCTGCACTGGTCTTATAACTTGCAATCTTCTTTTCGGTCGCAACAGATAATAAAATCTCCCCTGTCTGTACGCTAATCAATCTCATAGCGACAGTCACTTCATGTATTTGGTATTGCGTGTTTGCTCCAAGTCCAAAATATCTGGCACCTATACCACCAGATTCCAAATTAGACTCATATGACACAACACCACCTTCAATTATTAATCCAGCAAAAAGAAGTGGTTTCAATTTTGGTGCTTGCTTTCCATCATAAACTTCTCTTGTTGATTTAATCAACTGTCTTTCTTTTACTAGATTATCTAATCCTATTCTTTCTATTACTGTAAACCAACTGCCTTCACCAACATCTTTTAGTGCATTAATCAACCACATATCAGAACCTTGTGTAATTGCACTACTTAATTGACTGAAGTTTGCGCTTGGTTTTCTTTGTCCAGTTTTATCCTGAAAATTGTAAACTGCTACTGTAATCTTTTTACCATCAAGTTTAGGAGTATTATCCAAAACACTTTTGATAGGCGACTCTGCTAACTGGGGTGGACTCCAATCAGTTTTCTGATGCGTTCCAGCACAACCAGTCAAACAAACAGTTGTCAATAATAAGATAAGTTTAATCATTTAGAATCCAAATCCATCGATTGGAACTACTAACTCTGTAAATGTTCCATCTGTTTCTGTTATCTGTATTGTTATTGTATCAGATGTTTCATCTTTGATCCAATAAATGGTTGCACCTTCTATTTCTGCTGTACCAGAAGTAGCACCAGTATCAGAGAACATATTATCTACTAGTTGTTTAGACAACTGTGCATAGATTCTAGATTCTACATTGTTTAAGAATTTTGCTAGAGTGGTCGAGTCTGCTTCACGCTT
>Ga0213864_10001425_pt1 | contig 10741 bp, 7 predicted proteins | sample PICome_5_FD_160078 | JGI IMG/M metagenome (GOLD analysis project Ga0213864, IMG submission 160078) | Coastal seawater microbial communities near Pivers Island, North Carolina, United States - PICO247 | ecosystem: Environmental > Aquatic > Marine > Coastal | place: USA: North Carolina | collected... | reverse complement strand
GAGGGAGAATTTTGTTCGATTTGTGCTCTTCGTGTACAACTCTGCTGACAACCGCGACTGTATGTTCAATACCATCATGAACATCACCCAGAATCCGGTTTTCAGCCGTCACTTCTTCACAGAAATTATGCCAGAGGAAGTGCTAGATAGCAACGGAGGTACTGAAGTGACAAACGAGAGAACGTTGATAAATGCGTTGATCAGCTACGGAATTATCTCCGGTCCCAGTGGCAGTCGTCGTATTCCAAATGATTTCCACGATGATACCCGCGTCGACAATTACGTGAAATACTTTGATGGGCGGTTCGAAGAGAATATTCCGCTTTTCAACGATCTCATCAGAGAGGCCAAGTTTATCATTCTTCACTTTACGCTTGTATTCCTAAGGAATAATCCGAATGATTATCACTTCGTGCCAGTTCTCAAGGTCGGTGAAGATTGGATAATTATGGGAGGAGAACGTGGATCGAGAATGGTCTCGATTCACAGTGATGACCTCGGAAACATGCTATTTAGTCGTGAAGGAAGGGAATTGATCAGGGAACATTGCAACAGGCCTTGGCGAACGACGGCCGTATTGGATTTTACTAATGCTGCCATTTGTATAGTCCCGCTTCATTGTGGACCCAGAAGTCGAATGGATTATACGGGCATGACAAAGGGGGAAGTGAATCGTGTGATAGGTTGGCCAATTCTAAACAATACTAGCTCAAGATTGGAAAAAGATCATGGTTTTGTCGTCCAGATGGAACAAGAAATGACAAGACTAGAGCTATGAAATAGGGACCCCTTGGTTAATATTGAAGACTCACTACTAATTTGTGTAGAAATAGTACTATAATCTAAAGAAACATTCAATCCCAGTTTACAAGAAATCCTACTTTCTTCCCTTTCTTCCCCTCAGCTGTCAAAACGAGTCTATATTAACTCGGTCACGACAACGTTTTTCACGTGAACACACTCGATCCCAATCTACATGGAATTCCTCCTCCAATTCAATGTCTGCATCTTTCATTGCTGTCTTCAATTCCTCATTTCGATCGAGTAACGTTTCGAGGCTAGACGCATGGTTTTCTGTAGACGGCAAAATGATTTCCAGCATATCTCGAAAGCTTGAACCCTTCACGAAACGATCAGACGATTTTGCGTGATATACTATCGACCAGAACAAGTGGTTTTGCTTTTCGTTCAATGAATAGATGGTGTATTCTTCTCTTTGCCAATTGTGTTGGAAGGCAAATTCATACAATAGGAGGCGGTCTTTGATTGTATCAATGTCACTCACTTTGATGATCCTCTCCTCATATTCATTTTTACCACCAGTCATAACGAGTGGAATTTTCACCATAATAATTCCCGGCACAATCTTTTTGCTATTGCTCGACTCGTCAAGTGTGCGACCACTACCATGAGTAATAGTCAAGAATTGTTCATGAGTAACATCACTGAATTCAAATCTACCCGCGTCGACACAAGCAATCTGATTTTGTGTGCTTTCATCTTTCTTGCGAACGGTAAGTTCTGTTTTGACTGCCTTCTTGAAAATTTTGTTTTTACTGCCTTTACCACCAACCAATGTCCCTATCGCAATCATCGCTTCGTCCTCGTTTCCCAACTTAATTTTAACCTTACCACCCGCAATAATGAGATTGTTATCGTCCTCATCGAAAGCTCCATCCACATTCTCTCCAGCAATAAGGCGTTCAATAATTGCATCGTCTTTGTTTCCCTTCGAAGCTACATCCCCTCCGCCAAGAAGTCGCCCTTCTCCCTTGAACTTGGTCGATTGTGCGATGGCGTCCCCTGTTCTAGCCAACTTATTTTTCTTGTTTGCCTCTCTTCTCTCCCTCGCCCGCTTAGCCGCCTGCTTTTGTTTCTTTACCTCCGCCGCATCTGCTACTAAAGCCTCCTGAACATTGTCAAGGCCATTTTTGTAGTATTCGTCTTTCGCAGCCCGGTCGAATCTTGCCGCTCTACGTACGGGAGGAGGTCGTGCTTCACCAATGGTCCGCTTATTCTTCTTTTGGTCCCCTCTACGTACGGGAGGATGTGCTTCAACAATGGTCCGCTTATTCTTCTTTTTTTTCTTTTCTACTTGAGCTTGAATAAACTCGACCGACAACCGTGCGTCTTCCTCGATCCCCATATCCTGAACGGTTAAAGCGTCAGCGACAAACGGTTTGACAAACTGTTCACCTTGCCATGAAGGGATTCGGGAACAAACAACATCGTAAAGCACCCTAGACCGTTCAGGTATCCCAATATTGGCCTTCAACTCTTCGTCGAAGCGTCGTCTAGGCCATCCCATCTCGCACTTCATTCTCATTCGGATTTGTTGAGGACCACCACGATGAAGCGGGTCTAGCGATTGAGGGCGTGTTGCTATAACATGAATAAGGACCATAATGTCGGGGGGGGCGGGGGCGAGGGGAGGCTCAAGTGGACTAGATGTGATGATTGTTTTGTTATGAAATGATGTGATGTTATGAGATTATTATTTTGTTGAGTGTTGTGTTCCTCACGAGAGACAGTTAAGGGGGTTTAATTTTACCTTTCTATTATCAGAGAGACTTATAGAAAGTTAGAGGTAGTCGATGTTGAAAATTCGCCACTGAAAAAAGGCGAGAGTAGAGAGTGGAAGAAGTGGTTTGTGCGGTCGAAGAGAGGTCCCTTTATGGCTGATCACTAGCAAACAACTTCCGACTGACTGGAGTGGGCCCTTTGTGATCTTTACGGTCATTGTCCAATACATCCCAATCAGAATAGACCAACGTGTATTGCTGTCCAAAGTTATTCTTGTACCAAAAGGGGAGCATTATGGCAAAGTCAGTAATCCTCTGGCTCCCTCTTTCAATCTTGTGAGTACCCTGTTGAATTTCAAACCGACGAAAGTGAACGCCTGCTACTTCCTTCACATCGTATTTCACTTTTACAGTCACATAAGTTATATCATTGAAGGGTTGTTTGGGAACCTTGTATGCGATACAAACTTCATCACGTGAACCATCGATGCAAAAACAGCTTAGTGCTTTTCCTTTCTCAAGCCTTTTCTTTACCGTAGTGAGAGAATCAAAGATTTTGTAACCAACGAAGCTATCACTCCTAACTGTATCGTCTGCCTTGGATGAGAATTCGTCCTCTAGGAATTCAAGGCCTGTCTGTGTTTGAAGTAATCTCATTTTGGGCTCAAAGTAAGAAGGATCCGTTGTCATTGCGTGCAGGATAGACTTAGGTTTCCTGATACCATTTTCCTCTTTTGCTTCCCTGTTGTTTGTTGTTCAACAAAGTTTTATTGGAATTTGTCTTTGAAATACAATATAAAAACCAAATACAAACCTCACCAAATAAGAGTCAGGTAACCCAAGTATTCTATTTGACCGGCAAGATTAACGCAGAGGCTAATCCATGCCCCCTTTTGCCACAAGAATTCGTCATCTTTCGTTTCCTGGTCTTGCTTGTTTTCGTCATTGGACTGTTTTTCACTGTTGGGAATGGACGATAGATCTCTATCAAGAAGTTTGCCGAACAGTAGGACTTGATAGTGGATCTTACATTTTCCGGAGCAACTTTCCATTTTAAGTTCATTCATTTTTTGCTTCATTTTTGTGACAGTGCATTGCCGATCAAGATCTTTTCTCAGCTCCTGTGTGGTTTTCTCTACAACTACAGAACTGGAAAAGTATCTTAAGAGTGAAATAATATCTTCCCTCGACAGGTCATCTAATATTCCAGAGTTAGCATTTTTCTTGGTCGAATCATCGTTGACAGCTTTTTTTTTCAAACTTCCATATTCTGTTTGCAGTTGGTGAGAAGTTGACATGAGCAGCTTCACGAGTGTCTGCACCCTGTTAGGACATGGTCTCCTTTTGGACATTACTAAAGAGACAAAAGACTGTAGCGCATTGATCATTCGTTCCACGTTGCTCATGTGTCGTCTGACATCAGGGTTGAAATTGCAATTTAAAAAATAACTGCCAATGAGGTACGGCATGAGCCTCATGTATGCCATTTCGTGCTCTCCAATCCAATTTGCCTTGGGTAATGACTTTAATTTGCACCAACTAAGTCGAAAGTTTGCAACATCAAGGATTGTACGGTTAGCATGTTCTGTATATTCTGTATATTTCTTCCAATGTGAGAATATTTTCTTAGTAGCTTCCATGACATCATCGATGATGCCATGAGCAATTGCGTGTAATGGTAGATCAGGTAGTTTATACCGTTGGAAAATATCATGCTTATCTTCGGTTGACCAGACTTCTGGCAAATATGTCTCAGGATCTGATATAGTACTTTCATTTCCATCCAATACTGCTTTTCCCAAGATGATACCAATTCGCTTATCATTTATGTTACAACTGCGTAGGTATTGTTCAGCCTCTGGTTTAGTCCAGATTCTCAACCGAAAAGCATGGTAAGCATATGTACACACGGATGATAACGCACGAGACGTCAGCTTCATGGGTCCCAAATACTTGAGCCCGGGCTTACGTGAAGGCGGTATAATCAAACCTTTGAGTAGATTCCTGTCTTCGTCAGACATTTTGTAACATTCCGCTTCGGCACGCATTGCAGGATAGCCGGCGGGTGCCTTGGGGTACATTTGAGGCTTATCTTCCTCACTAATGGACCAACACAAGCACTTCAAACATTTGCGCTTATTTGATTTTTCTTCCACGGCATTATCTACTATGACGCGATGGCAATCGATACATGCTGGGAACTTGTTGCCGGGGTTTACTGCATAACCTCTGCACCTTCCAAAATGTCCTTCCTTCCTTGTATTTGCCAATGTAGCATTCTCGGGCCTGTCACATGAATTGAAGAGACACGCAAGAGCGGTGTGTCTCATTTCGTTGTGTCTTCCGAAATAACATTTGAACCCTTTCATTAATTCCCTAGCCTCTTTGTGGAAATAGTTAAATACTTCGGAGTGGTCTTCAGAGCTTTTACTAATGGCCAAAACGTGAGTGAATTCTCCAGTATTGATCCTGTCTAAAGGTGGGCTGATTGTCACCGTTAGGATCCACACACTGTTGTTCTTCTGCTTTACCCAACATCTTAAGAAGGCATCACTCCAGAAATAAAAATAACCAATGTTTGTTTCTTTTATTTCCTCATCAGATTTGCCAGATTTTCTCAGTGTGTCAATGACATCATTTCTGAGGGTCTCGACTGCCTTCGTTCCATTCAGGCCATCTTCATTGTAACTCTTTGTCCTACCGTCGTAACTGAATGAGAATCCACCATGATGTCCGGCAGCTAGAAGGAATGTTTCCTTCAAACTAATGCAAGAGTGTCCTCCTATTCGAAACACATTACCGGTTGGAAAGTTACGTAGGATTGAATGACTCCCTTCAGTAATCATTCGACGAATATCCTGATATGAATTTGGAACTTTTATGCCGCAATTTTTGATTGACACCTTGTCGTATCCAAGACAGGCATCTTTCTTTCTCTGATAATTCATCATCCCAGCTTGTTTTTCTTTTGGCATTTGAATACATACTTTGGTGAGCTCAAATATTGTGTCGGCTTCTTGGAAGGTCACGAATCCGTGAATATCATTCGTAAGCTCTGACATTGTCCTTTTCACTAATCCTTGAAATCCACCAGTTCCATTAGATTTGTCTTTTGCCTTTATCTTATACTTCTGGTAAAAGTATAATTGATTGCGACACAATGTTCGCATATTTCGAAGCTTTTCGTCGTCATTTTTGGATGGTCTGAAGTCATAAATGCCAAAGTCTCCATATTGTAACATAGAATCATTAGATTGGTTTTCCTCAAATTTGCAATTTTCTAATATATCAGGCAGACTTTCAAAGTTCACTTGATCCTGCATCAATTCGTTGAAAACAACTTGCTTTTCGTCTTCCGCTTCATCTAGGAACTCGTCTACATCATCGTCACTACCTCCAATGCTGTCTTTGACAGTAGATTCGATGGTAAGAGAATCACTTACACTTTCATCTGAATGACATACGCTTTCATCCATTTCAAATTTGTCTCCATTGGTTGCTTCATTACTACCTTCACTTTCATCTAGATCGAAATGTACATTGGATTGTTGGTCGTACGATACATCATCTTGAGACGTCTTTCTTCGTTTTGCATTTTGCAATGATGGCAGAGTACCCATGTCAACCTTCTTCTTGTTCTTATGATATTGGTTGATGTGTCGACTGATGAAACGTTTGATTGGATCATAAGCTCTGGTGCTGTAAGCATGGTTTGTGCTTGGATGGACACTCGATGTGCAACCTGGGTACAGACACCGTACTGTCGCGGTTTTGCATTTAACACACTTCCCCAAGGCACATTCATTGTCGCGCGTTTCCTCTGGTATAACACCAATGTTGGAATGTTTACATCCGTCACATATAAAAGAGATCCTGTTCATGATAGTAATGTGATTGCTGATGATGATGCTGCTGCCAGCGTCATATTAACAATGTGCACAAGAAGAGACGCATATCTATCACTTTCGCACCTCATGGGCTGGAATTTGGCGCGGACTCTGTACCAGTTCCTACGTGATAGACAAGGATCGAAATTCGCCATCCCATTGAAATTCAAATTTCGATTTGAAAAGCAGGAAAAACGGCCATTCCACACAGACAAGACAACATAATAATACACATTATCCACGCACCGTTTCATCATCAACAACAACCACTCATAGATTAATCACTAAACCATGTCTGCTACTTCTAGCCCCAGTAACCATTACATTAACTGTAATGTCAGCATCACCAGTAATTGTAATAATACGACCAACCATAATTATCATGCACCCACGACAAGCAGCAACACCGATGACACCGACTCTAGCGAGGCTAATGCCAAGGACGCTTCCTCCAAAAAGAAAAAGGAGATCGCCAACGTTATTCCATATGGGAAACCAGAATATATCCCAGTAACAGTAGATGGGACCGGGGCCGTCATCTTACCTCATGGAATGATACCGACATCGATGGGAGAAACAAGTAAAAAAGGTCTAACCGATGATCATCTGAAGCAGTACCTGCATTTCCTGCCGTATTTAGACGAAAACTACAAGGATAAAAAAGGCCAGAAACTAGAACCCTCCAGGGATGTGATTGTTAAATTAAGGACCGCCTTGACCGGGATAATGCAATCTACAAAACAGTCAGCAGCCAAAAATGCAATCACATCGAAGATCATCACCAACTTCGAGAAAGAAACAACGAAATCAGAATGTAATGAACGGTGTCATTCTATCAGTGATGTAAAAAGATTTATTGGTGGTGACTATTCAAGAGAACAGATGAAGAAGAATCCATATTTTGTGTCGAAGATGCTAGTTGATCACGTGCTCCACGAGACCAGTTCTGGTAGCAAATTCAAGACTACGTTGATGGACGCAATCATTGACCTTGGGAGTAGTGCAACACCGAGATGGACCATAGATAAAAAGGAAGGCGAACATCATTCTTTGGTGCAGTACGCTAATAAGGCTTGTATTGATTATATTAAGCCAGTGAAGAAGGCTGAAGAAGATAACTATGGCGTAACTACGTCCCTTCGGAAGCCAAAACCCAAAGAAAGGAAACCCAATCATGTCTATGCACCCGTTGAATATGGATGTGGCCCCTTATACCTTAGGCTCAATAAGACGCGCATTCGCGGCCTCGAGGGTGAAATAAATACACCGCCTATGGATCGTCTAAAGGGCATTCTTATTTCTTCCTTCGCCGACAGCGACCAAAACGAGAAGCATGAAGGCCCCGAGACCAAAGAGGAAGAGCCTTCTGTACAGAACGAGGCTTACTCGAACCCCAAGGATGTTGCGGAAAAACAAATGCTTGAACATCCCGAAAAGGTCAAAGCTTGTTCAGAGAAATTGCAGATCGACCCATTCAAACCCATGAATATCGAGAAAATCAAAGCTTGTGCAGAGTCATTGCAGATCGATCCATCGACAGTCGTTCAATGTATTCAAATGGCGTGTCCCAGAACTCCTGAGTATAATGAAAGTCCCTGTAGTTTTGATAGTAAGCGTAATGCTCAAGATGATGGTGCGGATAGCAATAATGGATATGTGGCCAGTCAAGTTGATGCTACCCACAATGAGAAGTTTGAAGACATCCTTACACTGAACGAAAACGATTGGGATGTCGTTGAGGAAAGTACGCACTCTTTTCTTGACGATGACAGCAAAGCAGAGGTGAAAGCAAAGCAGACTCTGACGAAGAGTACTCCAGATGACAGCAAAGCAGAGGTGAAAGCAAAGCAGACTCTGACGAAGAGTACTCCAGATGACAGCAAAGCAGAGGTGAAAGCAAAGCAGACTCTGACGAAGAGTACTCCGAAGGTCAAGAAAGCAACTTCACCACAGACTCAGAAGAACGATCCTTCCAAGGTCAAGGTGCTCGCGGTTACAACTACAGGACCTCGCTCCACCAACAAAGATGGGACGAGACCTCAAGCAAAGCAGGCTCAGACGAACGGTCTTCCGAAGGTCCATGTGCCCGCGGATGCAACTACAGGAACTGGGTCCATCAAGACAACGAAAGCAACTACAGCTACCGAGGACAAAGAATCTGAACTTCCGCCCGGCTTTTGCAAGGTCGTAAAAGTCCATGCGCGTAAAAAGAAAAGGAGAGGAAACAAATCATGGTTCGAATATTTTGTCGAATGGGCTGAGAAGTGCAATGGACAGTGGGGAAACGAGCGATATACGTGGGAGAAGTTGAAACTCGATGACCTTGCTGTTACAGAGTTTCTTCAGGATTACCAGGAGATGGACTCTACGGTGAGAGGAACATTAATCCCATCCTTTCTGCTAATCTATTTTTCCATGTTAATTGTCTTCGCTATTCATTTTGTCTCATCGAAAACCAATGAATGCTTCCATCATTTAGGACGAACGTAGGGTGTTGATACATGGAAATGGTTTTTTTAATGGGCAGAACTTTGTAGAGACTAGAAAGCCTAATGGTACCTTCACTTACGATTGGGAAAGGTGTGACAACAATGTAAGTGTGATGTATCCCTTCAATTGCGTTTACAAAGGGGTAATATTGAAACTGATCATTCTGCAGTGCGCCATCAACAGCAAACGTGGACTGGAAGAAGACGTTCAAGCAAAACATGTCAAGACAAAAAAGGCCAAGACAAGTTCAACCAAACCAAAGGTGAGCACACGTAAACAGTCAAGTCATATTCAATATCTTTGAATGGACGTGAGCAGTAACCATTTATGTATTATTTCATTCACGGCTTGCAGGAGGATCAGTATGAGGTAAGAGACCAACACAGACGGATTTCTTGGATACTTGATTTCAACGCACTAATTTGTATATCTGCACTATAATTTGATCAGATTCCCGAGAACATCCCTGAAAATAGGCCATTCGAACGAGTAAGACTATTTCAGCCTGTACTTATCCAGACTATTTCTTGTTCTCACGGAAAAATGGATGTCCATTTTATCATTAGGTGTTTGGACAGTGCATGGTATGCGATAGAGCAGCCTGGTGTCCCGACTGCTTCGATCACACGGCAGAAGCAATATCTATATCCATATCCAGCGATGCGACAAAGCAGCCGACCAGGAAATCATCACGATCCACATCCAATGCCATGGTAGACAAGTCCATCAAGAAGCCCGGTAGTTGTGTTCATGACAATCCTGCCTCGTTCAGAAAGTGTACTGAATGGAACTTTTTTCACCTTCCTTCTTGGCAGAGGGTGGCCACCAACCGTATGAATCCGAATTGCGTTAATCCGGCCTGCAAGGACAAGACAAATATGCTGTGGGGTAAGCGATCGAAAAAGCAGGTTCGATCGGTGGGGGCGTGAGAGTGGCGAATTATGGAAATCGTCCGATATCGAGTCCGAGTACACGGGTAGATAGGGGGTCGTGGTATATGTAAGTAAAATACTACCATAGGTAGATAGGCGTATGTAGCTTATAGATTAAATAAATAACTACAGTACGACCGGATTTACAGATAAATAGGGGCGACCGATAGATTCTTAAATAGGATATACGTATAGATACTAGGATACCAGAGACCTTACTTCAGTACATAAGAATAACTCCGTTAGTAATCCGCTAGAAAATGGCGCCATCGGAGGAAATGAATTCGACCTCTCTACAGTAATTAGGGTAGTACCTGATCTATGGTAGTACATAAGAAGAACTCCGCTAGATCTCCGATAGAAACTGGCGCGAACCTCAGCGTCCGCTAGACCTCCGCTAGCCGATCGCGAGTGAGCGCGATCATATTAGGGTTCTCATCTAAATCTCCCCCAAAAAAGCCCAACGGACGACGTACTCGTGCGAAGCCTCCGCTAGAACTCCGCTAGCACGTCATTCTATTTAACGCTCACTTAAATGAGACAGTCGCTATGGCGAATTATCAACGAAGCGGTATCAAGATCCAGACCTCCGCTAGAACTCCGCTAGATTTCGTACTAATTCCTACGCAGATCGAGACGAACGAAGATAGTCCATGCGCTCCGCTAGCACTCCGCTAGGTGGCGAATTTTCGGCTTCTAGCGGAGTCCTAGCGGAGAACTCGGGACACAGTGAAAAAGTTGGGTTGGCATACACCTACTTTTCACACAAGGATTGAGTGAGTTTGGATTGGTTCAAGCAATTCACATGGGCTTGACCCTTCCAATGTCTCATCATAAGTATAATTTATGGATGGACAAGGTTGAGATTGGAATTCATTCTCCACAACCATCACCAGGCCATGGTTTTTCA
>Ga0213864_10001424_pt1 | contig 10755 bp, 19 predicted proteins | sample PICome_5_FD_160078 | JGI IMG/M metagenome (GOLD analysis project Ga0213864, IMG submission 160078) | Coastal seawater microbial communities near Pivers Island, North Carolina, United States - PICO247 | ecosystem: Environmental > Aquatic > Marine > Coastal | place: USA: North Carolina... | reverse complement strand
GTTATCATTAGATCTATCACCACCATTACCAAAAGTAATATTAGCATGAGAAAAAGCTACTGACTCTAATAAACTACAAGCAGAGTCATCACTATCATCAAAATCCCATACTTCATCAACCCATTTAATAGATTTTAATACTTTTTCTCTGACAGAATAAGGCATAAAAGGCTTACCTTTTTTACGAGACAACCAATTATCAGAGTTTAACCCTACTATAACATAATCATATTTACGCGCCGCCGCCTCAAACATAGCGATATGACCATCATGTACAGGATCAAAGCCTCCCGATAAAACTACTACTTCCATCCTTCAACCACTAAAACGCCGATAAGAATTCCAATCATAGCAATAAAAAATAACTCACCGATAAAAGTCAATTAAAACTCCATTTGCCAGACAACTTCTGCCTGGTCATTAAAGATTAAACCTACAGGACGACCCCTAGACTCCCACTCATCTACCATACGAGAATGCTTGCAATTCCTAATACGAGCAGGACAAGTGCATCCCCTGCTAGTAAAGGAATAAACTTCAATTGGTTGATCAGATTCGTTAAACTTTGCCACTTCTGGCGCATATTTACCTTTTCTAACATAGTACTCACTCATCCTTTTCTCCATAATTTTTTATATCATACAGAAAAATTAGCCTTTATGCAAGACAAAAAGAAAGACAGGTAAGTGTATACTGTACCTGTCTTTCCGTTCCCCTCTGTGTCTCTTTTGTTCGAGACATATATAGAATATCAAGTTATATATGAATAAGCAAGCTTAAAGTAACTTATTTTTGTTTATGTACTTAGTTAAAAAACTAGCAAACCACTCTTGAGCGTCCTCACCGTAGTGTCCATATTTAGCAAACTCAGAGTGTTCGAATTGTTTATTGACTAGAATATTGGTGTAGGAATATTCTTTTTCAGAAATAAAAGGAAATCTATCTAGATCTATTTCATTGTAAAAGGCGGGGTTATTGTCTGGAAGATTATTACCAGCATTCCAGAACAAATATTTTATATTATTTTGTTTTAAAAAGTTTTGAAGTAGAAGAACGTTTGAATAAAAGCGTATACTCTCTTGAGTGAGATTCAATCTCATTAACCACGATTTATAAAATATGTACGCAGATCTGCTACACTGTTCTTTGTAAGTCTCATCGTTACCTGCGACCATGGGCATCCAACCACTGTCCCAAAAACCACCTTCATTGGTGGAAGTATTGAAAATCTCTGTTCTATAAAGACCAGCCCACGATACTATTACAAATAATCTTGAAGGATCATAAAAAGATTTTTGCTTTAATTTACCAATAAATTCAATGGTTGTTCTCGAAACTCTATCATCAGAAGCTCCAGAAATAGCAAGATTGGTGCTATTTTCAAAAGATAGTTTATCGCCTAACTTTTTAGGCCAAGCCTTATTATAGCACTCTCCTTGCATGGGATATTCAATTTCAGCCCCAGCTGTATGAGAGCAACCATTTGCAATAAGAAGCATATTAGAACAAGGAAGTTTCAGAGGAAAGATCGTCTAAGGTAGCAGGAGTACCGTCGTAAGTTGCGTCATCATTAGCAAACCCACTGGTAATGAAAGTCTGAGCAACAGCTAAGAAAGCACTCTTTGATAAAGCAGCAGCATTTGTTCGATTAGTAGCAGCATTCGCATCACTCCAATTATCGCCCTCAACATCAATGTTGAAATCAAACTCAGAAAAAGGAATATGAACCTGAGTTTTTTGCGGATAAGTAGAGGTAGGTAGTCTTTGAACCTCGGCTATAAAAGACTGGCTGGGTCCTAGAATAACCTTTTCAATATTGAAGCTATCGCTTTCATAAACATTAGCCATTTTTAACTCCTTAAATATTTTTTATACATAGGAAACACATCGAAAAAGGAAGTGTCTCGATGTGAATCTAGTAACTCATTATAAGTAATCATTGTATCTCTTATTTCTTCAAGAGAAAAATGTTGTGTTCCATTTATGTCTTTATTAGTATACCCATTTTCAAGATCAGTGTCTATGAAATTTTTATAAACACTTAATAGTTCGGGAAAAGGTTTATACAAATTAAGAAGAGTTTCTTTATCTTCCCTCATCAAAATTTGAGGATTAGCATGAATGGGAAGGTAACACGGAGAATAAACAATGTTAATTCCATGTTTTCTAAATTTTTCAATAAAAGGCAGAGTCCAAACACTGTATATATTCACTACACAGTTAATTGCGTCGATATAATTAAAAGCTCTCTTAAAATTTGTTAAAAAGGTATCACAACTAAATCCAGTGCGTGAATATTCAACATGATCACCCCAACCATCTACACTGGCTTCAATACTAACTTGACGAAAATTTTCCCACAGAGAAAGAAGGTCAATTCCTTTATAGTCTAAATTAGATAAATTTGAAGAGTACCCAAGAGTGATATCTGTTAAGTTGTTTTCAATCAAAAAATTAAGTAATTTAAAATGAGAGTCAGTTATAAGAGGTTCACCCCCAGATATACTAAGGTGTTGAAGTGTTTTACTCTCTATGCCTGATTTTAAAAGTTTAAAAAGTATAGGTCCGTTTTGTTCAACCGCGTCTTTAGTTATTTTGTTGTCTTCAAACACATACCAACCATGTTTTTTATTCTCCTGCGCCCAGGTAGAAGAAAATGAAGGGTTACACATCCTACATTTGAAATTACACACATTACTAAGTCTAATGTGAATTGAGTTCAGACCGCTATTTCTTTGCTTACTTATTCTATGAGTTTTAAGACCATTTTTTTCGTTTTTCCAACACCATTCACAATTAGGGTGTTGTATGCCAGAAGAAAGACTGTCTTTGAGCTCTTTAAGAGGCTCTCCTTTGATATATTCAGAAATATCTGAACCCATTGGAAAACGATTTGAAGGCATAACACAACAAGGAGTAACGCTTCCGTCCTCCTCAATGTGTAATTCTGTCCACGGTCTATCACAATAAGTGTTAATTAGAGGCAGCCCTTCCAAATAGTTGTGCTAGTTGATCATCAGTAACAAGATTAAACTTACCAGTTTCAATCTGTTCTTTAATTTTATCATAATGAAGTTTAAGTTCAATCTGGTCCTCAAGGTGTGGATTTAAAAATTCTTCCCTAAGTCTGCGATAAAAGTTTTTCCAAACAGTGCCATGAGGTTTACAGCGAAAACCGTTGATTCTGTATGAATAATATTGAAGAGCATGAGCGATTTCATGAAGAATTGTTAATTCTAGATTATGATATTGAGTGCGAGAATAAATTCCACCAATCACTGGATCTGCATCAAAGCTTTTATACTCGTAAATACGCTGAACTTCTCCATTATCATTTTTACAGCAGCGATACATCGCAATATTGATTCCCGGACCATCAGCATACATACCACCTCGCGAACAAGAACGAGAAGGACTCCAATCAAGTCGAACAGACGACAGATTAAACTTACGATAAATGTTATCCTGACACCAAGTGTTTACGGTACGAATATAGTCGTTTGCATGCTTTGTAAATTCAGCTTGTTCTTGTTGTGTAAAACGTTTCATCTTCTCTTTCCTGTTGCTGCGTCATTTGCTTCTGAGGTTGAAAGTACTACTAGATTACCTTTATTGTATGCTTGTCCGATATGAACACCTGATCCTGAGTATTTATGTTTACCACGGACGAACCCATTACCAACACGATCTGAGGTAGGAGCAGTCTCAACATCAGATTTATAACAAGGCATTTTAATATGAGATTTATTTTTAGATTTTAACTGTGATGGGTGAACGCCCATCTTGAGTAACCACTGATTGTGGTGCTCAAGTTTTTGAGCCTTAGTTAGATTTCCTTTTTTGGTATTGGATCTATATCTCTTTGCCATATTTCAGAAAAAGTCTCCAGAGTTATGCAGCCTATTTTATAGTCTTTATCATACCGACCAAAGGATCGATTCGTATCGTCAATAAAAAACTGCCTATTGTTATCAATATAAGAAATGCACTTTTCCGCAGAAACGAAAGGATTAAGTCTGTAGTCCTGTAATTCAAATTCACCAGTTGTAGGGATAAAATTTACTACAACAACTATAATCCATTCCATATCATTCCTTTATAATAACAAATATTAAGGCACTGAGCAATAACAACTATAGTCTCAGTTCTTTAAAATCCCACAAACAATCAACATATTTTCCATCAATATCTGGTTTAAATAAGGCTATTGTGAGATTTCTTGCCTTGGCAACTTGATTCCAATCCTCTCCACAAAATATGGCAAGACGGTTTCCATGAGAAGGATTAGTGTGGTAAAACTCTGGATCATCTATTTGCCAATAGGTTAGGTCAGAACAAATTTCAGCTACAATGTTTGGATTGATATCAAATTTTGTATTAGGTTGAGCAAATAGAGCAGCGAGATAGAATTGTTCAGGAAAATCACTAGGTTTAGTCCAGTTCCAGCCGTTTCCTTTATATAAGCTGTGGATAGATTCCATAAGAGAAGCACAACCGAACCTGTCTATGTCGCCCATACGTAACTGAACTTCAATAATGTTTCCACCGATTATCTCAACATTTACACAACCAGTATAATCCCAAAGATGTTCTTCTACCCATGAATATGCTTTTCTAACTGACCTCTCAGAGGCTTCGTTGTCATTAGTCACTAACATCCAGAAGTCAAAAGCTCCGTGCTGAAGTTTTTCTCCGTAAAAAGTAAAGATTTCACAAATCTTACCGCGATCAATAATAAAATCTATAGAATAGTGAGATCCCATGTGATAAGGAGACCAAAAGAGGCTTGGATCAGTAATTTTACGATACTGCTCTACATTGTGACAAACTTGTGACTTAACTGATCCGCCAAAAAGATTGTAGATTGGTTTTACACAGATAGGATACTCTGTGGGAGTAGTGCCTATGGGACCATGAGGTATCATCTCAGTCTCACAGATTTGCATCTTATTATATACCCAACGGTGTTTTTTAAAATGTTCCCACGCTACGTCATCGGTCGTAGGAATCAGCACACCGTCATCGTTTGATACTTCGTGATAGTAATCCAACATAGATTGGATTGGGTTATAGTTAGCCCAAGTCATATTTTACCACCACAATGGGGACACGTTTTGTTATCATCCATTTCTTTTAACAAATTGCGTAACTCTTTTGCCTCTTTAAGTCGTTTTTTAAGCCAGTCTTTTCGTCTCTCACTGGAAGGACGCTCTAACTCTGTTTTAATAGATTTTTTCATTCTCCGCAGGTTTTCTTGAAATACACCTAAAAAAGCGGTTATTGGTCTCTTTTTAGTCATTATCACCTCTTATAAGTTGATTATCTAATCGTTCCACCATTCGTTCTTGAACATCATGAACTTGTTCTGACTTTATCATATCAATAATCATGGTTGTAAGATCAACCTCTCTACGTAAGTAACCAATCTTACGTTGAAGCTCTTCAAGCTCTCTGAGATAATATTCTAATTCTTTTTCTTTACGAAGCTTTTGTTCTAATACATCAGCAATAAGTATAATACGATTTTCTTCTGTCATTTTATCTTTACATCCCTAATTAAAGATATTTTAATAAACTTAAAAATGTAGTCATCTTGAGCAATTGTACCATTTTCTCCCCAATAGAAATTAAACCGCCATTCACTAAAGTTTTTTAGCTTTTGATAAGCAGTAAATTTTTTATTAAGTAAAGCACCACAGTGTAGATCGATCCATAAAGCTTGATTGTATAAAACAACGGTGTGTTCACCTGACTGAGCAGCATAGCATCTATCAGGTGCTAAATACCAACATAGAGCAAAACTTGAAGTTTCACAAGTCCCATGTAGAGGATATCTATTATCTATATGACTATCTAAATCAAAACTGGACGGTAGGAGACCAGAAAGTTGTTCTTCCATCATTTAGCTTTACTCTTTCAACTGGGTTACCATAAATATCATGTTTCTGATTATACACCATAACATGACCACCTCTAGCTTCTACTATTTCAGTAGGGTTTGATGCAAAACGAGTATACTTCCCATGATTATTATATAAATCAGAATAATTACGAATAGTTGCGCCTCCTGTTTCATAGGATGCTGAAAGAACTTTACAAATTGCATAATATAGTTTTTCAAGTTCTTCATCATCTAAAGATCCCATTGTGCGGTGTGGAGCGATGCCTGCTAAAAATAATGATTCAGATTTATAAATATTACCTACACCAGATATTTGACTTTGATCCATTAGCCATTTTACTGTAGTCCAATTAGGTTTTGATTTAGCGATAGAAATAAAATCAGACAAGACACAAGGATTATTGAGCATATCAGGTCCAATAGATTGAAGTTTCTTTTCATGTTCGGAAGAGTCAAAAACAAATTTAATAGTACCAAAATTACGTTGATCGTTGTAATAAATAGAAGAATCATCATCAAAATAAAAACCTATTCTTGTATGTTTTGAAGGTTGAAATTTAAAATTACCTGTCATACCAAGGGTGGTATACATATAACAAATAGGTAAAAGATCTCCAAACTCCCACCAAATAAACTTGCCTTTATTAAATACCCCTTTGATTGGGAGGTTTTTTTCGTCAAGTGCAATGTAAAAATTAGCAAAACCAGTAGGTAAGTTTTTTACATATCTACCAGAAATAAAATTAAAATTCACTAAAGATTTTCCACGTGTTGCGCGATCAAGCTGACGACAAGTGCGGGTACATTCTGGTCCTTCGGGCATTTATCATTCCTATTTTGCTAAATATTCTTGTATTTCATTTATGAATAACTGACCAATACTAGTAAGAGAATAGTAATTATTTTCTAAAACTAATAAGTTGTTATCAATTAACCAAGTAATTTTATCTGGTTCTGGAAAAGTAAAATCAATCGGTATTGAATTTCTTACTCCGAACATCAATTTTCTTTTTTCTAAATCAGTGGATGAAAGTTTTTGTTTACGATCAATTGGTAGTTTATATTCATCTAAATACTTAAAATAATCTTTTACTGATTTACAATTATAATATTGAGTGTCCCCCATAATTCCATAACCACTAACACCCATTACTAAATGATTACTTTTACAAGAAAGCTTGTAGTCTTGATGAATAAATCTTTTTTCTGGATTGACAAAAAACCAGTCAACACTACGTTGATGGTATCCAATTTTTTGTAACCCTTCATACCAAAATAAAGATTGTTTTAAAACTTCCTCTCTACTTAATAACGGATCATGATGTTTATAATCTACTGAGTTAGGTTTAACGGTATATTTATAAGTGGATACAGAAGTTGGTTGATGCTCTCTTATAATTTCTAAGTCATTTATTATTTTATCTTTTGTATAACCTGGATAACAAGTAATCAAATCAATATCTAAGTCTAATCCTGAAGATAAAATATCTTCAATTGCTTGTTTTGCATCATTAGAAGTATGACGCCTATTCATATTTGTTAGTATACGATCATCAAAAGACTCAACACCAATACTAGCTCTAGTTACTCCATAGTTTTTTACGAATTGTGCTTTTTCTTTAGAGAAAGTTTCTGGACATCCTTCTAATGAATATTCTTCTAACTCACTTAAATCAAAATATTTTTTAAGTATGGTGAAAAGAAAATTTAGCTGACCGATAGTTAATATAGAAGGAGTTCCTCCTCCAATATAGATACTACTAATTTTTGGAAGATGCTTACTAAAGGTAAAAAGAAGTTTTGCTTCTTTTTCAAGATATACTAAGTACTGATCTATTTCTGAAAGATTTTTAGGAGTTTTGGTTACGTAAGAACAATAATGACACTTACCAGTACAAAAAGGAATGTGAACATATAAAATGTTAGGAATAGATCGTACAGCAGAAAAGGGTAAAACATCGTCTGTATACGGCGCAGGAAAAGCAACCATATGTTGACTATAACGATCACGTAAAAATTGATTTGACTCGTCAAAGATATTAGAGTTTAACATTAAGAATTAAAATGTTTCCATGCTTTGTGTAAAAAATAGAACCAAAAACCGTTTATAATAGGTTCAACAACAGCATCAACAGCAGCAAGCTCAAGCTGTGCTCCTGTGATTAAATAATTACAAGTCATGGCAATAGCAATATGACCCACAGTATAAACTGTTGCGAGTACAATACTACTACCGCCAATTAACTTTTTAAGTAGATTAAAAATACCTAGTCGAAATTCGCTCATCGCATACGCAGATTGGCTTGACGAGGATAACCCCACACATCAATTGCTGGAACACGAATCATACGTTCTTTAGTATTCTTTTTGTCTGGATTTTGAATAGTTAGCATTACGTTTCTACCTGCACGCCATGCTCGAACCTTGTTTAAAAGTTCTGCGTTAGAACCTACATAGTCACGACGAAGTGCGTTGAGAACCCAACGCGAGACATTGGGGCGTTCACCCTTGGAAGTATAGTGTTTACCGCTAGAACGTTTTCCTTTAGCCATTTTGCTCTCCTTGCTGAAAATATAATTTAATATAATATATTTTTAACCAATGAGCAACTAAAGAGTAGCGGTCATTATCGCATAATTAGAAGAGATAGTGGAGTTTTGCCTCAGATCTAATAAGGCAGAGATAAAATTTTGTGGCTCATATATCTGGGAGCATTTAGGACATTCTACAAGATCAAGAGGTTCGATCTTACCATTTTGAAACCAAACCTCTTCTTCTTGTGAGCAGATTGGGCACTTACTTCTGGCTCTGTATAAAGACATTTTGTACTTTTTGAAAATATAAATCCATTGAATGATCAAACGCACCATCAAAAGGCTGTCCTTTAGCTAATGCTCTGAGACGACCTCTCATTTTATCCTTAAAACGCTGCCAAAGCGACATTTTACGAATATTACCGTGATGGTTAATGTATACCAACTCACCACCGTGACGGAACACAATAGGTAAAGGAACACTGGTAACAATATCGTTATTATTTACAAAACGATAGTGTGTAATGTTATCATTCTTCATTTCTTTGACGAAAGCGCGATTACCTACACGGGGGGAACCAAAAGTGTAAAGTTCGTTGGCGTCTAACCGACTTGCCATGATAGTAGCTAATGCAGCTCCGAGAGAGTGACCCGTACACGTAATTTTGCGTTCACCGTCAATTTTTTGTTCGTCTATCCAACGAACAATATTATCATAGACTTTATCAAGAGCTTGTGCAAACCCTAAATGAACTAAACCCTTTTCTCGTGCCTTTTTAGGCCAAGCTTTAAGATCAGCTAAAATATCTTTCAGTTGTGTAGGCTCGGTTCCTCTAAATACGATAAAAATTTCGTTTGCATTGCTTTTACGACAAGCAAAAGCTTGAGTGCCGTCTGTATCAAACCAAGCAAACTGATTAAAACCTAGAGCCTTGACTTGAGACTCTACTTCTTCTTTATTTTTATACACAAGCAAAGCAAAGCCTGCCATGTGTGCTGCAATTTTGTAGTCCATGAGGGGAACTCCTTTATTTACATAGTTTTAAATACTCCAACTTGGGAAGGGACTCCTTCAATGTGGTACACTTTTTCAAGCTGAATTATTCCTTCTTTTTCTAAATCTATGGTGGCTCCTTTGACACCGTTTGATCCACTGGCCTTTGTATCTTTTTCATGCCAATCATCATACAACAATACTGTTGCTCCAAGTTCAATAGCCATACGAGTATCGGCAACAACTCCTTCATAAGAGTGGTCTCCATCAATAAAAGCCATATCAAATGATTTGCCTTCTAAGAGTGGTTTTGCTTTTTTGCTATCTGAGCCAAAAAACCTAAATCTCTCACCATATCTTGCTTGCACAGTTTGAGACGCTGGAACTGTTGCAGGATGTTTGCATATATCAACAGCAGTCAGAGTGACACTTTGTGTCTTATCCCACTCCAACCACATTGAAGCAGAGCATCCAATATTAAAACCAATCTCAAGTATTGATTTAATATCGTAGGTTTCATATACGCCTTCAATTATGTGTCTAAAGATTTCTGGATCTTGATTATTACAACCCCAGTAACCTTCACTAGACTTATGTTGATTGCGAATATAGTTTAGCCAACTCACTTTGATTTATTCTTTTTAATAATAGCTGCTTGTAAAGCAGGAGGAAGCTTGCGTTGTGCTGGTGTTAAGCCATCATCTTTACGTTGCATTTTACTTTTATTCATCATTGGTGCTTTTTTTGACATCTCGTCTCCTTTTTATATCACTCCACTCTTGATTATATTGAGTTTTGTGTTCGATAATTATATTACTGTAATCAGTACTAATTGATATTTGGGTATTAGAATATGAAGTCATTTTATCCTCGTAAAAAGCGATAACTTGTTCTTTACTAGGAGGGCCGATCGAGCCAAAACCATTAAATAGTCTACGATGCTTTTTAAGTTGTTTATCAGTATCAGCACCATATATTCCTCGAAAATTTCTACCATCTTCTAATAAAAATAAAGTATTTCTATATTTTCCATCTTCGGTAAAACAAAAGAAAACTCTATAAAGTAAATTGAAGAAGATTTCTTTTTGTATTAAGTTATCGTTTTCAGTATCTGTTAAAAAGTTAACAGGATATTCTGATAACATGGATATAAATTTATATTTGTCTTCAACTATATTTAAGGGTCCTAAAGGTCTATCTTTACATTTAAATTGGTGTTTTATTCCAAATTCTGGATTGAAAGTAGTAAAGGCAACTCCATAGTAAACATTGTCTGTATAAATTTTTCTTACATTAAGAAGATAGTTACCATTTTGTTCATGAAT
>Ga0213864_10001421_pt1 | contig 10761 bp, 11 predicted proteins | sample PICome_5_FD_160078 | JGI IMG/M metagenome (GOLD analysis project Ga0213864, IMG submission 160078) | Coastal seawater microbial communities near Pivers Island, North Carolina, United States - PICO247 | ecosystem: Environmental > Aquatic > Marine > Coastal | place: USA: North Carolina... | reverse complement strand
TATGTTTTCATTCTCTATTTGGCTAGTTTCGTTTAATGAAAAAAGTTATTACCTTAGAAATCGGTAATTCCTCGTGGTGGAAAAATAGAAAATATCGAAGAGAAGCAGCCTCGAATATAAGAGAAATAAGAAGAAAAGGGTATGAAATCAAATTGTTAAAGAAATATCAATTAGACGAAAGTAATACTATTTTGTATGGTGACTATGCGGTTAAACAAAAAATTAAATAATTCAACCCATTAGCTTTTCATGAACAGATTAATATGCTACTAGTTTTAGCTAAATTCATAACCAAAATTTCAGGGAATAATTCTGTCAAAAAATAACTTATCAACTTTTGCCAATTCTGTAGTCCAAGATTATATTCCAAAAGAAGGTCCTTCTTTTACACTATTTAGAATTGAAATACTTTCCGGTCTGACAGTTGCTTTAGCCCTAGTGCCAGAAGCTATCGCGTTTGCTTTTGTTGCTGGGGTAACACCTTTATCTGGATTATATGCTGCTTTTATAGTTGGATTAATCACCGCTGTTATTGGGGGTAGACCTGGGATGATCTCTGGTGCGACTGGGGCATTGGCTGTTGTTATGGTTTCTTTGGTTGTTGATCATGGAGCACAATATTTATTTGCGACTGTAGTTTTAATGGGGATTTTGCAAATTTTAGCTGGAATTTTTCGACTAGGAAAATTTATCCGCATGGTACCTCAACCTGTTATGTTAGGATTTGTAAACGGACTGGCTATTGTCATCGGCATCTCTCAAATAGGTCAATTTAAAGTAACCAATTCAGTTGGAGAGCTCGAATGGATGTCTGGGAGTCCGTTATTATACTCTTATTGTATAGTAGTTTTAACTATGGCTATAATTTGGCTACTTCCAAAATTTTCAAAAATATTTCCTGCAACACTTGTTGCCATTCTCTTAACTTCAGGTTTGGTCATAGGTTTTGATATTCCCATTCCTAGAGTGGGAGATCTTGCTAGTGTTGCTGGTGGTCTACCCTCTTTCTCAATACCTTTAGTGCCTATCAATTTTGAAACTTTAATTATTATTTTTCCATATGCCATAATCTTAGCTGCAATAGGATTAATCGAGAGTCTATTAACACTTAATCTAGTTGGGGAAATTACCAATCAAAAAGGTGGCGCAAGTCAAGAATGTTTAGCTCAGGGTTTATCTAATACAGTGACTGGATTTTTTGGAGGCATGGGGGGATGTGCTATGATCGGGCAATCAATGATCAATGTAAAATCTGGAGGAAGGACAAGAATTTCCAGTGTTTCAGCAGCATTATTCTTATTAACATTTATTTTATTTACATCTTCTCTTATCGAATTAATCCCAATTGCCGCTTTAGTGGGAGTTATGTTTATGGTTGTGCTAGGTACATTTGCTTGGAGCTCAATAAAATTATTATTTGTTGTTCCTAAGTCAGATGCATTAGTGATTATTCTTGTAACAGTAGTTACAGTTTATGCAGATTTAGCAATCGCGGTAGTTGTGGGCGTTATTGTTTCTGCATTAGTATTTGCCTGGAAATCTGCATCTCGAATTAAAGCAATAGAACGGCAGTCGAGAACAGAAAAAGGTGCGAAGGTATACGAAATTGAAGGCCCTCTTTTTTTTAGTTCGACTAATAGCTTTCTGGAAATTTTCAAACCTTCTCAAGATCCAGATTTAGTTATTATAGATTTTGCAAGATCCAAAGTTATTGATCAATCTGCTTTAAAAGCAATTGAGGATATTGCTGATAAATATTCTAATTTAGGAAAAAAAGTAAAATTAAGACATTTATCAAAAGATTGTCATCGACTTCTTTCTAGAACGGGTCAGCTAATTATGGATAGCGATGATGATCCGGAGTATAGTGTAGCTGCAGACTATGAAGTGAAAATTGGAATTTTTGGAAAATAAATATTTTATCATCTAATACTTGAGACTTATAAAAAATCGCTGTAAACAGTAGCTATTGCCGCCGTAGCTCAGTGGTAGAGCACACCCTTGGTAAGGGTGGGGTCGGAAGTTCAATTCTTCTCGGCGGCACCATAAATCAAGGTTAATTCTAACCGCCTACTCTTTCTTAACTCAATTGATACACAAATTGATACACAAGGAGGTCTTATGGGCAGTATCACTAAAACTAAAACATGATTAATTGTGTTTGTTTTTTGAAATTCTTTTTTTGCATTGATGATTAATTGTTTTTTATATAGAAAATTGCACGCAGCACCCTATAAATTAGAAAATACGGAGGACTAGTTTGCTAATTTATAGGGTGCCTAGTTTTAATTAAGCTATTTTTCTTTCTTTTTCTTTTTCAGCTAATTCTAATTGAACACTTACCCCTTTATTTAAAATATCTAACACAGGGCAATGTTTATCAACTATTGTCTTCAAATTTTCAATTGTTTTGGGGTCCGCAGAAGATTGAATATCAACTGTCCCTTGAATATTTTGAAAACCAGGTCTTACTGATTGATCTATGCCAAGAAAACCCTTCAAATCTAAAGTGCCAGTTAATTTAACACTTACTTTTTCTAAAGGTATATTTAAAGCTGTTGCATAAGCTTTATATGAAATTTCTTGGCAAGTAGCTAAGGCTGCCAAGATTAGTTCAACAGGACTAGCTCCCTCATCCGTACCGCCAATAGTTTTAGGTTCATCAACAATTAAGCTGTGTTGGCGAAGTTTAACATCTGATCTGAAACCATTCACAAGCGATGACTCACTGTGATAATCAACAATTGCTTTTTCAGGATGTTCTTTAAAAGTTTTTTGAAGACCAGAAATGGCTTCTTGTAGTTCATTAGTAGACATAAATACTCCTTATGTTTATGGCTAAAATGTTTTCTGAGAGAAGACTTTTTAGCAAGTTATTTTAAATCGCTGCAATATGTGCAAATCACGATTATGTTCTTTTTATAGAAATATATTCTTTATGTCAAACAAAAAATTAATAATCTTTATTTTTTAATTTTATCTTTTAAATAAAATTCTATGGGTGAGAAACTACTCTTATTTTTTTCTATGAAATCATCTACTAATTTTAATTTATGTGGTTCAATTTCAGTTACTTTTCTTATATCGAGGTTAACATATACTGAGCAAACTTCAGTAGTAGCGGCTCTATAATCCCCATTTTTATTAACTATCTCAAGTTGGTAAACAAATCGTTTTGAGTCTCTATCAAGGAATAACAGATTAATATCAACTAAATCTCCCTCTTTGACTTCTTTGATGTATTTTGTATGAGACTCAACAGCAAATGTAGATCTTTTTTCAATTTTAGCTGAGTCCCCACCCATTTCAAATTTGTCTAATAATACATCCCATCCTTGATCAAATAAATGAATGTAAAAAGCTAAATTCATATGACCGTTATAATCGGTCCAGTCAGGGATAATTGGTTCAGTTCTTAAGTAAATTGACATTATCTAATTTTATAAAAATTCATCATTATTAATATTAAAAAATAAGAATAATATATATTGATTACTTTTTTGGGGGTAGGCTATGAGAATTGGTTTCATCGGTTTAGGCAATGTTGGTGGAAAACTTGCAAGCAATTTATTAAACAATAATTTTGATTTAATGGTCTTTGATAAAGATAGCGAGGCATTAAATCAATTTAAAAATAAAGGTTCAAAGGTTGCATCATCTATTGAGGAGTTGGTATTCAATAATGATATTCTAATAACATGTCTTCCATCACCCGAAGCCTGTAAAGAAGTAATTGAGTCTTCAAAAGGCATAGCAGCATCCATTAAAGAAAATCAAATTTGGATGGAAATGAGTACGACAGATGAAGATCAGTTAAAAAAACATGCCGGACTTATTGAAAGCAAGAAAGCGATTGCACTTGAAGCACCAGTAAGTGGAGGCTGTCATCGTGCTGCTACTGGAAATATTTCTATATTTGTTGGAGGAAAAAGAGAAGGGTTTGAAAAAGCTTTACCTGTCTTAAGTTGTCTTGGAAGAAGAATTCTGCACGTAGGGGATTTTGGTTCTGCCTCTATCCTTAAAGTCATTACCAATTATTTAGCAACAGTTCATCTTGTATCTTTAGGAGAAGCTTGGACTATAGCTAAAAAATCAGGGCTGGACCTCAATAAAGCCTTTAAGGGTATTGCCGCTTCTTCAGGAAACTCATTTGTACATGAAACAGAAAGTCAGGTAATTTTAAATGGATCTTACAATATTAATTTCACTATGGATTTAGTTGAAAAAGATGTTGGGCTATTTGAGAGTTTAGCAGAAAAACTTGATATTGATTTAGAGATCTCTCCTCTTGTTCTCAGTATTATTAAAGACGCCAAAGAGAAGTATGGCAGTCGTGCATGGTCATCAATGGTAGTAAAAAGACTTGAAGATAAATATGAAACTAACTTTAGAGCTCCAGGGTTTCCCGAGGAATTAGTGGATGATGAGGAAAAAGTCAAAGGATATGAAATATAAAATATGAAAAATATTTGTTAGGGTTTTCTTATGAATTTTGTAACTGATGTGATTCTACCTCTGGCCTTAGCCTTTATTATGTTTACTTTAGGCTTGGGTTTATCAATTGCTGATTTTTCAAATGTATTTAAAAAACCAAAAAATTTTCTCATTGGGCTGATAAGTCAGCTCATTTTTCTTCCTATCGTGGGTTTAATTTTAGTCATTATTTGGCCCCTACCCATTGAAATTGCCATTGGCGTAATGCTGATAGCTGCCGCACCAGGCGGTGTCACATCAAATATTCTTACCTTTTTTGCTCGAGGAGATGTGGCGCTTTCTGTATCTCTAACTGCTGTAATGAGCTTACTTAGTGCAGTAAGTGTCCCAATCGTTCTGGCAATATCAATTGGATTGATTGGGGACTCTAGTTTGCCAGAGTCTATTTCTCTTACTGGTATAGCATTGAGTATGTTTTTGATTGTAACTCTACCTGTTCTTTTAGGAATGGGAGTACGATCTTTTTTAAATAGTTTGACTTTGAAAATAGAAAAATCTGCTCGTTTTATCTCAACACTTTTATTTGTTTTGGTTCTCCTTGGTGCCATTTTAGCAGAAAGAGAAAATGTAGTTAGTTATTTTGCTCAAACAGGTCTAGTGGTCCTTGTTTTAAATATTTTAATGATGTTAATAGCTTTTTATTGGTCAGGATTTTTTGGAACAGGAATATCTCAGAAAAAAGCTATTGCAATTGAGTGTGGCTTACAAAATGGGACACTGGCTATTTTTGTGGGAACAAGTGTATTTGGTGGAGGTCTATATATCATCCCAGCTGCAACTTATAGTTTAGTTATGTATCTTACCTCGTTGATATTTATCTATTTTATAAAAAACCGGTAAATATAATTTTTCTATTTCTGCTTCAGTGTTAATATGCGGTCATGATTGAGTTAGATATTTTTTCAGATACGATTTGCCCTTGGTGTTATATAGGAAAAAAACGTCTAGATAAGGCTATTGAAAAACACTCACATCTTGAAATTAAGCAAACTTGGAGACCTTTTCAGTTAAATCCGGGAATGCCGCCTGATGGCATGGATCGACAAGAGTATTTAATTTCAAAATTTGGAAGTGCTGACGCCGCTAAAACTATATATGACAATATTTTTGAAGAGGGCAAAAAAGAGGGAATTGATTTTAATTTTGACTCCATAGAAGTTACTCCAAATTCTTTTAATTCGCATCGCCTTTTAGCCTTAGCCTATAAGCAAAATATACAAGAAGATGTTTTAAATGATTTGTTTGAGGCCTATTTCATTAGAGGCGAGGATATTGGTAATCCTAATATTCTACTAAGTATAGCCGTCAGTCACTCAATCGATGAAGATGAATTCAAAAACTACTTATCCGATCAAGAAAACATTGAACCTTTAGCAAATGAAGAAATTCAAGCTCGAAATATGGGTATTAATAGTGTTCCTACATTTATAGTTAATAAACAAATAGTAATTAATGGTGCACAAACTTCAGAAAATTTTGAACTTATTTTTCAGAAATTAACGAATAACATTCATTAATTATAAATAGTAGTCATGATGTTTTTCTATATATTCAAATAAAATGAGAAAGAGTGAATTAAGTTCTTATTTAAGTTTTGCTAAAAAACTAATTAATGTCTCAGAAAAAATAGTTAAACAAAACACCCCATCAAAAATAAAAGTAAATTTCAAAATAGACCGATCTCCTGTTACTAAAATTGATATGCAAGTAGAGAAGTCATTGAGAAAATTAATTAGTCAAAAATATCCTGAACATGGAATTTTTGGTGAGGAATATCAAAATAAAAATCTTCAATCTGAATTTATATGGGTAATCGATCCCATTGATGGAACTAAAAACTTTATTAATGGAAATGGAAACTACGGTACGCTTTTAGCTCTATGCCATCAAGGTGTTCCCATTATTGGAATTATTAATTGTCCTCAATTAAAAAAAAGATGGATAGGAATTAAAAACCATGGTGCCTTCTGTAATAATGAAAAACTTAAAAAAGTATCCTCAAATCAACCTTTAAAAGAGCTGTTCTTTAGCACATCGGGCATGACTGCCTATCAAGACTCATCAAAAAATAAAAAATACAGATCCTTAGCAAAAAAAACCCAATACATCACTTTTGGTGGTGATTGTGTTCAATATGGGCTTTTAGCTGAGAAAAGAATTCCTTTTGTAGTAGAGTCTTTTTTGAAGCCCTTTGATTATCTACCTTTAGTAAATATTATTGAGGAAACTGGGGGGATAATTACTGATTGGCATGGAAAATCACTTAATTTTAACTCGAATGGTGATGTGGTAGCGAGTATATCTGCAAAAGCACACAAACAGTTTTTAAAATTATAAAATTTTAATACTTACCTAAAATACAGTTCGAAATTAACTCCTGGAATTTCTCTTCAGTCATCTCCAATGGATTGCCGCCCGTGCTTGGATCTTCTTGAGCTAACGGTGCCAATTTGACCTCATCTCCTGGTTGAACACCCATATCTTTAAGCGTTTCAGGAATTTCCATTTCTTTTTTCAAATCAATAACCCATTGAACTATTCCGTCAAAACCCCCTTTGATATCTAAGAAATTAGCTAAACGCACAAATTTATCTTCAATCGTGCTTCGATTATAGTTTAAGACAAAAGGCATCACTGTTCCATTCGTTGTACCATGGTGAGTATGGTAGAGAGAATTAACTGGGTGGGTGATTGAATGAATGGCTCCTAGTCCTTTTTGAAAAGCAGCCGCGCCCATCATTGATGCAACAAGCATATGAGCACGAGCTTCAATGTTTTTTCCATTATGATAAACCTCTTGGATATTTTCTTTTACCAAACGAAGGCCTTCTAAAGCCGTACCCTCTGCCATAGGATGATAAAAAGGCGATGAATAAGCTTCTAAGCAATGAGCTAATGCATCCATTCCTGTTCCAGCCGTAATTCCTTTTGGTAAGTTAATTGTTAAAGAAGGATCTAAGATCGCGATTTGAGGTAACATCTTTGGATGAAAAATAATTTTCTTTTTATGGTTTTCTTCATTTAAGAAAACCCCTGCTCTCCCAACCTCAGAGCCTGTTCCTGCTGTTGTTGGTATTGCAATAATAGGTTTAATGACATCAGAGTCAGCTCGAGTCCACCAATCTCCAATATCTTCAAAATCCCATAATGGTCTTGACTGATGAGCCAGAAAGGCAATTCCCTTGCCCGCATCCATTCCGGAACCACCACCTATTGCAATAACCCCATCATGATTGCCCTCTAAAAATACTTTAACTCCATTGGTAACGTTTGAACCTGTAGGATTACCTTGAACATCAGAGTAAACATTTGTTTTAGATGAAAGATTAGAATTAATTTCATCAATAATAGGAGTTTGTAGCAGACCTGGGTCAGTCACAATAAGAGGGTTTTTTACGCCCAAAGCATCACAGGCTTGTTGTATTTGTTGAGATCGATCAGGACCAAACCAGACTGTGGTTGGATAATTCCAGTTCATATTTTGCATTTTAGTCTCCTATTTTATCCTCGTTCGAAGTAACGTTGGTGTTCCCAATCGTTAACAGATTTATCATATTCAGACTGTTCCCATTCGGCAGCATGAATATAGTGTTCCAAAACATCAGCTTGGAAAATCTTTGGTAATAACTTTGATTTTTTAGCTAAATCAATAGCTTCTCTCAAAGTACCAGGGACACTTTTAGCTTTTTTGTTTTGGTAAATGTTTCCCATCAATGGATCTTCCAGCTCTAATTTATTTTCAATTCCATATAAACCAGCTTGAATTAAACCGGCAAAAGCCAAATATGGATTCACATCAGCACCTGGTACTCGACATTCAATACGTATTGAGCCTCCATGTCCGGCTAAGCGAAAACCAGCTGTTCTATTATCAATACCCCAAGCTGCTGTCGTAGGTGCGAACGAACCCTCTTGAAAGCGTTTATAGGAATTAATATTTGGAGCTAAGAAAATAGAAAGATCTCTTAAGAATAAAATCTGTCCAGCAACATAACTTTTAAATGTTTTAGACATGCCATATTTGTCTTTAGAGTCTGCAAAAATATTTTTTTTAGTTTTTTTATCAAACAAAGAATTATGAATATGACATGAACTTCCGCAAGCTTCTTTATTATATTTTGCCATAAAGCTAGCTGCTCGATTATGCTTAAATGCAATTTCTTTTGCAGCGTTTTTAATTAAAATATGGTTATCTGCCATATTCAAGGCATCAGTAAACACAACGTTAATTTCTTGTTGGCCTGGTGCCGCTTCACCTTTGGTACACTCCACATAAATACCTGCAGCTAAAAGACTATTTCTTAACTCTTGATTAAAAGGTTCTTCTTTTGAAGTTTGAAAAAGCATATAGTCTTCAATATACCAAGAAGTCTCTTTTAAATTTTTATAGTGATTTGCATGAATTTCTTCATAGGTCTGTTTAAAGAGAAAAAATTCTAACTCTGATCCAAGCATTGGTTCAAATCCCATTTTATTTGCTTTAGCTATAGCCTCTCTTAAAACTTGTCTTGTAGAATGTGCCACTGGAGTTTTTCCATCATGCTCAAAGGCATCTCCCAAAACTAATGCGGTTTTTTCTAACCAAGGTAATTCTTTTATTGTTTGATGATCGGGGATGACGGTCATATCTCCGTAACCAGTCTCCCAAGAAGAAGATTTAAAACCAGGCACTGTGAACATGTCCATATCAACCGTATAGAGGTAATTACAAAAATGAGTTTCTTTGTGGACATAATCTAAAAAAGCTTTACCTGTAACCCTTTTGCCAACTAATCTTCCTTGCATATCTGATAAAGCTACAAGAACCGTATCAATATCGCCTGACTTAATCTTTTTTTCTAACTGTTTAAAATTTAATGACATTTTATTGAGAAAAGCTCACCCCATTGATAAATGAGGTGAGCTAAAATTATATTATCTGTATGGATAACCTGCTTTGTCCATAGTTGCTGCATACAATTTGAACGCCTCAACCACTTTGCCACTTCTTGGTGAAGAAGCTGCAACATCATCCCAGAATTTTTCAGCGTCTTTGACAACACCGGCCCACTCGTCTGAAGGAAGACTTGTTAATTCCATCTTCTTTCCGTTAACACGTAGGTCGGCTTCACCACCCCAATACCATACTTGTCTATAGTAGTGAGATTGGTCAATTGACATTTTGAAAAGCTCTTGAAGTTTTGGTGAAAGTTTGTTCCAGCTTTCGCTGTTAGCAAAATAAGAACCAAACCATGCACCAGTTACTGAGTTAGTAAGAGCATAGTTACAAATGTCTGCCCATCCAACTTCATAAGCCTCAGTAAATCCACACCAGCAAACGCCATCAAGTTCACCAGTCTGCATAGCTACTTCCACATCATCCCAAGGAACAATCACAGGGATCAATCCATATTGAGCAAGGAAACGACCAGCAGTTGGAACACCGAACACTCTTAGACCTTTCATGTCCTCAAGCTTTTCGATTTTCTTATTAACTGTAAATAAGTGACATGGATCCCAAGCACTTGTGCTTAACCATGTTACGTTATCGACTTCGCCATATGCTTCAGCCCAGATTTTATCAAGACCGTAGTATCTGAACATCGCTGGAACGTCGAGGCTATAACGAGTAGCAAATGGGAAGTAACCACCAAAAACAGAGATATCTACTGGTGAACCCATAGTTGCATCATCTGATTGAACAGCATCAATAGTTCCTGCTTGCATTGCTCTAAATAGCTCATCAGTTGGTACTAGTTGATCAGCATAGTACAACTCAATTTCCATTTCCCCATAAGCAGCTTTATTGAAAGCTTCAATCTGAGGGAGAACAACGTGTGCACCTAATGGAGCACCTGAATAAGTTTGTAATCTCCACTTTACTGGATTAGAAGCGGCATAGACGTATGGCGCCTTTGCAGCTGTAGCGCCAATAGCTGCAGCTGATACTAATCCGGCTTTTTTTAGAAAACCTCTCCTTGAAGATGGAGAGATATTATTTTTCTTTTTTGTCGACATAATTTTCCTCCGGAATCAAATTATATAAAAAAAAATTTAAATTAGGAATAAAGATTATAGCTTGACTTTTTTTTAAAGCAGAGTTGTAGGTAGCCAAAGGGCAATTTGTGGGAACATCATCATAATCACCAAACCAAATAACATAACCAAAACAAACGGAATAATTGAGCGATAAATATCAATTAACGTTATTTCTTTTGGGGCCATTGCTTTCATTAAGAATAAATTATAACCAAAAGGTGGAGTCATATATGCTATTTGACATGTAAT
>Ga0213864_10001417_pt1 | contig 10773 bp, 6 predicted proteins | sample PICome_5_FD_160078 | JGI IMG/M metagenome (GOLD analysis project Ga0213864, IMG submission 160078) | Coastal seawater microbial communities near Pivers Island, North Carolina, United States - PICO247 | ecosystem: Environmental > Aquatic > Marine > Coastal | place: USA: North Carolina | collected... | reverse complement strand
TTAAAGATGAAATTAAGAAAAACGTCGAAGAAGCGTGTGCATTCCCGGCTCACCCCGAATTGGGATGTTATGGAGATTATGAAGATGATCCAGATAATCCTGGGTGTTGCAAACTGAAGCCCGGGAAGAAACCAGGTTTCGAGGAAAAGGTGGAATTAGCCAAGACAATCGGTCAGGAACTCGCCGCCGGTATTATTCTTGGTGAAATCGTCGAACAGGGTTTGAAAAAGGCTACTGGAGAAACGGCGGAAAAGGCGGCCGCCAAGGCTGCCCAAGAAGCTACTGAAAAGGGAGCCGCAAAGGCTACCCAAGAAGCCACGGAAAAGGCAGGTGCGAAAGCTGCTCAAGAAGCCACGGAAAAGGTGGCTGCGAAGGCTGGTCAGGAAGCTGTCGAGGCTGGTGCAAAGGCTGGTGCCAAAGCAGGTACCGCCACCGCAAAAGTTGGTGCGAAAGCGGGTGCGAAGGCGGGTGCGAAAGCGGGTGCGAAAGCGGGTGCGAAAGCGGGTGCCGCCGCTGCAAAGGTGGCGGGTAAAGCTGGTGCCAAGATGGGTGCTAAGGGTGTCGTCGCCGGTGCTAAGATGGCGGCTGCAGGTGCAAAGGCGGGTGCTAAAGCCGGTGCCAAAATGGCGGCAGCGGGTGGTAAATTTGCAGCGAATGCCGCTACAAAGGCATCCGGTGGTCCGGTTGGTGCCGTGTTGATATTATTCGATATAGTGTCTATAACAATCGATCTGATCGATGTTGATGGCTATAACAGTTACACGTCTCAGGGTATGATAGAAAAGGGTAAACGCGCAATTGACCATGGGGAGTATCAGGCTATAGGTAATACCGAAAGCGTCGATTATCCTCGACTTTTCCCTCTGTACGAGTTCTGTGGAGATGAATATGCATTAGCACTTGAAATGGTGTATATGCAAATGTTCGAACAGTACACACAAGTTGAGATTCCTTTAGATCCCGTCGTGGGTCCCATATGGGATAAGTACATCCAAGATATCATAGCATCGGAGGAAAATGGTACACCGGAACCCGAATTCCCTATTGAAATTGAACAGTTCTCCATAGACACTGTGGCCAAGTATCATAAAGAGCGGGATGTTTTCCTGTATGAAAACCTTGGTTTACTTCTCGAACCCGAACGGTTCGCGATGCTTGAACTGGTCGAATGGGCGAGTTCTCCTAATCGCGAAGGTATCACACTGACCCGCGACGGTGCGGCTCAATGGAACGCGGCGTCCCGTGATATATGGCTCGAGAAGAACGATTTCTTCAAGCCACCTCCACTCGAACTCGAGTATGTTAACCCTACGGCCGGTGTGTACACGGATCGCGTGTTTATCACTGACCGAACCAACCCTGGAACCGAAGATGCTCCGAATACGATCGAGGTTCCATTTTCTGAGTTACGCACACAGCACCCCGAAGGTGAACTCGTTTTCCCCGACTACCCCGCGGGTGCGAAGATGGTCATCGCCGCTGATTACGGTGGTTTAGTTTCGTTCTGCACGAAACGTCGTCAACTTTCGGGACTCTCGAATGCCATAGATCCTACACAATTGGGTGTAACGTTCGATATGGACAAGGGTGTCTGTAATTTTACGAAGGAATATTGCCGCCGATACGGTATGGAATTCAAGAATAACGATTGTCACACAAACGATGCGCAAAAGGTGTTCGAACTCGTTTTGGGTACGACTATCACGCGTGCCTATAAGGAGGAGTATATGAGTGCAGTCGACGACTTAACATCCGGGGATCCCCTTAGAATGTTGAAGGGTGCGTACCTGATAAACCCGTTGAACATTGGACTTCTCACTGGTAAAATGGTCGCAGATCTGGTGTTGAAAGAAATCTTCGAGACGAAAGCGAAACGATCCAAACCCGCGAACGTGCGCGATTGCAGTAATTTTGGTGCGGGTCTTCGCGATGACGGTACGAGTTGCTGGCAAGATACCATACCGAAGAAGTCTTCTATGGCGGAGAAGAAACCCTGTTCCGACTGGCATCACAAGCACGGTAAGCATTTACGCGACGACGGTACGAGCTGTTGGAAGGATACGATTCCTATTGGATCCGCTCCCACACTTAAGAAGTCGTGTGATGAATGGTCTCATAAACACGGGCGAGGATTACGTGACGACGGAACGAGCTGTTGGCGTGATACCCTCACAAAGAAATCATCCATGGCCAAGAAGAAGCCGTGCACTGACTGGGCTGAAAAGCATGGTAAGGGGTTACGCGATGATGGTACGAGCTGCTGGCGTGATACGGAGACTAAGAAGTCTCGCCCAGCTAAGAAATATTCATGCGATGGTCCAAAGTCCGACGAGTATCCCGAAGGTGAATGGAAGGCTCAGTATGGAAAGTTACGTGATGATGGCACGAGCTGCTGGTCTGATACGTATGCGAAGAAATCGTCTATGGCGAAGAAGTTAAGCTGTAAAGACCCCAGACTTGGAGATGGCACGAACCCCCCGTACGGAGGACGTCTGCGCGACGACGGTACGAGCTGCTGGCTCGATACGTATGCGAAGAAATCGTCTATGGCGAAAAAGAAGAGCTGTAGCGAGATGGGATATGACGGTCAGCTTAGAGATGATGGTACCAGTTGCTGGTTAGACGCCTATGGGCGTGGTGTCGGCGTCTTCCCGGGGTGTGCCGACGACGAGGAGAAGGATGGTGCTCTTTGCTATAAGAAGTGCAAGGAAGGATACACGGGTGTAGGACCTGTGTGTTGGCAAAAATCGTGTCCTCCTGATAAACCTCTCAAACGCGGCGCCATGTGTTACGAGGATTGTAGGGATAGAGGTGGTGGTTGGTTTAACGGTTCACTCCTCGAGTGTGCAGCCTGTAACGGTGGGTGGAGTTCTGACGGATTCCTGGGATGTAAAAAGCCCGGTGCTTGGAAACCGGCTTGGCCGTATCGTAAGACGCGTAAGCAGTCAGGGTTTGGTAGTTATGGTAGAGGTGTTGGAAAACCTTTACGCGTCTGCTCGGGTTCTAAATCTGATAAGGATGGCGGTTTATGTTACAAGCCGTGTAAGCCAGGGTACAAGGGCGTTGGTCCCATGTGCCACCCCAATTCGGGTGCCGGTATCAAGAAGACGCTCATGCAGCGTCAGTATTGCGGACCCAGCTCTACCCGCCCCGGTGAGAACCGTAAGCTTATCGCGGGTGTCTGTTGGGATAAGTGTATGGACGGCGATAATGATATCGGCGCTCTATGCGAACCGAAGGGTGGTCCCGGTATCAAGAAAACGCTCATGGATCGCCAGTATTGCGGACCTAGTTCCACCCGCCCTGGTGAGAACCGTAAGCTTATCGCGGGTGTCTGTTGGGATAAGTGCAGGGAAGGTGACAAGGACATCGGCGCTCTCTGCGAACCCAGTCACGGTATCGGTATTAAGAAGACGCTGTTCGATAGGTATTATTGTGGCGGTGGAGATACGGCCGAAGCGGGTAAATCCCATAAGTCTAACGAACGCAGCGATCAAAAAGAAATTGCCGGTGTGTGTTGGGACAAGTGCTCCAAATTCAAAAATGAAAATGGAATCAATTACACTGATATTGGTGCCCTTTGCCACCCCGAAGGTGGACCCGGTATCAAGGTACCTGCATGGGATCGCGATCACTGCGGTCCCAGTTCGTTCCAGTCGCCCCTGTGCAAAGCGTACGTGGCGAAGGAATGGGCGACACTCTCGGCGGCTCTCCGCGATAAGGGTGAGACGGCACTCAGTGATAAGGCAGCGACGGGTGTCGTGTCCGATGAGGAATATAAGCGAATAGGTAAAATCTTAGATTGCCCCAAGAACAGAAAGCTCATCGCGGGTGTGTGTTGGGACAGGTGCCCCCAAGAAGACGTCTACGGTGTGAAGTTTACTGATATCGGCGCTCTTTGCCACCCCGAGGGTGGTCCGGGTATTAAGGTGACCGTGAACGACCGCGAATACTGTGGTCCCATGGCGAACCAGCCCGAACGCTGCGAGGACCTCCAATCTATGGATGTGGAACGCATTACAAAGATGCTTGAAGGACGTGGCAAGACGGATTTGGCGAGTCGTATTCGCGCGAAGGCGTCCGAAACGACCGAACCCGTTGACCAATGGATCACTAGAGTTCCTGGTCTCGATGCTCAGGGTAACCCTCTCAAGTCTCTCTACCAAGAGGCGGAGGAGGCGAGTGATTGCCCCGTGAAGAGAAAGCGTATTCTGGGTGTGTGCTGGGATAGATGTCCCAATGGATATACGAACATGGGTGCTATTTGCGAGCCCCCGGGTGGGCCTAAAATCGTCGTCCCCCAATGGGATCGTGACTACTGTGGACCCAGTTCGTTCCAACCCAGTCGTTGTGCGGTAATTTACGCGAAGGATGTCAGCGCCACAGTCGCGGAGATACGCGCACGTGGTAACAACGATCTCGCCGATCGCGTAGAGGCGAACGGTCTCGAGGACCCTGCTCTCGTGAAGGAAGTGGAAGGTGTACTGGATTGCCCTAAGAGAAGAAAGCTCATCGCCGGTGTCTGTTGGGATCAGTGTCCTAGCGAAGTCATTCCCGCTAACGCGGATGAAGTTGTGAAGCTCCGGGACGAATACACACAAGCGCAAAAGAATTATGAAGATAAGCGTGAAGAAGTCAACAAGGCGTACACCAAGTACGAGGAAGAATACCTTGGTGGAGCTGAAACTTGGGAAGAATCCAAGGCTGAATACAAACGCTTACAAGAGGAAGAGAAGACCATGATTGAACTTCTGAAGGAAGTCGAGGCGAAGTGGATTCCCGCCAAGAAGGAGTACACGAGAAACCGTCGTACGGGATACAAGGATATCGGTGCCTTGTGCGAACCCCTCGGATACACGGATGCGGTGACCGGTAACAAGGTCAAAGCGGGACCTAGTGTGGTTGCTGATTTATTCAGGAGATACGAGTGTCCCGATGGATGGAAGAATATCGCGGGTGTCTGCTGGGAACCATGCCCGGAAGGATACCGCGACGACGGTGCTCTCTGTAACAAGAATGCCACCAAGGAAGAGGGTATGTCGACGGATAAGTTACTCGGTTTTTAAATAAAATGTATGTCAATAATAAACCATGTCCAGTTTAGCGAAAGGATTAGCCAAAGTCGGCGGCGCCGGTCTCGCCGCCGGAGCTGCCGCCGCTAGAGGTGCTAAAGCGGCAGGTAAAGCAGCTGGAGCGGCGGCCTCTGCGGCAGCTGGTACAGCTGCTAAAAATGCCGCGGATCAGGCAAAAACGTTAGCTAAGCAGTCCGATTCACTTTCCGGTGCAGCTAAATCTGCGAGTAAGAGTGGCGATGATATCGTCGGTGCGAGTGCCACAACTTCCAAGGCCTCGAAACAGCTAGACAGCGCTGCGGATGTCGGAAAGGCTGGTAAGAGAGCCGATGACGTGGCGGATGCCGCGAAAACGGGAAAGAAAGGTATGGACGCGACGACGGTGGCTAAGTATACCGCAGCCGGTGGTCTCGCGTATTACGTTTCCGAACAAATTGGAGCTGCTAATGAGAAGGTTGCCGATTGTATCGAAAACTGCCTTCCCGATAACTGGGCGTCTTATGAATATGAAGAGATTGGTAAGGATGAATTAAATTTCAAATCTCTCGAAGAACTACAGGCAGCGGATCCGGGATACGATGAACCCATTTGCTCGGCTAAGATTAATGACGGAGATCGGGGTCCGTGCCCCACATACTGCTCCAAAACGTGTAACGAAAAGTATGATGTCGGTGTATTAGATGCCCTCGGACCGGCGGGTGATGTGATCGAAGAGGTGACCGGTTCCGCCGGTGACGTCATGGAACAAACGTTAGATGATTTAGGCCTTAACCCTTTTGGTCCAGGTGGCTTATTTGAAGGAATGAAAGAAACTGTTACTAAAGCCATCTTCATTATCTTATGTATTTGCTGTCTGTCTATCTTATTAAAATTACTCGGCATCTTTTGAATGAACTTAAAGCCTAATTTTCTTTATATTGGAGAATGATACTTAGTATAGATGTCGGAATCCGAAATTTAGCCATGTGTCAATTCGACGATACGTCAAACCTCGTAGTACAGTGGGACGTATCGGGAATACCACCAGAACACAAAGACGGGGTGTACGTTTCTTTAAGAAACCATTTGGACGAGAGACCTTGGGTTCTCACATGTGATACGATTCTTATTGAAAAACAACCGGATAGGAATAAAAAGATGAAGATGGTCGAACACTTTTTACACGCCTATTTCGTCATTAAAGCCCCTCATGCGGATACTATCGTGTACGATGCACGATTTAAGATCCCGGATGTATGCGGAGCCGGTAAAGCACAGTACCTAAAACGTAAGAAGGTATCGATCGAAAGGTGTAGAAAGTTTCTAGAAACGGGTACCGTAAACACTCATTGGTTACCGATATTCGACAAATCAAAGAAGAAGGATGATTTGGCGGATACGGTCATGCAAGCTATCAGTTACACGAAGCGGGTCGAACCTTTACCCAAAACTAAGAAAGCTGCGAATAAAAAGGTCGTGCCACGTAAGCCGAACGAGAATCAAAAGCGAACCAAATATTCCAAATCCAATCTCGCATGGATTTACAAGAACAAACCCGAGTGTGAATGCCTAGAGAATAATAAAAGGTTCATGAAAGATCTCAAAAGATATTATAAGTCGATAGAGGATTTAGTGTCGGACACCTCTTTTAAATAATTGTCGTATATATTCTTCGGGGTGTTTGGGCCATAATTGGTGACATCCGACAGGTACACCGTCATATCTAAAATCCTGTACCCCAAACTCAGACGCTTCTTCTACGGACGGTCTAGATAGATCGGATATAGCGAAGTAAACATCATCTGGTTCTCCCATATGTTTTTTACTTTTACAGAGACGTTTCGTACTTTCGACATTTCTTAAGTAAAAGCCACCACATAATAAAGTGTATTTACGACCCGGATAATCGTTAAATTTATCAGCTCTGAACAAGTGCCAACCAGATTTACATCGATCACATTCACATCCCACGCGACAAATATTCACCAAACGATTATTCCAAAGAGCGTAGTAATGACCAGATGGACCACCGACAATATCATACTTGAAGAATTTTTCGGGTATACGCTTGAATATGTACGAGTCCCATGTATTGGTTAATACGTGGTCAAATTCTGAGAAGCGGTCCCAGAATTCATAACTCGTAATGAGCGTGTCGTACGCTTTTACAGAGTCGTTCTTCTCCATCGCTTGAATGTATCTGACATTTTTCCAGGCTTTAGTAGTTTCCATGATGATATCCTTATTGTCCCCGCTATGTACAATGACTAAACATGTATCACCACCACCGTACACGTTTGCAATGTTCCATAGGTTATATTTAAGAATGTCCATGTACCTAAACTCTACGAACAACATGCATAGTTTAGAATGCTCTGCCCATACGGTATGTTCGAGATTTGGTGGTTTGGTAATCTCGTACACCATATCCCTGTATTGGTCCACGTTCATTTGAAATTACACGAACCTAGTCTTTAAGAATAAATAGCGTGATAATTCTTGAGCGCCTGTTCCAAATTCCAACCCGCATCAATTCTACTCGCTTCATTAATGTTGACACAGTGTTTAGTTTTTAGCTCATCTGGAGTGATGTGACGCATCTCCCAAAACATTTCGCATATAAATTCCCCGACATGTTTTGTGTTAATCGTCGTACCGTTCATAACAGGTACATAATCTCTTATGATGTCGTGGGGATATTCCTTAGATGCGAATATGTTCGTGTACAGATAATCGTCACGCATCTCGGTTATGGGTATAAGTCCACCCGGCAAAATATAGAAAAAGTGCCAACCTTCGAGACGTTTGAACATATCTTTTATATCCAGTGAATGTAGTCTGTAAAAATTGTCATATTCAAATTGAACCATATCCACTGTGATATTTCCGAGACCATCTAGAACACCGAAATCATGTCCATCCGTGTCAATTTTGAGAAAATTGATGTGCTTGATGCCACGAGCATCGCAATACTTTTGAAGTGAGTGTTCATCGGCGTCTACGACAGTTTTGTTTACGTGTATATTGGGTTTATCGTAATCAACGGGTTCCTTATACATGACGTAGGTAGTATCATTCTTAAACGCTTCTCCGGAAGGTTTAAACACCGGATCGAATAAATGAAGTGACATCGAATCGTCAATGTCTTTTGGAAATTGTGATCCAGTAGCCCCCACGTCAAAAATGGTGGCACCGGGTGTGTTTTTAGTGATAGATTGTAAGAGTGGTAACTCGCCGTTCACCTTTTGATTACAGCAAATACGAAGCGAAAAATACGGTATGTTAAATTTCTTGGTGTCGTCTTGAATCTGAATCCATGTATCCAGCGAGGGTTCCATATGTGTGCATATGGAGATCTTTGTTTTAACCTGTTAAAGAAGTGAAGCTATAATAAAATATAATGGAAATCAAGGTACTCGATCATGGCTTTGTCAGGCTTGTTGACCACATGCCCAGGGAAAATCTCGATAGTTCGATCGTACAAGCCGCTCGGGTATCGTACGGTGACGGAACGAAGACTTCTAGAGGTGATACTGGGCTTTTACGGTATCTGATGCGCCATTGGCACACGACCCCTTTTGAAATGGTCGAATTCAAGTTTCATATCAAGATGCCCATTTACATCGCTCGTCAACACCTTCGTCATAGGACGGCGAGTGTGAACGAGATGTCCGCGAGATATTCGATCGTTCCCAAGGAGTATTACGAACCTTCGGAACTTAGGGGACAGTCCCAGGTCAATCACCAGGGATCGGAGGGTGTGGTGAACATTGATCAAAATGAGATGCATTCTCATTTGGAGAAGTCGTTCGACATTTACGAAAAGCTTCTCGAGGATGGATGCTGTCGGGAGCAGGCCAGAGGTAACCTCCCTCAGTCTACCTACACCGAATTCTATTGGAAAATCAACCTCCATAACCTCATGCATTATCTGCATCTTCGAATGGATTCTCACGCACAGAAAGAGATTCGGGACTACGCACGGGCTATATATGATCTCATCGAGCCTCTCGTCCCTATCACCATGAAGGCGTTCAAGGATTTCAGGGTGGATGCCATTCAGCTCACAGGCCCAGAAATCAGGGCTCTCAAATACGGGGAGATCATTAAATCTCCGGGGGAACGTAGGGAATACGAGGAAAAATTGGAAGCGCTAGGACTTAAAGATAAAAATCTCAATGTAGATTAAGCAAGTTACCATGTTCGCTTTAATGTCTTCCCCTACTATCATGATGTCTACGCAGCAGCGTTTTAAGAAGTTTGGTAAAGAAACCAGAGAGCGTCGCAAGAGTGAGCTCGACAAGATTGGTGACGCGTTCAAGAGCATCGCTGAGGATGAGAAGAAGCGTGCCAAGAAGCTTTTCGAGGAACACAAGGCTTTTTTTACAACAGAGGAGTCTACTTCTACTACAACTTCCACTACCCCCGCTAAGATCGATTTTTACGAACAGTAAAAAAGATTACAGCAAACAAAAATACAACACACTCATTCATATAGCCATGTTCAATCATACTCGTGGCAAAAATGGTCGATAACACTGTATATTGAGCATTTTTGACTTCCCGTCTCGTCTTCTCCATAGATCTTTTCATCATCGTCCTTGACTTTTCTAAATTAAGAACCGCTGAATTAATCTCTCGAATTCTTCCGGGCATTTCCACGGCCGTCGTTAGCATTTTCCTCACATCTATAGCCTCCTCGACGGTTTCTTGTAACATGGGTTCTAGATAATCGTAATACGTAAACGTGGGATCCAAAGCAACGCACGTACCTTCTATAGTAGAGAAGGTCTTTGCCAAATATACAAACGACGTGGGTACTATGAACGGCTTCTTTTGTGCGAGAGAGATGAGTATATCATCGTTTAAAATATCGTCTTTCACACTTTTACCGTCGAGCGTTTCAAGATAGTTGAGTGCAGTCTTGAAAAAAAGTTCGATATCACTCAAGTCGGTCGTCGTAGGTGTGATGACACCTAATCGTATGAGAATCTCAACGATCCCTTTCGTGTTTCGGTCTATTATACACACGAAAAGCTCTTTGAAACCCTCTGTGAGTTCTTTCGATAGGGGTATCACCAAACCAAAGTCGTAAAATACAAGTTTCCCATCCTCAGTAAACCCGAGATTTCCAGGGTGGGGGTCTGCGTGAAAAAAACCCTTGTCCATGGTTTGAACGAGATACGAATTTATGAGAGCTTCACAGATCTTCTTCCTGTTTACTCTCGGGTCTGGTATCTCCGTCAGTTTCGTCGAGTAGACGTATTCCATCACGATCATATCTTCTGTACACAAATGCTTATACACACCCGGTACCTTGATCCAGTCTATTTCTCTCATGGCACGCTTAAACATGATAGCGTCTCTCGTCTCACGCTCATAATCCGTCTCGGCGAGTAAGTATTCTACCGATTCTTTGAGTACATAGTTCGTACTCGTACCGGTATCGATACCTATTTTCTCGAGAAAGTCCACGATCTTCATTATGGTATCCGTATCTTCCTTCATCATGTCGTATATCCCGGGTCTCTTTACTTTTACAACAACATCCGTTCCGTCGCGGAGTGTAGCCTTGTGCACTTGGCCGATACTCGCAGATTTATATGGTACAGGGTCGAACATGTCAAACTGGGATGTATCTATACATGATAACACATCATCGATTGGTGGTACGTCGTCTTGTAATGTCTCGAGCTGCTGAATGAATTCAGGTGGATACAAG
>Ga0213864_10001416_pt1 | contig 10788 bp, 8 predicted proteins | sample PICome_5_FD_160078 | JGI IMG/M metagenome (GOLD analysis project Ga0213864, IMG submission 160078) | Coastal seawater microbial communities near Pivers Island, North Carolina, United States - PICO247 | ecosystem: Environmental > Aquatic > Marine > Coastal | place: USA: North Carolina | collected... | reverse complement strand
TAAAGAAGCCTTACGTTCTATTGGCTTACTAGACGATGATGCACATAAAGATATTACAGAGATGCGTAGCTTGTTGGAAGCATGGCGTGACACTCGTAAGTCTATCTGGTCTACAATAGTAAAATTAGCTACCGTTGGAGTCCTGACGTTTATCGCAGGTGCGGTATGGATGACGATGGGTAAGTAAAGGTAAAGTATTATGTCAGGTGAATTAACAATAGAAAAAAATGCAGATGGTACTGCGACTATTAACTTCCCAGGTGGTGGTAGTCATACTGTTACTCCTGACGGTAATAATCCAGATGCAGTAGCAGCACTACAAGCTGCATACGGTGATCGCATTGGTAATGTTGTTGAGGCACAAAATCAAACATCTACTACAACTACTACATCTACAGCATCAAACGGCGTACCTGCATGGGTAGACCCTGACTATGGTTACGATGTAAACAATCCACGTAAGCCTAACATGCGTGAGATGATGGAGCTTATTGCAGGTAGGAGTGTAGAAGAGATATACGCTTCTGGAGAAGATTACAGTAACATAGTCCGTTTAGCTTCTGACTTACTAAGTACTGGTTCTAATCAAGATACTCGTGACTTTGTTGCTATTACTAATGCAGCTACTGATCCTGCAACTGGTCAGATTGATGCGGATAAATTTGTAGCTGCCACACAAATTGCCACATCACAAATGTATGGTGGAACTACAGTTAGGTATCAATCAGGAGGGTATCAAACAGACGAAGCAGGTAATACTGTCATGGACAGTAACGGTAAACCTGTAGAGTTACCACCTATGGCATATATTGTTGGTGGCAATGGCACTATTTTACGTGGTTTTAATATTAACAACGTAGAAAACATGACACAACAATTAACTACGTTTGGTGTACAAACAGTAGACTGGGTTGGTGATGTCATGAATGCTATGCAACAGTCTGGTAACTTTAGTGAAGCTCAAATGCAAAATAATCTAAAAGCATTAGGTGACCTGCAGAATGCATATAATCCTTGGGCTGACTATCAAGATATCTGGGGCATGGAAGGTTTAACTACTGGTGTTTCACCTATGGTTGACAACTTTCAAATTATCTCAGGTAAAACACTTAGTGGTACTGGTACAGGTACACAAACTACGCAAACAGGTACTAGTGCTACACAAGTAACAGGTAATCAGACACAACAACAAACAGGTACAGATACAGATGCTGTGTCTATGGCTGCTAACCAAGCTGTGACTACACCTCAGCAACTACCCCAGACTGTATCTTACCAAATGCCACAAGGTTATCAAGGCTCAGGGTTTATGCCTACGTACATGAATCAAACAGGTACAGGCATAACAACTCCTACTATGACCCCTATGACAGGTACATTTACTAAACCTGCAGGTACAGGCATGTTAGGCACACAGCCAGCACAAACATACACTATTGGTCAGACAAGTACTCCTACACCACAGGCTCCTGCACAACAATCCTATGATGTACGTATGTATCGTAATAATGCAGGTATGACTACTAGTATTACATTTATAAATGGTAAACCTCAAACACCTATTCCTTCTGGGTTTTATCCTGTAGATCAACAATCTGCAGGGCAGGTGCCATTCCAACCACAGGTTTCTCAAATGCAAGCACCTACACCTCAACCAGTAACAGGGTATACGCCTCAGCTTAATATGAACCAAGGTGGTATTGTACCGCCTATTCCTACACCGTCAGGTAATAAGTTTGGTGGATTTAAACCAGAGGCATTGCAACGTATTGCACAAAACCTTGGTTACTCAGGTGACATGGGTGGCTTTGATCAATACTTGAATGACAACCCAGATAAGAAACAAAAGATGAATAACTACACTACTCGTGCTCGTCAAATGGCAGAAGGTGGCTCTGTGCTAAAAGCGCAAAGTGGTGTTGATGTTACAGGTGCGGTTAACGCAGGTAATACAACAACAGTAGATATACAACAATATGATCCCCGTGCACTAAACCAACAATACATTCCACAACAACCCGATTTATCTGGTATGGATTTAACACAGGTACAGGGTCAGTTAGCTAAAACACCAGGGTTACCTACTGGTGCAACTGTAGTTCCTGTTGGTACTCAGTTAACTGCAGGTCAACTTGTGTCACCTTACTCAGGTCAAGTAGCAGGGTCACTTGCTTTACCTACTGCACTAGCTGCAACTGAACAGGCTATGATGCCCACAACAGGACAAGCAACATTAATGTCACCAATTGAAGCTTCAGGTGCTATTGGTGCAACAATGGATCAAACACAAGCTGCTCAATTAGGTCAGGTAGCACAGATAGATGCGGCACAACAGCAAGCATCCTCATTGTCTAATCTACAAGCTGCACAGGGTACAGGTATCTTAATGAACAATCCTGTACAACGTCAGATACAAGACGGTGAGCTTATCTCTGGTGTAGCTAATGCTCAGACTGCTGCGGCATTTAATGAAGAGATACAAGCTGCGACTGCTACACCTACTAAGCAAGCTACTGTACAAGGTCAGTTAGAAACACTTATGGCTCAGTTTGAAGGTGGCAACACACCTGCATGGGCAGCAGGGTCAATGCGTAATGCAATGGCTACATTGTCTGCACGTGGACTGGGAGCATCTAGCTTGGCAGGTCAAGCTGTAATCCAAGCTGCTATGGAATCTGCATTGCCTATTGCCCAGATGGATGCACAGGTAACTGCACAGTTTGAGCAACAGAACTTGTCTAACCGTCAACAACGTGCTATACTTGCAGCACAACAACGTGCACAGTTCTTGGGACAAGAGTTTGACCAAGCGTTCCAATCTCGTGTAGCTAACGCAGCTAAGATTAGTGATGTTGCAAACATGAACTTTACTGCCGAACAACAAGTAGCACTAGAAAATTCACGTATTGCAAACACAATGGAACTAAACAACCTGACAAACCGTCAGGCTATGGTAATGGCAGAAGCATCTGCACTAGCCAATATGGACATGGCTAACCTAAACAATCGTCAACAGGCTGCAGTACAGAATGCTCAGAACTTCTTGCAAGCTGATCTTACTAACCTGTCTAATCAACAACAGACAGAATTGTTTAAGGCGCAGCAACGTGTTCAGTCATTGTTTACAGACCAAGCTGCACTTAATGCTGCACAACAATTTAATGCTACGTCACAGAACCAAGTCGATCAGTTCTTTGCAAGCTTACAGAGTAACACTGCACAGTTCAATGCGGCACAAGCTAATGCACAAGCACAGTTTAATGCAGGTCAGGTAAATACGATTGAACGTTTCAATGCAGAGATTAACAACCAACGTGATCAGTTTAATGCACAGAACCGTTTGATTATTGACCAGTCAAATGCACAGTGGCGTAGAGAGATTGCAACTGCAGATACTGCAGCAGTTAACCGTGCTAACGAAATTAATGCTCAATCGTTGCTAGGGTATTCACAATCTGCATATAATAACTTGTGGCAATTCTATGCCGACAACATGGAATGGGCATGGACATCTGCAGAGAATGAACGTAAACGGATTAATGATCTTGCAGTAGTTCAATTACAAGCTGATGCTCAGTTTGATGCAGTTAAATACAAATCAGACGCAGATTCAAGTGCAGGTTTTGGTAACTTGATTGGCTCTATCCTTGGTGCAAAAGCAGATACCATTGCAGGTACAATTCTAGGCAGCATTTTTTAAGAGGTAAATAATATGTATAACGTAGGTTATCAAGCAATGAAAAATTTAAAATTGCCTAAAGCGCAAGAACCCAAGAAAGATACTAACAGTATGGGATTGCTTGCACGTAACATGTCAAATAATAATGCACCTAAAAAAGAACAAGATGTAAAACAACGGGTTGCAAATTATGTAGCTCAAATCCGTAAAGCAAGAATGGAACTTAACAATGATTGAACCAGCTAAACCAATGATTGATGCCCCTATTGCGGGGCAATCACTAACTGCTGAGTTAGGTAACCGTCCTTGGCAACAGCCACCACAGTATAACACAGTTGAAGAGGCTCTTGAGTTTTATATTCCTCGTATAACTAATCCTGATATGCTAGAAGATTTACTTGACGTAATGGAAACTGGCATACCACTTACCACTATCGCAAATGCGTTACAAAGTGGTGGGGTTATGGAAGGTAAACACACTATTGATGTAGGTATTCTAGTAATGCCTGTCCTTATTGAAACTATGGCATACTTAGGTGATGAAGCTGGAATAGAATATACCGTAGGTTCTAACAAACTAGAAGACACAGATAAACCAACAGATTCTCGTATTGCAAATATTATGTCTAAGATAGAAGATGAAAAAGAACCCGCAATAGAAGAAGAACCTGTTGAAGCAGAGATGGAATCAGAACCACCTAGTGGTGGACTAATGTCACGGAGAATACAAGATGGCGTTTAATTTTGGAGCATTTGTAGGTGGTCTATCTACAGGACTTGCTACAAGCATTAAGGAAGAAGAAGAACGTCAATTTAAATTTGACATGCTTGCTGAAGAAGAAGCTACTAAGATGCGACTGCAACGATCAGCAGAACGTAAAGCACAACGTGCAAAGGATCGTGAGCTTGCAGGAAAACTATCCGCAATGGGTTTTGATAAAGGCCGTGTGTCCTATATTATTTCTCAGGGTGCAGGTTATGCAGAGGGTATTTATGATCTAGCTGCTGTTGCATCTGCAAAAGGAAACGATCCAAATACTTTATTTAAATACTCTGATAGCATGGATGAGTTTAGAAGTTTTGTTGGGCCTGAAAGAGATGGTATTAGAGGTGATATAGACCTTGGTAAAATACCTACAGACTTTGACTTTACATCTGCTTTTACCCAAGATATAGAGCTTACTACATCTATACTAACGGAAAAACCCGACACAGAAAAGTTTACTAATCTTGAGTCCTTATATACTTCTATAGCAAATCAGCAATTAGATACAACTACAGGCAGCGATGAGTGGAAAACACTAGAAAGAAAGAAGATGAAAATTCGTGATGACATGAATGCCATAGCAAAATCTAAGGACACATCTTCTCCATCAGACCCTAAGAATATTATTGGTGAAAATGCCTTTAATGCAGATATGAAAACAGCAAGAACAGGAGTTTTTGGTAAGTATAATCTACTTACATTAGATGGTGAATTAGCTTCTATGGAAGAAGGTCGCCAAGTTGAAGCAACAATTGCGGAACTAGATGCTGTTATTACTGTCAAAAATTCATATGATAATTTACAAGGTGACGGTATACTAAAACAACAAGGTACTGCAAGAGCTAATGCAGCTATCACTAGTGCGGTCGCCTCTCTTAATAGTCTGTCTAAACAAGTTGTTGCTGCACATAAAGCTAACCCCGACGAAGGACTTGGTTTAAAATTCAAGATGCCAGAAGGTAAAAATAATTTTGAACTTACTAATATGTTAAAGGCCGCAAAAGGTGGAAATAACGCTGAACTAAATGAGTTTATAGAATTTGTGGACAGTCTTGAATACGGCGATGTTATACAGGTGGATGGAAACATAGCTGTGTATACAGGGCTAACACAATACTACACAAAGTTAGGTGTGGATAATAAAGTTATAAGTATGCCTTTACTATTTGTTGGCGACAACCTTTCTGATAAATATACTTTTGATACTATAGTAAACTAAAGGTGCTTTATGGGTAGCTGGAATTTAAATGCGGGAGATCAGTCTACGGATACCCCTACAATACCTCTTAATAATGAAGAGGAAACATCTAAGTCTAGCACTAGCGGCTGGAATTTAGGTGTTGAGTTAAAGCAAACTACTGAAACCTCTCCTGAAACCACAGCTACAGAAGTGGAGTCAGAGCCTACTCCATTGGCTACAGATACAATCATTGAAGAGTATGGCGTTATAGCCCGTCAAGCTGAGGCTGAAGAAGAAGCATTACCACAAGTACTAGCCACTGATTTAATAGATGCAGAAATCGCACAAGAAGACCTGTACGATAATGAGTTAAACCCTGACATGTATTATACTCAGACAGACTTTGAAGCATTTGCAGGGTCTGAAGCACCGTTCTTACAACAGGCATATTTGGATATGCTAAAAGAAGAACGTAAAGCCGATCCTAAAAGTCCATACTTAAACGGTGAAATAGCACGGCTTGAACAAGAGGGTTGGGCTATACCTGAATATAAGGATGATCCGAACACTACTATAGATGAATCAGATTTATTTGATCGTATAGAAAATAATCTTCCTATAAACGACAATAGATTTCCCCCAATATTTGTAGAAAAATTTGTAAAAGAATTTAATCGCCGTAACACTCCAGAAGAAATTAAGTTTGCACGTGAGAGTGCAGAAATGCAGTATCAAGAATACAAAAATACTCTTGAACCACGTGCATTAGAACAAGCTAAAGAAGCAGGATTTGATGATATAGAAAGTTGGGTTGCTAGTTTACCTGAAGATCGTCAAGAAAGGTGGAACTCTCAGCCAAGGACAAGACAAGAGTTTTTTGATCGCATTATAGAAAAGTCTGACGATAATATTCGTGGCTCTATGATGATGGCGTACTCTATGTTAAACGCAGAGAGTCCCGTCATGAGAAAAGCTGCTGAACTTATTATGATGTCTGATGATTTTAATTTATCTGGCGGTAACTTTGCGGTTATACTAGAAGAAATTGTTAACCCTGCTGCCGCAATAGGCGATATGAATGTGGATGCAGCCAGATTTTCACGACAGACCTATGGTGCTTGGTCTAAGTTTATGGAAATCTTTGATGAAGCTAAGAAGGTTGATCCTTCGGATGAAAGAACACTTGGTCAGTACTTAGGTGGAATGGCAGGGGCTGCTTTCTGGACTACACTGGATACAGCATCTTTAATCCCTGGGATTAACTTTGCCAAGGCAAGAGTTAAAGGTGCTAAGAATTGGCTAGATAATCCGATCTACAACAAAGCACGTAACGCACGTAGGGCAGGTGAAAAACGTGAGATAGAATTACGTGCTGCCTTACGTAATAAAGTAAAAGATAATCCTAATGTAGAACAAGAAATCTTTGATGATCTTGAAGCTCGTGGTCTTGTTATATATACTGAAAAAGATGGTAAGAAAGTACTTGATAGAGAAAAACTACGTGAGGCGGGTCTAAAGAAAACCCGTGAAATAATGACGGGTGAACTAGTAGATGCAGACGGTAATCCTGTTATAGCTAATATACCTGAAGATGCATTAACCGTACCTATACTAGATGCAAAAAGTTTAGATGGTATTATATCTACTCTTATTGATTTGCGAAAGATTGCACCTAAAGAATTTACTAGGAAAGGTGAACGTTCTATTGATGCTATGGTACGTGTTGTACTGGAACGTAAAGTAGAACCAACCAAAATGATGCAGGTACTTGCTGATAACGGGCTTACGTTTGAAGAGTTTGTTGTAGGTACGTTTGGCTCTGTGTCTAAAGCAGGTGAAGTGCTAGGTACGTTTGGTGCCATTAAAAGATTTAAACCTAAAAAACTACTGGATGAGATTGACTCACAGGTAAAAATAAAACAAGAAAATGTTTTCTTTGATCTATACAATAGATATTTCCTACGTAGTGAAGCTATAGCTAAAGGTGCATTGGTTGCTCCTATTGCAGTGGCTGCACGTAACGTAGCAAGTGCAGTTACCCGTGCTCCTCTTGAGGTGTTGAACGGTGTTCTTTCTAATGCTATGCTAGAATTTTCACGTAAGGGAATAAAAGACGGTAGTAAAGCATTAATTCCCTACACAAATAATTCTATATGGAAAGGTTCTCTTGATCCACTAAAGTATATGTTTAGTGATCCTCGTAGTGCCAAGCATTTTTCTGAATATATTCTTGAACAATCTCCAGATCATATGAAATTGATCTACAATACACTAAATGAAATTCAATTAAATTTAGGTAGAGGTCGTGCAAGTAAACGAAACAACCCAATAGCTGCTGCAGATAGAGTGTTTGACACTATGATGTCTGATGCTGAAGATGTGGTTGCTATGTTAAATATGCCTAACCGTATTCAGGAACTAGGCATACGTAATGCTACGTTCTATAGTGAATTAAACCGCCTTGTTAAACGTGAGTATAACATAGACTTTGAACAAGCTCTTGAAGAAGGTAAATTGATGGACTTCTTTAGGGACTCTACTTCTGTACGCCCTGAAAATGCGCCTTCCTTTGTTAATCTTTTAGATCAGGCAGCTAACAAAGCTTTACGTGTTACGTATTCCGCTGCACCTGACAACGTAGTGCTACGTAAAACTGCAGAGTTTATTTCTAAATCACCTGCAACTATTCTTATGCCTTTCCCAAGATTTATTGCTAATGGGTTTGAATACTTTGCAGAGATGGGTGGTGTAGGATTTATTGCTACGGGTGGTTTGCCTATAGGGGGAGCAGTAAAACCTCTTGCACGTAAAGCTTATAGTTTATTTGATAGGAGTGTGCGTGGTCCGTTAACCGCACGAGAGACAGAACAAATTGCCAACAACATGATTGGTGTTGGTATTTTCATGGGTCTTACTGAACTGTATGATCGTATGGCACCTGAACGTATCATTGAAGAAGAGTCAGATGAAGAGCTACGTAATCAACGTTCAGAAAACTATAAGAAGTTTCGTGTTCCATTTACTGATTTAGAAATGGATATTACTGCAGACTATCCAGTAGGTCAGATGAGTTGGATTATTCAGGCCACACGAGAACGTAACCGTGGTACATTTGATCAATGGGATGCTAAAAAAGATTGGCTACAATTGTTTGTAGGTGCACAAGGACGTACAGGTGTTACTAATATACTTGTTGAAGAGTTCACAAACCTTATTGGTGATGTTGATAGTGATGCTGATGAAGCTAAACTAGATCAAATTATTGGAAGAGCACTTGGTTCTTACGCCACACGTTTTGCTAACCCACTATTCCAGATTGTTGAAGCTGAACGTAAGATGGGATTCAGAACAACAGAACGTAAAGAAGCACGACAAGACTTCTTAATTACTGACAACAACATGCAGGTTGGAATAACACGTCAAGCAAGATCACGTGGTCTTATGGACCCAGATGCTGAAGAAGCATTGATGCAAAAGCAAACGATAACCAACACAGGTGAGACACGTGATAACATTATGTGGAGATTACTTGCAGGTCGTGCTTTAAATGATCGGAATGCTACATTAAACTTCTTTTCAAGCATAGGTATTGATGATCCCAACTATACACTAGGTAGCAAACACAAGATGATTTCTGTGCAGTCTTACCAGAATGAAAAAGTTAGTGAGAAGATGCCTTTGTTTATGGACCTAGCAAGAACAGCGGGTGCTAGAGCTAGAAAAAGATGGAACCAAGACGAAGGTCTTCAAGAGGCGTATAGTGAACCTGAGTATGTACGTATCTATATGAGAGACAGTATAAAAAGTAATATAGATAAATACAGGAGTAAGATAGGTGAGGGCAAGGGTATGCTCACTAACCGATTGGAAACACGTGTGGATCAGTATATGCAGCTAAGTAAAGATAGACGTAGAATGGCTGAAGCTGATTTCATTAGAATGAAAGATCGTGAAGTTGACTACGGTAATTATAAAGACTTAGAAATACTCCTGACTTACGCAGGGGTTAACGTAAAGAAACGTAGATAAACAAAGGGGGCCATTACAGCCCCCTAATTTTTTACCGCTTGTCTCCACTCCCAGAGAGGACACCCCTTACCTTTCGGTCATGTAGCTTACGTAAGTTATTCCTCGCAAGCTCAGTCATGTCTACATTTAGATCACGACATAGTGCAGCAATGTACCACAGACAATCTCCCACTTCGTCTGCTATTGCTTCACGATCAAACTTCCCATCACGTAAAATCTTTTTGACTTTGTTAGCAACCTCACCTGCCTCTGCAGCCAAACCTAGTGCAGGGTAGATTACTTGATGTTCATGTTTATAGATCGCAGTCTCCGATGCCATATCTTGATATGACTTGAAGTTTAGGTTCTCGTATTTACTTTCCATAAATGCTCTAGCCTCTTCCTGTAAGTTGTTCATACTCCTTCACCCGTTTTAACTGCTCGTAGTAGGCTTTGTTAAACCCACGTTCCCACTCCCTGTGTTGCATTGTATCATCAGGGAATGGATTAACGACACGCCCTTGCCGAAAATCCTTGTAGCCTTTCTCGTATTGAAATTTTAACGGTGCATCATATTTGCCAAGGCCACGTTCTTTGCGAGTTAGTTGTTTTTTCATATGCATTCTCCTTATGCTACGTTGATTAGTTCTGCTTCTGTGTACGGAATATGGTAGAACAGTTCACCCTTGAGGATGTTACGTCCATGTGCCTCACGTAGACGATCCTCTGTCAGGCTAGTATCCTTGATACGCCAAGCTTGCTTCATATCTTTACGGAAGATGTAGAAGTTAAGCACCCCATTCTCCCCCTCATACTTTGCAAGTAAACGTCCCTTACGTTCAGGAATACGAATGTCCTTCCAGTCGGTAGGCCAGTCACCTTTCCATGCAAGCTTTACTTCAGCTTCATTAAAGTATGTATAATCTTTTTTCGTTGATACAATATCCACATTATAATTCTCCTTCATGTCTGTTATCTCATGCCCTGCACTTGTTAGATACTCTGCAAGTTTTTCTTTTGCAGGTGCATCATATGCTTCGTATAGTGCACGGCTAAATTGTTTACGTGTTCCCATTGTCGGCCCTCCATATTAGTTCAAATAAAAGTTTCTGTTGTTCGTACTCTGACATTATACACCAATTCCGTATCTCGTCA
>Ga0213864_10001415_pt1 | contig 10794 bp, 6 predicted proteins | sample PICome_5_FD_160078 | JGI IMG/M metagenome (GOLD analysis project Ga0213864, IMG submission 160078) | Coastal seawater microbial communities near Pivers Island, North Carolina, United States - PICO247 | ecosystem: Environmental > Aquatic > Marine > Coastal | place: USA: North Carolina | collected... | reverse complement strand
ACTAGAACAAACCGTGCTTGAGCAAGACAAACACATTAGGAGAATACGTAATGATCAAAAAATGGATAGACAGTCGTATTAAACAACGTTCAACTGTTGACGGAGTACTAATGGTGGCAGCAGGTGCAGCTATCATTATCTTTTCACCATTAACAACACTTATTGCATATGCAGCTATTGCATATGGAGCGTGGACTATTTGGCGTCAATAATATTTGATTCTAAAATAAATCATAAGAAAAAATTAATACACATATTCACACCTAAATGCGGAGGAAACAGTGTCACCCAATGGTTATTCAAAGTTGACGAAGATTGGGAATATTTTCCTAAATTAACAACTGATATACCAGAAGGTTACACTGCCTTTGCTACAGTCCGCAGTCCTTTATCTTGGGTACTAAGTGGATACAAAATGTTTAAATATCATTTTGGATTGCCATTTGATTTTGAAAAACATTGCCAAGTAATTAATAATCCTTTTTCTATAATAAACAACGAATTAACAAATCGTGTCGATTGGGCGGATTACTGGTGGCATTGTGGTATAACACCAGATATGCACATAGGTGACAAAGTAAAAGTTTTCAAGTTAGAAGAATTAGAAAAATTAGAAAAATGGATGCAAGAAACATACTATGAAAATATTGGTAGCATAGACCATCACAATAAATCATTTGACTTCGAAGTAGAATTTTGCAAACAAGATCCTAAAATCCAAAGAGATAACGTAATTTATGTAACAAAAAATGCATACAACAATATCCATAGAAAAATGTACTACTTTGCACAGAAGTATGACTACGGATGGAATTTATAATTTGTTAATTGGTATATCGCTACTTGCTTTTAAAGTCCAAACTTTTTTAGCACTTACACCTCGTTTTTGAGCAAAACGTTTTGCATCACAGTTTTCACATACGTGGAAGTAATTGTTGCTTAGTCTTTTTGGATCCATACTACCTCTTGGACGAGTAAATTCTGTATCACAAGCATCACATTTGAGTATAACCATAGTTTTTTTACGATTATATGTGTGTTGCTTTCCTAGTTTGCTACGGCGCATATGCCAAGTATCAATCAAATATTCTTTTATAAACATAACTATATTTACATTAAGATTATAAAATACACCGATAAATACTAGAAAGGAACACTATGAGCATACTAACTTTAACACCAGCAGCAGAGAAACAAATAGACCTTTTGAGCGAGGAGAATGAATGCTATGGCATTACTCTTAACATCAAAGGCGGTGGTTGTGCAGGTTTTGAATACGAATGGGGAACTATTGCGTGTCCAACAGACTTAGAAGAAGGTGACGAAGTAGTAAAAACAGCAAACGGATGTGCGTTTGTGGTAGGAGCTCATAGTTTAATGTTCCTAATTGGAACAGAAGTAGATTATGTAAAAAGTTTAGTTGGAGCAAACTTTGAAATACGCAATCCAAATGCACACAGTTCGTGTGGTTGTGGAGTAAGTGTAAATTTTGATATGGACAGTTTAGTACCACAGTTTTAAGGAAAAATTAAATGGCAAGAAAAGAAATTGATATCGGCATTGAGGGTAACGACGGTACAGGTGATAGTATACGTGAAAGTTTTCGTAAGGTAAACGACAACTTCCAAGAACTGTATGCTGTGTTTGGATTAGGAGGCAGTATTTCTTTTAAGAATATTGACGACACACCTGATAGTTATCTTGGTAACGCAGGAGGCGTTGTAGCAGTAAATCAAACAGAAACAGGTATTGGTTTTTATAAATTTATTAGTGATGCTCTTGATAACGGCGATACAAAAGAAGCTGGTAGAAATAACAACAGTATAAGATTTGAATTTGATGATGTTGATCCAGCAACCCCAGATCAAAGTGGTACACTAAAAGCTGTTATTCATGATCCTCATATTGAAAGAGATCCTGATCCTACCCTATCAGCACCATCAGCATTCCAAGGCATTGCAGCATACGATGACAATACAAACACTCCATTAAGAAACACAAGTGGTACAGGCGATGATATCAACACTCTAGTTACCGCTTGGAACACAACACATTCTGCAAAATCTCCAATCAACGCAGATAATATTATTCCAAGCATAGGTTATAACAATGATACCTATGTAAACATTGCTGGCGATACTATGACTGGTGCGTTAGAAGTACCAGCAGGTGCAAGTGGCGCACAAGTTCCACGTACAGAAGAAGTAATTACAAGAGCAGGCAGCGAAGAAAACAGACGTATGCTTGACACGCTATATTTGTCAGACCATCCTAATCCATTAGAAGGCTTCGGTACTCCAAATGGCAAAGATGATTTACAGGCTGTAACAAAACTATATGTAGATACACAAGGTTTCAGCAGTGCTACAAATATATATGTTGCTACTACAGGTGATGATAATCAAGGAAGTACGCCTCCAGGTCAAGAAGGACGTTCTCCTCAATATGCATATTCAAGTATAAATGCAGCAATGACCAGGGCAAGTGAGATTATTGAATCAACTCCATTTGAACCAGGTCCCTATGTTCAGATTATTACTTACGAACAACAAACACTTAATACACAAATTGATTCTATTACAGGTTTCACAGCTTGGGGCGGCGGCGTAGCAGCAACAGCAAGTCCTATTGTTGAGGATTATATCGAAACAGTGCAAGAAGATGTGGCAGAATATGTTGCATTAACCTTTCCAGATTTAATTTATGATGTTGATACTTGTAAAAGAGACATTAAGTTAATCATTAACAGTGTGCGTTTAGACGTTTTAGCAGGACAAAATGTCAACTATCTTTCAAGATGGTCTGGGCTAAGATACAATGCCAACCCTAGTGCAGTTAAAGCAAAAACAACACAAGGTGATGCTACAACACAAAGTATTGCTTTGGCTAGATCAAGAGTGCTTGCACTGCTAACAAGTGAACTAGGATTGAATGCTGGAGATGCAGTATATGATTCATATGCTGATCGTTTCCAAGAAGTTATATCTATCATAGGTGGCACAACCGTTGCACTAGCAGGTACTGGTACAGGTTACACATTTGATTTCTTAAATGGCACATACGACAGTGTAGATCAAGGTCTAGAAGGAAACAGTGATCTTATTGAAGGTAAAATTATTGTTGGTAGACTTAGTGGTGCAAAGGGCATTATAACCGACTATACTAGAACTGCAACAGGTACTACTGATAGAATAACAGTGGATCTTGTAGAACCAATTGAATTTATAGTTGGCGAAGAACTCGAGTACGGTAATTTAACTAGAGATAACCAAGTTACAGTCCGTGTAGAATCTGGTATTTACTATGAACACCTTCCCATTAAACTTCCAGAAAATGTTAGTATCAAAGGTGACGAATTTAGACGAGTTGTTCTAAGACCAAAACCAGGTGTATCACAGAGTGTGTGGGCTAACACATATTTCTATAGAGATGCAGTGGTAGATGATTTGCCTGGTGCATATTCGCCTATTAGCACAATAAGCACAGCAGCAGCAGATGGATCAAGAGCTGCTGGAACATATACTATCCTAAACGATCAATGGGACAGCAACGGAGATGGTATTGATGCTGAATTTAGTGTAGTTGTAGATGGAGTTGGAAATACAACCATTACTGTTACAAATAACGGTGATGGATTTATTGTTGGCGAAACAATTACAATTGCTGATACACAACTAGGTAGCGGTGGTGCTGCTAATGTTACTTTTAATGTGACTGCAACTGGCGGTGGTACAACCTTTGTACACCCAATTAGTGGAAAGAATGGTAAGTATGGTTATCACTATCTTGCAGATCCAAGCATTCCGGTAGAAGTAGGAACAGATGCAGCATCAAATCCAGGTGATTTTGATCAAGCAGCAAGATTAATCGAACTAAACAAAGATTATATTATTGAAGAAACTATCGAATATATAGATGCACAAGTAGCAGGTGGCGCAGGCATTTGGAGTGGTTTTGTTTACAATGAAACAAAATGTAGACGTGATACTGGTTTGATTGTTGATGGCTTTATCAGCGATTTGAGGACAGGTGGCAGAGAAGTTACACTTACAAATCAAGGTGCATACTACGAAGGATCTGTATCAGGTCAAGAACAACAAACAGCAGCAGCACTTACAAACCTAAAAACAATCATGGCTCACGTTTTAATCAACGGTGGAACCAGCAGTTATACTACTTTAGGTTCTGTTGCACAGGTAACTGACGCAGATTATACAGCAGAGACAGATGCGCAAACCAATTCTGATGCACTGGTTGATTGTGTTGTTTTTGCATTTGACGCAAGTTACAACCCACCATTAAACAACAGCGAAATGGATGTGTTGCTTTGTAACGATGGTACTATTGTTAGAAACCTAACAGTGCAAAGACACGGCGGCTTTATGATGGTGCTCGATCCAGAAGGACAGATCCTAACTAGATCACCTTACTGTCAAACAGGTTCAAGTTTCTCACAATCAAAAGGTACACGTAGGAACTTTGCAGGTGGATTGTTTATTGATGGATATGCAGGTAATATGCCTGTAACTGTAGACACTGTAACTAGTGCATTTAACATTACTGTAAGCTCTCCAACAGGCGAAGGCTTGTTTGTTAGAAAACCTCCTACTCCGTTTCCATTCTTTTACAACGGTGCTAGATATCAGGTTAATACTATTACAAACTATGATAAGGCTACAGGTACAGCAACGTTTGTACTAGATGAAACCAGTAATGTTGCAGACAGAATTACTAGAGAAATTGACGATATTACACAGGCAAGTCCTGCTGTGGTTACATTTACAACTAACCATCCATTCAGTGATGGTGATAGAATACAGTTCAGCAACGTCAATGGTATGACTGAAATCAACGGCAATGATTACTATGTTAAAACTGTAAGTGGACAACCAACCAAAGTTGAATTGTACACAAACCTTTCATTAACAGTTGCATTAGACACAACATCGGGATTTTCAACTTACACAGGTGGTGGTAATGTTGCAACAGTTGCAGAAGGACAAGGTTGGACCAGTGGCACAGGCATTGATATTTTTGTACAAAGTGGTGGTAACAGATCAATGCTTGCTAACGACTTTACACAAATCAACGACTTAGGTTATGGTTGTATTGCTATAAACAATGCGTTATCAGAACTTGTTAGTATGTTTACATACTACTGTCATACAGGTTATCTTGCAGCAGATGGTTCACAGATTCGTAGTATTGCTGGTAACAACAGTTATGGTTTCTTTGGACTGGTTGCAGAAGGTGCTGACCCAGATGAGATTGCAACTAGTGTAAACTTAGGAGCAGATATGGTATTCCCTGCTAAAACGTTTAGAGCAGATGGATACTTAAATTTTGCTGGTCCTGATATTCCTATCACAGGTACAATTTCAGAAGGACAGTTATTAACACAAGGTTTCATTAATAAAACAATCACAGGTATTACCCAAGCAGATCCTGCTGTGGTTACAACCAGCTCTGCCCATACATTGTCTGACAGCGATTTGATTACAATAACTGATGTACTTGGTATGACTGAAGTAAATGAAAATAACTTTTATGTAGATGTTTTAAGTCCAACTACTTTTGCTCTTTATACAGATTCAGGTTTAACAACTACTGTTGACAGCACAGCTTACACAGCATATACAAGTGGAGGTGAAGCTACAAGAGCTGCAAACGCTACAGGTATTATCAGTATTTTAGGTGAAGAAGATGTAGTAACTGGTGATCCCAGAAGAATATATGTGCATACAACTACAGGTACATTTAATACAACAAATACTTGCACAACACCAACTTCTACTGATGTAGGTATTCCTGCAAGTGTTGAAACAGTGACATTAGATGCACCAGAGGATTCATTGTTTATGTACGCATATGATCTAAATGGATTCCCAAACAATGTCAGTGAAGTAGAAGTATACCACGATGTAAACTTATATCAACCATATGAAATAACAAATGCTACAGATGCAGGGTTTACATTCAATGGATATGAAATTGATCTAGATACAGCCGTAGGTATTACTTATGCTGGTACAGGTACCGGTGCTGTGCTTGAAATAAGTAAAATTGCTTATCCAACTCCTACTTACCAAGTAAAAATTGTAAGCCCAGGAACAGGTGGTACCTATGCAGCTCTTGAAACTATACAAATTCCAGGAGATCTGTTAGGCGGTGCAACTCCAGCACAAGATTGTACAGTAACTATTGATGATGCAGACGGCGGCATAATTACAGCAGCCAGTGTAACTTCTGGTATACCAAGAATTGATTCAAGCACACCAGGTTTGAGTGGTATCGTTTGGAGATTTAACTTTGGTACTGGACTAGAAGGTACTGCATCAAATGGTTTACAACAGGATACACCACACGATACTAGGTTGGTTGTAAGACATAAACAAAACTTTTTGCTCGACAACTTCCCTGCAGAAGATTTACCAGTACGTCCAAGTACAGCATTCCAATTCACTGCTGATACTACTGATTATGTATATAGAACTATTTCATTTAGTAACACAATCACAGATGGTGTAACTGTTGGCACAGATCAACGTATGGTTACTTTTGATAGCAACTTTAGATATATCGACATTACAGTTGATCGAGGTGGAGATGCTTTACTCGCTACAGAAACTCAATTTGATACTGATGCTACTGTGAATCCAAATTACACCGATATAGTTGGTGCAGTGACAACAAGTGGTACAATCACAATGGGTACCACAGCAGCAACAACAAGTACAGATGGTAGTAGATTTATTGCAATCAGTCCAGTTGATGCCACTGATGAAGATAGATTGTTAAATGCAGATATGATTTTTACCTGGGGAGGTAAACTACATCAAATTGACGGCTATGCAGTATATGATTATCCAGCTGGTGGTGGTGGCACCAGAGAAGTTGGTGTTATTCAAATATCTGATGTTGCAAATAGAGATATCAATAGACCTGCACTAAGTGGTAGTGCATATGGAGGATTAGGATTAAGCACATTAATTACAGATGGATTGGTTTTGAAAGCCGGACTTGCAGATGGCGAAGCAGGTGAAATCACAGTTAATATTTCAACCTGTCGTGCAACAGGACACGATATGTTGGATATTGGTGTTGGTGGGTTTAACACTGCAAACTATCCAGAACGCATTTATGGTCAGCCATTTGGTACTAGTGCAATTAGTACAAACGATGCTATCGACAGTGAAGGCTTTAACAGTGCTGCACAAGTCCAAGAAAGAACAAAAGGGCGTGTGTTTACTGTTATGACAGACCAAGATGGTTTCTTCCGTGTTGGTAGATTCTTTACAGTTGACCAAGGTACAGGTAGTGTTACATTTAATGCTGCACTTGTTCTTACAAACATTGACGGTATTGGTTTTAAACGTGGTGTTCGTGTTAATGAGTTTAGCAACGATGCAACGTTTACAGATGCTAAAGGTGATGCAGTTCCTACACAAACAGCAGTTGAAGGATATATTAATGCACGTTTAGGTAGAGATAGAAATGGTACTGCATTAACCACAGGCATTATTCCAACTGGCGGTGGTTATATTTTCAAACTAGGCGACACAATGGCTGGTACGCTGAACATGGGTCTAAACACATTGACTGGATTAGCAGCACCTGATCCTGCACAGCCAACCGATGCTGTCAACATTCAATACTTTGAAGATAACACTGACGAAATCAATGACATTGGTGACGTAACTATTACAGGAACCGGAACAGCAGTTAGAGGTGACTTACTTGTATTCACAGGAACTGATCAAGAAAGTGAGAACTGTACAGTTACAGGCGATATTGAAGTAACCTATGATCCACTTACACCTGGCGAAATTACAATCGGTTTTGCATCAGAAAGTATTACAAATGATGACATTAGTCCGACTGCTGCGATTGAACAAAGCAAGTTAGATATGAATGCTGCAACTACTAGAGCAAATGCTACTGGTATTACACAAGCAGATTTAGGACTTGCAAGTTTTGACAGTGCAGAATTTACTGCAACTGGTGGATGGATATCATTAGCAACAGGTGGTATTGCTAACGGTAAACTCACAAATGATGATATTACAATTGGTTCAACAACTATTGCACTAGGCGGCACTAGCACCACACTTGCAGGTATGACAGGTATTGCATTCTCAAGTGGTGCTATAAGTGGCACAGCAAACTGGACAGCAACTGGTAACTTTAGTAATGTGGGTACAATAGATCACACTGGTAATATATTAGGCCCAACAAATAGTGGTGCTGACAACGGTGTAAGTATTGGTGCAACAGGCAACAAATATAATGCTGTATGGGCAACTACATTCCATGGTACTGCAACAGAAGCACTATACGCTGACTTGGCAGAAAACTATTTGGGTGATGCAGACTATGAACCAGGTACAGTGGTTGTGTTTGGTGGTGATGCCGAAGTTACAGTGTGTACTGCTAAAGGACAAACAAGTGTAGCAGGTGTTGTAACAACTAATCCAGCACACTTGATGAACAGCGCATTAGAAGGTGATCACGTTGTAGGACTAGCATTACAAGGTAGAGTGCCTTGTAAAGTTATTGGCACTGTAAAGAAAGGTGATATGCTGGTTACAAGTGCCGTACCAGGTTATGCGATAGTGAATAACTCCCCAGGCGTAGGTGAAGTGCTTGGTAAAGCAGTTGGTACAAAAGACACCGAAGATAGAGGTGTTGTTGAGATTGTGGTAGGGAGAGTATAATGGCTAAGCAGGTTATCAACGTAGGAACAACAGCAGGTGATGGTAGAGGAGACCCATTGCGTGATGCAATGATCAAAATCAATGCCAACTTTACAGAACTGTATGAAGGTATTGTTGTACAAACCATTGTAGGCGAAAACGGAACAACACTTGTTGATATCAGTGCAAACAGCGTAAATGCAAATGCATTAACTGGCACAGTTCCAGCAGGTGTTGCTACCTGGGATAATTTGGGTGGCAAGCCTACAAGTGTAGCAGCATCTGGTATATTAGATCTTTACAACATTGCACAAACAGATGCACAGATTGCCAGCGAAATAGATGACCTTAAAGTAGAATTAGGATCAGGTGGTGCAGGTGCTATTGATGCTAGTGTGCTTACAGGTAGTTTACCTGCTATAGATGGTAGTGCTCTTACTGGTATCACAGCAGGTGTTGCATCAAGTTTAGATGGTGATATGACAGGTAGCGTGTTTGCAGATGATTCAACACTGTTAGTAGATGGTGTTAGTGGAACAATCCCAGCAGCAAACTTAACAGGCGCTTTGCCAGCAATAGATGGTAGTGCTCTAACTGGTGTTGCAAGTGCATTTAGTGATTTAACAGGAACACCAACTACACTATCAGGTTATGGCATAACAGATGCTTACACACAAACACAAGTTGATACTGCTATTACAAATGCAACTTCTAGTATTGTTATCCCAAGCGGTTCATCGCAGTCAATAGATGTTGTTGCCGCTGACTCTACACTATTAGTAGACAGTTCAAATGGCACACTAAACTCATCAGCACTTACTAAACCTATTGACCTTGACGATAATGAGGAAGTTAGGTTTGGCACTGATAATGATATGAGAATATATCACAGTGGCACAACAGGTAACATCGATAACAACACAGGCACTTTAATCTTAGACGGTGCCACAGTTAGAATACAAGATGGCGCATTGGCAAATACTGCTATATCAGCCGCAAACGGTATTGCTACACTTTTATTTGAGAACTCAGCAAAACTGGCAACAAGCACAGATGGTGTTGCTGTTACAGGTAGGATAACAGGACTTACAGATCCAACTGACGCACAAGATGCTGCTACCAAAGCCTATGTAGATGCTAACTCAGGAGGAGGAGGTGGTGACTTTGAAGGCAACTTGTCAGGATCAGTGTTTGCTGATGATTCAACTCTACTTGTAGATGGTGTGAACGGCACAATAAACTCATCAGCACTTACCAAACCTATTGACCTTGACGATGCTGAGGAAGTTAGGTTTGGCACTGACAATGATATGCGGATTTTGCACAGTGGCACAAGCGGCTTAATCCAAAACACCACAGGCACTCTAGTCATAGCAGGTCCTATTGTTAGAATACAAGATGCTGGAACGGCACAGTCAGCCTTTACTGCCGAAAACGGTATTGCTACACTTTATCACCTAAACTCAGCAAAATTGGAAACAACCACAGATGGTGTTGCTGTCACAGGTAAGATCACAGGACTTACAGATCCAACTGCGGCACAAGATGCCGCAACCAAAGCCTATGTAGATGCTAATGCAGGTGGTGCATCAAGCAGAAGCACAGCCACAGGCAATACTAATAGTTTGGCAGATGCTGCTGAAGCAGACTTGGACATCACAGGATTCAAATCATACGCACTACTGGCTATCACAACAGATAGAGCGGCTCGTGTGAGATTGTATGTTAGTGACGCAACAAGAACAGCAGATGCTTCAAGAGCAGAAGGTGTAGATCCTACTTCAGACGCAGGACTTATTGCAGAAGTTATTACCACAGGTGCTGACACAGTTATTATAAGCCCAGGTGCTTATGGATTCAACTTGGAAAGCACACCAACAACAACTATACCGTGTAGGGTTACAAACAAGAGCGGTGTCACCGCCACAGTGCAGGTAACTCTAAACATACTACAACTGGAGGCGTAAGATGGAGTTATTCCAAGTCACACTGAAAAAAGGTGAAGACATCCAAGCATTTTATGACGATATGGAAACACCAGGTGGTGCTCTACATATTCCAGATAGGAGTGTTGAGTGCAGTGACAGACGACCAACTTCAA
>Ga0213864_10001414_pt1 | contig 10799 bp, 20 predicted proteins | sample PICome_5_FD_160078 | JGI IMG/M metagenome (GOLD analysis project Ga0213864, IMG submission 160078) | Coastal seawater microbial communities near Pivers Island, North Carolina, United States - PICO247 | ecosystem: Environmental > Aquatic > Marine > Coastal | place: USA: North Carolina... | reverse complement strand
GATGAAGGAACAACGGCACCAGAGATGATGTTGTTTCCGTACATTAGAGAACCAGCAACTGGTTCACGGATTCCATCAATGTCCACAGGGGGAGCGCTGATGAAGGCGATGATGAAACAGATAGTAGCAGCGAGTAATGTTGGAATCATAAGAGTTCCAAACCAACCAACATAAAGACGGTTGTCGGTTGAAGTAACCCACTGGCAAAACTGTTCCCAAGTATTTGATTGTCGTTGTTGAGCAATTGTAGCAGTCATTTTAATTCAAAGTAAGTAGATCCATCAGGGAAATGGTGGAGGTACTTATTTCCCAGACACCCTCAGTCTGGGATATGAGAGACGTGATTTACCCTCCCATAGGTCTCGGTTAACGGGAGCACAAATATTAAGGAGTTGTAACATTCCTTAACCTGTTGTTGTATTTATCATAACACTGTTTTGAAATCCTGTCAAACCCTTCACCCAGGAAATTTCTCAGACATTTACCAGGGAGTGCTATCCCAAGCGATCCTTTCCCAAGTATCAGTATCTACACAAACATAAAAATATGTCGAATCCTGTGCGATCTGGCCTACAGTTCCAGTATCAGACGAAGAAGAAGGAACGGGAGAAAATACAATTTCATCTCCACCCCTACCGATAGGAATAATACTAGCCCCTTCACGAAGATAAATGATTCTATCAGCAGAATTTACTGCCATTTCTCCGTCGTCGAGATTACTTATAGTTGGAACAGATGAACCAACATTAGATCTTTTAGGTTTAAATATATTCGCCATTATTAGAAATCAAATAAATTTATTAATTCATTCAAGAATATCAGTTATAATCAATAACTGTTTCAGATTTTTGTTCTGTGTTTTTAGACGACTTAGTAGTTTTTGATGAACTAAGTTTTTTATTTTCTGCTTCTAATTCTTGAATTCTCGTTTTTAATTTTGCTATATACCCAGCAGAGGCATTAAATTTTGCCTCTGCCGTTATTACTTGATTTAATAATTCTGAAGTTTTAGACTGATATGCTTTAATGATATCAGTATAATCAAGATTAATTTCATCCATTAACTATAAGTTCCCCCATCAAAAATAAGATTCACTGCTTCTTTGGAACTATTTATTACTTCATCCCCAGCGGTTGTTCCACCAACATAAAGACCAGCGGCAACAAGAGGTGCATAGGAAGTAATGCTGATTTGAGGATCTGCGGTTCCGGTGTCTGCCGACTCAGAAATAGCAGAAGCAATACCAACGAACTGATTGTTTAACCAAACAATCGCAGACTTCTTGGCACTATCAGTATAATAATTAAAAGCAATACCAGAATCCCAAGTGGTAGCAGAACTTGGAGTAGCGCCATCGATTAGACCTAGTTCAATTAGTCTATCTTCTACTTTAATGGTTTGAGTCTCGAAACTTACAGCAGTTCCAACAACTCTTAGGTTACCATTTACAGTCAGGTCATTTCCAATAGTGACATCATTGGGAAGACCGATAGTTACAGTTCCATTAGAACGTGAAACCTCTACTTCATTGGTAGTTCCACTAACAGCAAGAACAGCACCATTTGCACTGTCAGCAAGAGTTACATTACCAGATGCTACAGCAAAATCCCCAGAATCAAATGAAGCAACACCTTTGTTGCTGTCACTAGCATCTTCACCAGCAACTGTAATAGTTGTTCCAGTATGAGTAACATCCATACCTTCACCACCAAGAATGGAATAGGTGTGGTTGGATGGAGTTAGTTCACCAGAATCAGTTGTTACTGAGTGGACAAAAGTTGCACCAAGAGCAACTGCACCAGAAGTAACAACAAAGTCCCCAGTATCAAATGATGCGACACCCTTATTCGAAGAAGTGGCGTCTTCTGCTGAAACAGTAATCACACCATCAGTTACTGAGGTATCAATACCTTCACCACCAGTGAAAGTAATTGTATCACCAACAAGAATAGGATCTGCAGTTCCAGTGTCAGCATCAATACTGAATGGAGTTGCGAAAGAAAGGTTTCCGCTACCATCAGTTTTTAATAGTTGACCATTATCACCATCATCCGATGGTAGAGTTAAGGTAACATCACCAGAAAGAGATGCTGGTGCAATTAATTGCACTTTATTAGTTCCGTTATCTGCATCCTCATAGAGATTAACAGCACCAGCAGTTGATGTAGTTGCTCTTGTTAAAATTTGAAGTGATGCTAAAAATGTTTCTGCACTGGCAATTGAGGTTCCTGCGCCAGTTCCAGTTGCTCCAGTATTACCAACATAAAGAGCCTTTTCCGAAAGGTCAAATATTGGTTCTCCTTCATAGAAAATACTTCCAGGAGCAGCAGAACCTCTTCTTAATTGTAATCTATTTGCCATTGTTATTATGAAGATTATTACTACTATTTATTTATCAATTATAAGTCCCATAATCATCAACCAATATATCTGGGTTAAAGTCCGCATTAATTCCAAAATAATTTCTAGGATCTATAAAAATAAATTTATCATTTGATTGATCATACATCATTAGATACCCATCATTTAAATTAGTTATATCAACATCAAATAAATTTTTAACTGTTGCTTCAAATTCACCACCTTCTCCAATAACAGGAGAAAATTGAAACTTACGAATAGAGTGATTGTATTTTAAATATTTTCCATCATAAGCACTTGCATTGGTTGCGATACCAACAACATCATCCAAGTATTTTAATTGAGTTTCACCACCACCACCAATAGTGGATAATTGTTGCTGTATTCGAGATAAGAATAATCTATAGTGCTCCTGCAATTCTTTAAAAGTTACAAACTGCTGAGTTAAAGGAGTTAATGGATCTTCATTATTAACTTCTGCGGGTTCTGTTATAACAGACTCCTGAAGAACTTCTTTTTGAGACTCATTAAAATATTCAAATATCTCCTCAAGACATTTTATCTTGTCATTAAGTGCAGAATTTTTTTCATCAAATTCTCTATAAAAATTATCAAGTTTATCCGTATATTTTTTCGTATCTGGTATTTTTATTGATGTTACTTTTTGAGATAATAATTCTAGATCTTCCTTAAGTTGATGTATTTCATCATCGTAATATTTTATCTCTGGAATAACCTGAGGTTCTGGGATGAGTTTTTTAATTGAATCTAATTTTTCCTCAAATAATTTAAACTCATCCTCATAATATCTTGGTTCTGGTAATTCTTTTATCGATGTTTTTATATCAGATATATTACTCAAAAGTTTCTCAATATCATTATCATAATACTTTACTTCAGGTAAAACAGGAAGATTATCTATTGTATTTTTTAAATCTCTAATCTTACTCTCTATGGTAATTATTTCTTCATCATAATATTTTACTTCAGGTACTGTTGGAATAGATAATCTAACATCATTGATCTTTTCTTCAAGATAAACTATATCTTCATCATAATATCTTATTTCTGGAATAATAGGAATTGATTCTTTTATTTCTACTAGTTTTTCCTCTATAGAACTTATCTGATAATCATAATATTTTACTTCAGGAAATTTTTCCACCTGTGACTTAACTTTTTCTACACTCTCAAGTAAATCATTTAAATCATCATCATAATATTTAATTTCAGGAACAATTGGAATAGATTCCTTTACATTGTAAATAATCTCCTTTAAGTTTTCTAATTGCTCATCATATAATATTGGTTCAGGTATTTCTGGAATTTCAGATCTAACCTTCTCAATATCTCTTTTAAGTATTTTTATATTCTGATACAAATCGCTTGGATCAAATTCTTCATTGGAAGAAATTTCATCTTCCAAAGTCTTAACATATTTTTTTAAAAATTTTATTTCCTTATTATATTTTTTTGTATTTTCTACATTTTTTTTCAGCAAATTAATATCTTCAGAAAGATTAATTAATAATAACTCAACATCAATTTTTTCTTCTTCTTGTATATTTTTTTGTTCTTCAATTTCATAAACAATTTCTTCAGTTTCAACCTCATCATCACCAAAAAACATTTTTGGAACAATAAGTTTTCTAGAAATTTCTTTTTTTATTCTTAAATTTTCTTGTACTTTTTTTTGGTGCTCCACTTCTTCAAGAAGTTGAAGTTCTCTATCTTTAAATAATTTTTCTGGAGACTTTAACTTTTTGTTCATTAATATAATAAAATATACATTTGATGCAATAAAAATATTTATACTGTTATAAATATAAGTATAGTAAAAAAATATGCCAAGAGAATTTAATACCCCTCAAAGGGAACCTTGGAACTCACCAATACATCAAATGCTAAAAGCAATTGATAATCACACTCAAGAATACTTCAAGAGCGGTGATGAATGGCACCTCAAAAAAGCAGAAATATTAAGAAATTATTTACACGAACTGAAAACTTGGATTTATAAGCAAGAAGAAAGATGACTGAAGTAGTATGGTCGGTAATTATAATGTTAAGTATCGGAATGACTGGTGTTGCTTGGATAATTTACTACATACTTAAAGAGGCCGCAGAAGAATTCAATGTATCAATACAAGATCAAAAAGATCAACAGAGTCATTGATGGTGATACAGTTGATGTAGATATTGACCTTGGATTTTCTATTACAATAACGCATAGAGTAAGATTAAAAGATATTGATGCTGCTGAAACAAGAACCAAAGATCTGGAAGAAAAAGCAGAAGGTATAAAGGCAAGACTTTGGTTAGAAAAAGAACTTTCCCGTAAAGGTGAATGGATTATAGATACTACAAAAGAAGATAAGTATGGAAGAATACTTGGAACTCTTTATCTTGTAGGAGATCCAGTAACTGTAAATGAGAGAATGTTAAACGAAGGCATAGCAAAACCCTACGAATAATGAAATCCACGCTTCTCCTTGGATTATTAATTATGAGATTAATAACTAACGAAGGAGTATTCAATGAAGGACGCAGACCACAACCAAAAAGACAACCAGCAGAAGTCATCAGATTCATCAGAAGACCTGCCAAACGTGGTAGAAAAAAGGCACGGATCTTTATTGAATAAGTTGATCTTTATTATCTGTTGCGCCGTTGTTGGTTTTGTTGGGATGAATTTTGTTGCTTGTAACTTTATGCTTCCAGGTTCTATGAACGAAGCAAATGCTAAAGGAGAATTACAAAACCCTCCTCCTTTAGATTGCAAAGAATCTGAAAGAAGAGGGTATGAAACTTTATTAACTATTCTTACTACAGTAATTGCTTTAAGAACAAGAGTAGAAGATGATTAAATAGATATATTAAATACTTTAAATGAAATGTTGTCTATTATCTTGGCTTCAATATTTACAGCAACACCATTAGGTCGAGGAAGAGTGCCTTATTTTATGAGAGAATGTGATAGAATACGTATTTATGATAAAAGCACTGATACACAGTGGATTTTATGTATTAATGGTGTGTATCAATACCCTAAGAATGGCAAACCACAAGATAGAAGTTTGCCACAACATAAACAATCAATCATTTAGAACTCCAGAGTTTTCCTTCTGCAGTTCTTCTGCGAGCGAGTCCTCTCTCTACCCTAGTTCCAGGATTACGATACATGTATAAAGTATTGGGAACATTACCCCATTCTTTATTTCTCAAAACCCTACTAATGGTATTAAAACCATAAGAACCGTAAAAGCGAGCACCAAGGTTATAAGCAAAAGATAGTAAAGCCCCTTGTTGTCTTTCATTCATCTCATTCCAGTATGGAATCTTTTGAAGAGAAGGAAGAAATCTTTTCTCAAGATCAAACATTAATAGTTTATCAGCATATTCCTGAGTAATTCTTCTTCCAAGTTTAAATGTGGTTCCATTAAAATCCTTAGTAGAACCCCAACCAATTGTAATTGGTTCTTTACCGGTAAGTGGATCGGGATAAGCATTTAAGTGGCATCCCTCAAACTCCTTTATTAAATCAACACCACACTGAGGGATTCTAAATTGTAGTGTTGTCTCTACTTTTTTACATAAAAAATACGACCCCATCCATCATTACCTTTTGGACACCATCTACGGGAAAGATCACTACGCTTATATACTGCTCCTTTTCCATTAGTAACTGGACCAGTGTATCCATTATTCAAAGAACCATAAGGATCATTAACAACATAATCACCAGATAAAGTTTTTCCAATCACAACTACCATGTGTCCTCCCGTGGGTTTAGATAGAGGACCGCGATGAAGAATACCAATAACAACAGGTCTACTAGCGGCAAGCTCTCTATCAAGATCAGCAAAAGTAAGCCTGTAGGAAAAACTGGATTTAATACCGTATGACGCAAGAACTTTGGTCTGAACCAAGTGATCAGTTGTGTCACCGATTTTGAAAACTTTTCGTACATAGGCGTCGTCGCCCTTTGCTCCTTTTAGTGTACCAGGTTTGAAATACTCAAGGCACATTGCACAAGCAGAAGAGTTGCAAGTTCTATTTGCATCCCTATAATTATCTGTTTGTGGAAACCAAGGTACACTTAGAACATTAGATATTGGTTCAGTTTCTTTTGTTCTGTATATCAAAACCCATTCAGAATTATCTGTTAATTCTTCTGGTGCCTTTTGTTCAAGTACTTTTTCGAGTTTTTCTACCGCAGCAACATGCTTTGGATTTTTATAATCAAAGTATTTAAAAAAGTTATGAAGATCTATGATCATTATACTATACAAACCATGTACTATATTTATTAAAAAAGGAGGGTTAAACCCTCCTTCAATCAAACTGCCACTGCTTCACGAACAGTAGATTTTACATATTCCAATACTTTTTCTGGTGCAGTTTCTCCATAAGGATCGTCAATAGCATTATCACCTTTGCCAGGTTCTTCAAACAGTTTTTCGATAATACCATTATCTACAACTGCAGCATAACGCCAAGACCGTTCACCAAAACCAAGATTGGACTTCATTACCAATTGCCCCATCGAACGAGTAAAGTATGCATTGCCATCGGGAATGAGTTTTACTTTATCAATGTTTTGATCTTGTGCCCAAGCATTCATCACAAAACCATCATTAACAGAGATACAGTAAATAGCGTCGATGCCGTTACCAATAAAGTCTTCGTATTTCTCTTCGAATCCAGGTAACTGATAGGCACTGCAAGTAGGAGTGAAAGCGCCAGGCAAACTAAAAATGACCACACGCTTCCCATAAAAAAGTTCGCTTGCCTTACGATAAACAAATTCTCCATTCTCACGGAATGCAAATTCGACTTCAGGAACTTGATATCCTTCTCTACGCATAATAACCTCCATGGTAGTTTCCTTTTTCTTAAAAATATTAAACATAAGAATTAATTAAAAACAGCAGTAACTCCAACAACTTTAGAATTTGGATTTCGTGCAAGTGCAGTTTCTCTTGCATCTTTATAATCTTTTGCCTCTACGATTTCGTGAAAGACCTTACCTGCAACATACAACTGCACTTTACACTTCATCAGAATACGCCTGGAAGAATTTGTCCAGTTGTAAGATAAGTACCTACAGCAATGACAAATCCAAGCATTGCAAGTCGTCCGTTAAGAATTTCTGCTTCAGGGGTAAAACCAAATTTCATTTTTGTTCTCCTTGATAAATGTGTTTTTGTTTGAGATCTGGATTTGGATTACAAACCAGTTTTTCTTTTACAGGTTTAATGACAATAAACTTGTCATTCTTGAGTGTGCCAGCAACTTTAACTTCCAATTCAATATCTCGATCCCAGATACCACTATCAACCAGTTCTTGAAGGGCAAGATTAAATTGCCCTAGCATGTCAGCACTCATGGATTATGACTTTTATTTTGTTTAATTTTGTTGTATCCCCACACGGCAAGAGTGCCGATACCGATACCAACTACACAGCAAATAATCATATGATTTAAATGGTTAGCATGATTTTGAATATGGTGGGCGTGGTTCATAAGACATGAAGATGTCCGACCATGCCAGCACCTTTATGCGGATCACACCAGAAGGTGTATTCACCAGCATCAGTGAAAGTGATATCAAAACTCTCACCAGGACTAAAGAGAAGTCCAGTGTGGGAGAGTTCAGGGTGGTCCTCAACAATAACATTGTGAGGGGGGAGCATACCGTTTACAAAGTGGACGGCATCACCAGCAGAGATTGATACATCGTCAGGAGAAAAGATAAGATTACCATTTGCTCCCATCGTTACATCAACCGCCCATGCTGGGAGGGCAAAAAACATAACAGCAAGAAATGCAAACAATGCTTTCATCACAGGTTCTCCTCTTGTTCGGTCAGGATCACAACATCGCTGGTGGGATATGCCACACAAGTCAGCACCCAACCGTCAGCAACTTGTTCGTCATCAAGGAAAGATTGCTCCTCATTATCTACTGTGCCAGAAAGAATCTTACCAGCACAGGCAGAGCAAGCACCTGCACGACAGGAAGAGGGAAGATCAATACCTGCTTCTTCAGCAGCGTCAAGAATGTATTGATCGTCAGGGCACTCAAAACTAGTTTCAGTGCCGTCGGGGGATTGAAGGGTAATTGAATAGGTAGTCATCAATAAGTCTCACAAAGTTTTTCTACAGAGATTGCCAACAAAACAAAAAAGGCAACGGATGTTATTGTAACGAGAAGTGAAGTCATTGTCAAGTATCAAGCAATACCAAAGAAGAGGTTACCAGTCAATGCATAAGAAATTGCACCTGCAATAATGCCAAGCATTGCCCAGCGTCCATTCATCTTTTCTGCTTTCTCAGCATAAGGTTCGATACCATAACGCTCAAGGGCTTCCTTGGTCATATACATCGAAGGTTCTTTGGCAAAGATATTCATTTGCCCAAACTCATTTTTTGTTACGGTCATTTTCGTTTTATTACGAATTGTTACACAACTATATAGCAAAAATAAAGGGGCGTCAAGCCCCCATCTCAAAGTTTTGTTTGGATTTACTGACCGATTCGGTTTACGGCAAGTCGTGCTCGGTTAAGGATAGAACCACTCAGAGGAACATATCCAAGGTCATCAGCAAGTGATTGTGCCTTAGAACTCAGAGCATAGTTGATTGCCTCACGAATAGCAGAAGCATTAGAACCATTACCAGTCTTATATGCGAGAATCCAAGTCAGAGTTGAAATTGGATATGCAGTTGCGCCAGCAGGATTTGGATTAACACCAGCAAGGTTCGCATCCAGTTTGATGCCATTTAGTGCAGCAGAACCAGCGGCAGCAGTAGGAAGAACAAACTTACCTGCCTTATTTTGAATTGCTGCTGCTTGGAGTTTGTTTGCTTTCACAAATCCAGTGTTCACATAACCAATAGAACCTGGAGTTTGACGAATGCGACCAGCAACACCTTCATTACCTTTAGCGCCAATACCAGTAGGCCACTTTACAGACTTAGCAACACCAGCAGTCCAACCACCAAATGCATTCAGTGAGTTAGTAAAAGCATAAGTAGTGCCAGAACCATCAGAACGATAAACAGGTGTCATAGGACCAGCAGCACATCCAACTTGGTTCCAGTTCTTGATACGACCAGCAAAGATATCAACAGTTTGTTTCTGAGTGAGTTTCAGAGTACATCCAGGTTTGTTGTAGGCAACAGCAATAGTGCCACCAACCATAGGAATTTGAACGACACCACGCTTTACTTTGGCGGCATCTGCTGGTTTGATTGCTTCGTCACTTGCTCCGAAGTTAATCGTTCCCGCAATGAATTGACGAACACCAGCACCAGAACCAACGGACTGATAATTAACCCGATTCCCAGTATCTCGTGCATAGTCAGCAAACCATCGTTGATAAATTGGAGCAGGGAATGAAGCACCTGCTCCGTTAATAGTAGGTCCAGCAAGTGCTGCAGCAGGAGCAGCAACTAGACCAACAGCAAAAATTTGTTTGAGTTTCATAAAAAGTGAGTAACTACAAAGAAATTCTAAGTGAACTACAAAGAAAAGTCCACTAAGAATAGGTTAAAAACTTTAAGAAAATAAAAAGCACCCCAGAATGGAGTGCTCTCACTCAAGTTATGAGTAGTTTATCAGAACTTGAAGGTCGTTTGAATCACGCCACCCCAGTTGGAGGAATCCTTAGCAAGACGCTGGTTGTCGCTTGCGTAGAAAATCGCAGGTGTGATGCTGATGTTATCAGAAACTTGATACTTGTAGAAGATTTCAAGAAGAGTGGACTTATCAAGGTCTTCACCAGTAGGTGCTTGACCGATAGCAACACCAGCAGAGTTACCATCAACAAACACATCATCCCAAGTGAGACCTGCCATCCAGGACTGACTGTTGGTAGCATCGCTCTTGGTGCCGCTTACAGTATTCCAACCATAACCAGCAGAGACTGAGGGAACCCAACCAGATTCTGCAGGTTGCCAGTATGCATTCAGAGCATAACCGCTGGAGGTTTGACCAGGAACCAGAGTTCCAGAGGCACCATTCAGACCATTGTAGGTGCGAACACGAGTGCCTTCTGTGCCATAGCGATAACCGAATGCAACACCCCAGTTATCAGCACGATAACCGACTTGTGCCAGAGTATTCAGAGCACCAGACTCATCAAACTCACCAGTGGAACTATCAGAACCATTTTGTGCTACATAGTTGATTCCAGCAACAAGACCTTTCTTACCGTACTGGACACCGAAACCAGAACCAGTTGCCTTGTTATAAACACCAGGAGTACCGCCAACTTGGAAGAAGTCAAGGATCTTGGACTTATAAGCAGAAGGAACCCAAGCCATCTCAGTGTTGCGGACCAGAGCACCAGCAGTAACAGTAGTGCTACCGTTGAACACAGGGAACTGGTAGTACAGACGGTCGATAACTACATTGTTACCAACATCACTTAC
>Ga0213864_10001413_pt1 | contig 10801 bp, 6 predicted proteins | sample PICome_5_FD_160078 | JGI IMG/M metagenome (GOLD analysis project Ga0213864, IMG submission 160078) | Coastal seawater microbial communities near Pivers Island, North Carolina, United States - PICO247 | ecosystem: Environmental > Aquatic > Marine > Coastal | place: USA: North Carolina | collected... | reverse complement strand
TCAGACATACTTCTCATTTCTGTGACATAACGATATTTTTCACCTTGTTTTTGTTCGTATGTAAACGGTTTATTATATACACCTCTTAATTGAGAGACAATAACTCGTTCATTTCCTTTCATGATAAAATAACCACCATTATCAAATTCACATTCACCCATTCGGATACGTTCAGAATTTGTTTTATCTGTTAATATACATCTATTTGATCTTAACATTATTGGTATTCTACAAATAATACATCTATTATATCTCGTGATTTGGACTGGTTTATTCTTTATATGTACCTTTTGAATTATATCAACATATACAGGTGCATCATAATTCAAATTTCTAATTCTACAGTCTTGTGGTGTTATATTTATTAATTCTCTCGTTTCTTCTATAGTTGTTGGTTGTGGTATATGAATGTTAACAAATTTAAATTCGTATTTTTCAAATTCTTTCCTGTCATTTTCAAGTGAGTATTTAGAAATATCCTTGATGATATCTACTATATCAATATTTATAAAATGATTAAAAGATGATATCTGATGTTGTATTAAACCTTTAGTATCAAAGTAATTCTTTATTATTTTCCATATTTCTTCTTCGGATATCTCTTTGTTCATATTTGAATTTAACATGCAATGTATTAAGCTTTTTCATATTTATTTATACGATTTTCAACTGTTGATTTATGTATAAAATAGTATCGAATATTACTATATGGTATTGTTCTTCTCGTTTAAAATAACTATCATATGATGGTTAAACAACAACTTTATGTTCTATAAAATCATAATACAAACAAAAAAAAAATATTTTTTTATTGTCATTTAATAAACACAATGAGTAATACAATTACTATTGCTAATGAGTTTAATACTCTAAATTATGTTAGTACATTATCACCACAAGACCTCGAAACTTACAGAGGAATTTGTAGATTAAAATGTACGGTCTCTAAGGATAGTGCTGGAACTATTTCATATTTTAGAATCAACGGTAAAAAACCAAATGGAAACAATAAAGATATGTTTTCTTTAAATGACGATGGTACACGCAGTACAACTTATATAAATAATAAGATAGAAGTTGATACCAATGGTAATTCGGAACTTTATGCTGTATTTTTCGAAAGTGATTTTGACGAACTTAGTTCTGTTCAATTCTCAATTTACAAAGAAATACAATCAGTAGACGGAACTACTTCTACAATCGTTGTTACATCCGGTTCGGAACTACAAATCAAAGACATATTAAGTAACACACTCGTGTTTCCTGTCACTGGTAAAGATATTACATTAAAAGATCAAAAAGATGGTGACGGTGTAATAGTAGATACACTTCAAGGTCTACAAAAATCAACATTGCATGTTCTGGAACTAACTTGTTATGTTGCTGAACAAACAAAAACTGAAGATACTGAACATTTTGAATCTTATGATTGGACAACACTCACCCAACAAACATTTACAACAACACTTATGTCTGACGCATATGGTGAATTAATATTTAAACTTGGTAATCAACAAGATTACATAGATATGTATGATCATGATTATGATCAAGCACAAATAGAAGATATTGAAAAAACATACATGTGGGAAGAAATACCCACTGGTAATATGTCTATTGTAAATCAAAGTATGATAGAAAAAGTAGCTCAAGAATTGAATGTAGATGTTGATAATGTAGGTGCTACTGTTTCTATAACGGCCATTAATAATATTGGTTCCGATAAAACCCGTGTAGAGAGTAATCGTGAAGATATATCAATTGAGCATCCACTAGATTGCCCCGAACATGTTCTTGTCGATATTGAACAGTTGCATCAGATAGATGTTGTAGATGGTAAGGCACATCTTCAAGTTAGACTGACTGGTGATCAGTTAAAAACTGATGAGAATAATGTTGCTCGTGCAGCAAATAATGCATATAATCTTGTATATCATATTAAGGTCAGTGGTTTGATACCTCTTGGTGGTAATGGTATGTTTGGTGGTAGAAATTATGACTTTTGGGTCGATGGTTCTCTAAATAATTTTATTATTGAAATACCTGTTGAACACGCAGACATGCAGCTTGCCCTAGTGTTTAGGGCTGGTATTAAAGATAATAATGGTGAAAATCACTTATGTGTAGACCACGTCTTTCCAAGCAACCGTGTAGAAGGTAAGATTACATCTGATCTTTCAGGATCTGCACTTACTATATCACAGAATCCTAATGGTATCACCCCGAAAGTTGATGGTAGTAATGATACAATAAACATTACCTTTGCTATTCCAAATCTTACACAAGCAGATTTCTTCAACCGTCTTGACTTTGAAATTGACGATAGTAGTGTAATACTTACTTCCAACAGTTATGTAGACAATGTTACTGATACAGAAGAATTAAGAAAGTACAAATATACGTATAAAACTGATCAGGTGATCAACGATTATTTTAAGGTACAAGAGAATACGACCTCTAACTTTCATACATTCACTGCTACATTCAGACAAGTTGTTGCTCATAAATATCTAAGACCCGTTCTTGTTGGAAATTTAGCAGCATTTAACACGCTCGAAATTAAGATATATAATGATGTTACCGACAACGACGAAACTTTTGCAGATAAACCAGGACTTAAAACAACGTTTTACATTTCCGAACTTGACAGGAAAAATAATACCGATAATTATGCATACAGAAATGTTAATAATACGATTAACGACATAGCAATTGGTTTTATGTATCAAACATATGGTAGTGTTGTACAAGCTTCAAACGATATTACTACCCATATCAATAGTGCGATACGTGTGTCTCTTACGGAAGATAGTAATAGGCTTTCACTTCTTCATGCTTGGTATTTGTATGATCCACAGATAAACAAAGTAAATGATGTATTTAATAATGTATCCTTTACTATTACATCGAAAAATGACACATCTTTACTAGAATATATCACTTTGAATGTAGAAGCTGTCTCTGATGACAGTACGGGTGACCGGGATACACAAATATCACCAAGCATCAATATAAATAAAAATTACATAGATGATTATCGTCCGGACCTTAGAGTTTGGAACAAAACCAGCTATACTGCGAGACAAACCATACCCGGTAATGTTTCTAGGGTTGAATCTGAAATGCCTCCTACGTATACTCATTTGGCGCCGTATGAAATTGAAATATACAATATGGTGCAATCTGGCAAAGATATAAAGAATACCGAAGGATTCGACGATATCAAAGAATGTGACATGTATTGCCGACGTCATTTTCTTAATAATGTTGATAATGAATTCGAAGAAGACGTTGTAGACTTTACACAGTCTATAGCTGGTATTAAGTCTCAAATATATACCACCACTATTGATCCCTCAGATTCTAATTACAAACTATATACTAAAGCTTCAGGCGACAAATTTCTAAATGATGGTCAGATAATTCCTGATACTACACAAAATAGTTTTAAAACAACTACATCTGTTATTGATACAGTATTACAAGCGGCTTTTAAATTGCAAATAGTTGATGAGACCCTAACTAAATTTCACACGCTTATTTCCGGTGAAAAAGTAAAAACAGGAAACGGATATCATGTATATTGGTGTAAACCATCGAAAGGTTTATTCACAACAGCTGTCACCGGAAAAACGTATACTAACATGGGTTCAGATGGATATGCAGTCACATCGTCAATACAGTATGACATAAATGTACCATACTACAGTGATATATTCGTTGATGTGAATACTTCTATGGATTATGGGGATACTGTGGAACAAGGTTATGATATTAATATTACCTATGAGACTGCTCACACACCTTCAGTTACACAGAACGGACTTATAACACCTACAGTTTCTGTTATTGAAGACTATAGTGGTGAAACTAAAACTAAAACAACATTGGAATATAATATTAAAGACAAAGACCAATATTTCGAGATTGGCCAATTTACACGAACTTCAGAAGCTATTGTTGTACGAGAACCTGGTTCTGTTGAACGTTTAAACAAACATGTCATTGTGAATCAAGATGCTAGTGATCCCACTAAAGGAATGACTTGGAATACGGATACTTTTGAAGTAACGAATACTGATTTGAACAACAACGATATTATTTACGATATAAAATATATTGATACCATTCAACAGGATTCTGACAGAGTTAATCTCAAAAACGGATTTGTAAGTAATAAAGAAAATATCGATGAATTAGATATCGTATATGAAACACTTTCTAATGGCGCGTTTAAAGTTGCAGAAAATAGTAATGATGGCAATCTAGTCAGAATTTATGAACTTTCTCGAAGTTGTGAACTGGAAGTAAGGCTCAGTTACGATGATAATACAGAAGATGGTAAATCAGTTCCTCATAGGGTATCCAAACCTAAATATAAGTCTAATACTTATGAAGGTCCTGAAAATTTCATAATTATTGATCCAAATTCTGATATGAACGTTCTAGCAATATCAAATGGTAATGTTTCTTTCGAACAAGCACTTTTAAGTAATGGTAGTTCAATTCGTGCAAATCAGGATACTACCTTGACATACCGTTCCAGAATGAGTAGAGTTGGTTCTGAAGACAATCTAAGTACTCTTGAAACAAGTATCAACACCGATTCCGCTTATATGACATGGAGGGACTTTAATAATACTGTACAGAGATATTTTACAACTACAACTATTAATTTTGAAGTAATGCCGACCACATCGACTGATGGCAATACGAATATTAAGTATTATGATATTGAAGGTAAACCATTATTCATGGAATTTAGAGGTGGTACGGGTAATAAAAGTCAAACATTTACACAGGACCCCGATCCTAAAATTATTAAAATTGAAATAAGTGATAGTACTGCTTCTACCCAAAATATGCCGGTCAAAAAGGTTAAATTTACTATAGAACCTGGGTACAATGGTCCAGCATCAACGAATTACGATAACGTTGAACAAAAAGTTACTTCAACAACTTCCGTTATAACACTTGACCTACAAGCACATCTCGGTACCTATCAAGCTACTGGTACTAATATCAGCGATAACTTAAAGACATGGTTGACATACATAACTTCGGATGCAACCACAATAAACGATATACTTAACAATTACCCCCCAATACAACGTGAGTTTGAACTGGATAATGTTGTTGTTTATGAAAATAAGTTGAAAATATTTACAGCATTGATTGCCGGTCCAGGTGCCGGATATGAATTTGTTACTTTTGAACTGGATGCAGTGAACGGTATTCTTGACAGAGCCGCATTAGCATTAAATAATCGAAGTAAAAAACTTCTAGATAGAAGTGATGCGATCCAATTTTAATCCGAAAAGAATTTATACTGGACTCATCACACAGATGTTTTTTAAATATTATAATTTTTATTGTATGATATAAATGTCAGCATATTATATCATAGGCAGGGATGGAAAAAGATACTATTATAATAATGGTAAACGTATTCCAAGACATGAAGGTGAACGATTAAATGCAAATAGGCGAAATTCTGTTCATCATAATCCAAGAGGAAGACGTCAACGACCACTAGTACCATGTAAACCTCATCAGTATAGAGATCCAAATACAAATCGTTGTCGTAATAGACCGAAGCAAGGCGTACGATTAACACTCAGTAATTCTCCTATCAGGAGAGGAAACTGTATTGATAGATCAAAATTGAAATTAAAAGGAATTCAAACTAAAGTTGTTAATCACATGAATAATCATCGTAGTCTATTGGTAGTTCATGGAACAGGTTGCGGTAAAACACTTACTGCAATAACAACATCACAATGTTATCTCGATAGATATCCAAATAGAGGTGTTGTATTTGTAGGACCAACATCACTTATCGCAAACTTTAAAAAAGAAATGAAAAATTATGGTGTTAAAAATCCTGAAAAATATGAATTATATTCATATGATGCAGTTTTGAATAAAACAAAGAAAAATAGACCGTTACGATTACATAATAAAATGTTAATTGTTGACGAGGTACATAACCTAAGAAATATAAAGAGTAAAAAGACAATTGAGATCATGAGAATCGCTTTTGAATCTCAAAAATGTCTATTATTAACTGCAACACCATTTGTTAACTATATTCAAGATTTCATGCCGTTGATTAATATGTTACATGGTCGTATGGTTATCGGAACACCAAAACAATTTATAAACAATGAAGTTGAACATACAATTACAAACAATGACATCACACATGAAAATTTAGAAACGATACGTACATTATTGAGAGGTAAAATTCATCATGTTGAATGTACCACTGAAAGTTCGGATTTCCCTAAACGTATTGAACATACTATGGATATTCCAATGTCTGAGGAATATTACGATCGTTATCAGAGACTTATTCTGGGTGACGACGTGTTTGGAATGTTGTTCAGAAATCCACAAAGATTTTTAAATGGTTATAGACGTGCGGTTAATATTGCAGGCGGAGAATACTTTTCACAGAAAATACAAGCAGCTGCACCAATTATAAGAAGAGGTAAAACAGTTATTTATACAAATTGGATACAGTATGGGGTGGAACCAATTACAATTGTATTAGAAAATGAAAATATATCATACCGTACATTTTCTGGGAACGTAAGTAAAAGAGAAAGAGAAACTATGATTAAACAATTCAATAACAACGAGTTTAACACATTGATTATAACAAAGGCAGGTGGTGAAGGTCTCGATTTAAAAGGAGTAAAATCTATTATTGTAATGGAACCACCGTGGAATGATGCAGGTCTACAACAAGTTGTAGGTAGAGCTATTCGTTACAAGTCACATGCACACCTACCACCCAGAGAACGGAAAGTTGATGTTTATTTTATGAGGTTAGTTCGTCCAGAGGGTAGAAGTGCATCCAGGTCAGTTATGTCAGGTGATATTCGTTTATATGAACTTATCAAGGAAAAACGTGATAAAAATGATAAAATTAAACGAATACTACGACAAGTATCTATATAATTGTAAATGAATTAATTCTAATATAAAATGAATTATATATTGTATTTTATAGAAATATATAATTAACAAAGATGAATATCTTTTTCTTACATTTGATTCCCGCGATTTGTGCCAAGATGCATGTTGATAAACATGTGGTAAAGATGATCCTCGAGACGACCCAGTTATTGTGTTCTGCTCATCACATGACCGAAGGTAATATGTATGCCCCCTGTTATAAACTAACACACAAGAACCATCCCAGTGCAATTTGGACACGTACATCCAAAGCAAATTACATATGGTTATGTGAACTTGGTGTAGAGTTATGTAAGGAATATACGTATCGTTATGGTAAAATTCATAAATGTCAAGAATACATTTATGACCTACAGAAGAATGTTCCTGAACTTCCAGATATAGAATTCACACAACCAACACAAGCCATGCCAGATATGTACAAAGGTGATGATTCTGTCGAAGCATATCGAACATATTATTTCTTTGACAAAACAAGTATGCTCAGTTGGAAAGGTAAAGTTGCATCTCGTGAAGAACCCGAATGGATTATTGAATTACGAAATATGTTTGAGATTGAAAAAAATTAAGAATATAAATTTAACGATAATAAAGTTTCAGTTTTATACTGACCAAAAAATCACTCAAACCAGTAGGAGTTAAATTTAATTTTTCATCTTTTAGTATGGTGATAATAGGTGTCCCATTAGAACCTAATGGTTTTGAACATAAAGAATTTACTTTACCATTTCCCATAAAACTTATTAATGGTATTTGATTTTGATTAGATAAAATTCTGCGTGTTTTGAAACCGTAAACACGAACATGACCTGAATTATCCCCGTTTCCATGATTATGTATAGCTCCGATTACAATACGACTACCATCACTACTCATTGTAACTGAATGTCCTGATAGGTCACCGGGAGTTTCACCATCAATATCATTACCAACAATTTTTTGTGAACCGAAAAGAGTATTACCATCCGTATCAATGTAACTAACTATCACATCGGCATTAATGATTTCAATATCTTCACTTGCTTTCCATACGTTTCCAGTTGAATCTTTTAATTCGAATGTGTTTTCAGGAACTTCATCTCCAAATAGTTCAATCACTTTGTATGGTTTTGTATGGTTTGTCTCCAGGAATAATATTTCCTGATACTTGTATTACTTTATTTGTGATATCAGATATAACACATCTACTCACATTCAAACTATAAAATGGTTCTCTTATGTTTTTAACACTATTAAATGAAATATTCGACATTTATTATGTTATATTATTTTGTAATATAACATATAATTTTAATAATAAAGAAATGACAAAACAATATATAATAATCACATGTTCGTGTATAATAATTATACTTGTAATTATTGTAGTGTTATCTTTACTAACAAAAGACTATGTATTTCGCGAAGAATTTTGGAGAAAAAAACATGATACATTACATACAGAACTTATAACCTTGTTGACTTATGCGGATGGTGTGTTTTATAAAAACAATGTTGATTATTTTATTTGTTCTGGTACACTTCTAGGTAGTATACGACATGAAAATATCATCCCGTGGGATGATGATATGGATATCGGAGTAAAATGCGAAGATATGATCGATTTTGAGAACAAAGTAAAACTTGTAAAGGATATTTTTAAAGACGACGACATCATTGAAGTAGAATTTGATAAGACTTGTTCTGCGTACCTTTTAAAGTTATATAATAAGCACGATAGAGGTATATTCATAGACGTCTTTTTTCTAAAAAGACAACAATCTGGTAAATATCAAATGATTAGTCAAAACTTAAAAGGTGTTGCATATCCCGAGGAATGGTATATCAAGGACCAACTTATAAATCTATCACAATGTACATTGAATAACAAGTTGTTTCCATGTCCAGGTAATTCAGTTAAAAGTCTCAAAAATACATACGGAGATTATTCAGAGAAAAGACTTACACATTTACATAATGCTTCTATACCATTGAAAATAATGGTATTTGTTAACAATATGCTTGGGAATAACAGAGTCAAGTAATGATTTACAAATTATGAACACAATATTTTAATAAACATATTCTCAGTTGAAATATTCATTATATATCACATTTTATGATATATAATTATTGAGATTCTGAAATTTTAAACAACACTTCTCTTATATTTGCGAGAATATGTCCCATCATATTCTGTGTATAATCGTTACTTATCAAGGGTCGCAACCCAGTACTCATTAATCTATCTTTTAATTCCGGATGTTGAATGAATTTAAGTTTGATAATATATATCATATATTTTTTATAGTTTATCTTCCAGTCTTCATTTACTTCTGTATTGTTTCCAAGTATAATAGACATATTCGATGAATTAGACATTTGTTGATTTTTTACATACTCCTTGTTATTAGGGTTTTTATAGGTTTGAAAAGCTGCTTCAGCATTTGGAAATAATCCCAGTTTATCTATATATATAGAATAGGATGAATCGTTAGTTAATGCATATAAATCATCTGTTTTTTGTAAACGGTTATAAAAGATTGGCCTGAAGTATTTAAGAATAAATTTTTTCTGTTTCAATGTCTGTGGTGAACCCATAATTCTCCATTTTTCTCTCATTGTTAGACGATTATTATGACAGATAGTTGTATTCTCTATTGCTTGTAGAGGATCCATCTTATACATATAACAGAAAATACTTGCAACTACAACACCTGCTCTTCCATGTCCTCCTCTGCAATGAATGTAAATTTTCTCGTTATCTTTTAAGTTTTTGATAATTGATACTACTTTTAATATAAAACATGCATAAGTTTTCCAATCTGTAGGAACGTCCATATCCTTGATAGGATAATTAATATAACTATATTCAGTTGTATATTCATTTGATATTTCATTATCCGTTGTCAAGTCAATAAAATATCTGATCCCGATTCCTTCTAATACGGCTACACTTTCCTGAGATGGATAACTACCAAATAAAGCTTTATCGTCGATAAAATATGAGGTATTGTTCATAATATTTTTGATATGTTATAATCAAAATATATTTTTATTCAGTTTTATTTATCCCAGAAGTCCTAAACATTTCAGAACTTGTTTATTTGATTCAGATAGATCTTCTATTGAACTAATACCATCTTTTTCTAATTGCGATAATATAGATGAAACATCACTAGATTGAATTTGAGGAGTATCCGAACTGGATGATTGATTATTTTCATCTGGAGTCTTTGAACGTTCACTTCTAACAGATGCCCTTAATGAACGAGCACTGGGTTGATTTTGAGGAGTATCCGAACTGGATGATTGATTATTTTCATCTGGAGTCTTTGAACGTTCACTTCTAACAGATGCCCGAGAACTGGGTTGATTTTGAGAAACAAATGGATTAATATCTAATATTGGATTTTCATCTTCATCACTCTCAGGATATTTTCTTTCCTCATCTGGAAATTCATCCTCTCTTATTTGTCTGAAACGGTTTATAGCTTCCTGTGAACCGTAAAATCTTCCTCCATTTATGTCAAAATGTTTCATCGATGTGTATTTTGATACATTATCTGCAACACTATCAGGTACACATATACCCGGAGAATATTCTATATCACAAGTCTGTTTATCAGCACAAAACTTATTATTTACATGTTCACATCGATTTTCATTTATTACATTGTTAATGTAAATCAATAGATCATTCTTGTTTATCATTTCAGTATTTTTACCACCGAATATTTTGATTATATCGATTATATCTTCTGATGATGGTGCTCCACGAAGAGATGGTGCTCCACGAGGAGATGGTGCTCCACGAGGAGATGGTGCTCCACGAGGA
>Ga0213864_10001412_pt1 | contig 10802 bp, 11 predicted proteins | sample PICome_5_FD_160078 | JGI IMG/M metagenome (GOLD analysis project Ga0213864, IMG submission 160078) | Coastal seawater microbial communities near Pivers Island, North Carolina, United States - PICO247 | ecosystem: Environmental > Aquatic > Marine > Coastal | place: USA: North Carolina... | reverse complement strand
AGGAATTTCCTTTTGAACTGTAGCTTCAGCGCAATACGCAACACTAGCGGTACTCTTAACGAGATCGCCAATGCCGTCATTGATTTCGTGTTGATATATTTTTATAGTCATAATTTACCTCTAAAGAAAATATACACTAAAAATATTATTTTTGAAAAAACAGCTATTTTTGGGCTAAGACATAATCAACATATGAAGCAATAGCTGATCTTTTATATTCTTCTATAGACATGTATTCAGTGGTAATTTTATTCTTTTCAAGGTGTTCTCTGAATGTGTCTGGCATCCTTTTATTGGCGTGAAGAACCTCCTTAAAGTCCTCTTCTGTGATTTTTGACAAAGGCTTTATATTTAATAACATGTCAAGCTTAACTTTTTCAAGGTCTGCCACCTGAGCTTTAGTCAAAGATCTCATATTTTTCTTATTATTAATAGCTAGAAATGCTTTATTGAAGTTGTCAGAGATCTGATCATAAGTGGAATTTGACCAAAGGATAAGTTCAGCAACTCCCGGCTTTGATCTTGGGGTTTCTGTTCTTTGCTTTCTTGGGCCTTCGTCCAACTTATTTGGTGGACGACCGTTAGGGTTTACGGGCTTTTGTTGTTCTTTTCTTTCTGCCACTTTCTCGTTTATCTCCGCTTGTTTGTCCATCTTTTCTATCTCAAACTCTTTATTAGGATTGTGGAATGGGCTAGCCTTTTCTGGCAGTTTGTCAGAAGTTCTAGCTTTATCCTCTCTTTTTAGTCTCATCTTTTCAACAGAAGGAACCTCTTTGAATCTTTCAAGAATTGTTTCGTGAGAGATAATATCCCTGTCAGCAAGTTGGATAAGCAAATTCTTTTCAGAGGCTTCATCGGACAAGCTCATTTGATCATAAACAACATGTGCTGGCTTTCTGAAACCCATAGCGCGACGAACATGCTCTATTTCTTTCTCCCAGAACTTTGTTAGCTGATCACGACCATACTGAAGTCTTTCTACTAATGTCTTTAATGATATAAAGTTATTAGTGAATCCTCCGCCATTTCCAGCCATACCTGTAAGGGTTGGAGGTACACCAAGTCCAGCATAAATGCTATTAAGTACAGATGTATATTTCTCAGAGCCTAAGAACTTGTAAACTTGGCTATTTGACTCTGTGTAAGATAGTTCTGGACCCCAAACCAATTCCATTGTACCACCGCCAACATTACTAGCTAGAATATTTCTAAGCTTATTGATAGCGGTTTTGTTTGGCAAAATCTTGTGATCTAGATTACCAAGTGTCCACAATCTAATGTTAGATATAGCACCGTCAAGAGCTGACATATCAGCAAGCCTCATCTTCTCTAGCATGACGATATCATCTAGAATAGCATAAACAAGAGGGTTTGCCCATCTTTGCCAGTCATCTTTCTTGTAATAGAATATAGATAATCTCTCTTTATCTAGCTCTATTTTCTTATCGCCATTTTTGATAGACTGCTTTACGGTTGGTGGCAGCGTGTCTAAAACATGAGCTGGAATTGAACCCTCTTTGAAGTTATCCAAGAAGGCACCAGAGTCAATCTCAAAATTTCTAACACCCAAGAACATATTAATATTACCATTCTTCATATCAATATTTAGAGGGTTGAAGAAGTTATATCTCCAAGGTATTTGATTTCGCTCTATTTCTGGTAGCTCTACAACAATATCATTAGCCATAGACTTGATATATTTTGTAATATCTGGAGTTATATTAGCATAACTCTTATAGACTATAGTTTGACCAGTTCTATAAAGGTTGTTAAGAAATCTCTCGGATCTCTCTTTGCCGTCAATCTTTTTAAACCACTGCTTGAAGAATTTTTCTACACTTTCATTTTCATGGACAATATTGATACCTTGACAGCCAAAGTCACCCATAAGGTCAATGATGTTGCGAATGATACCAACTTTGTCGTAGGCATCCATGCACATCTTGATGATTTTCTTTTGCTTGGTAGGGACTTGCTCTTCTGGACGGAAGGCGTAGTAGTCGTTGTAGCCAAACGAAGGGCGAACTGAGCGATTAGGCTCAATATCTATAAAATCTCTGTAGAAATGTGAGGCTTTTGATACACCTTCGTAAGCGTCTAGCGAGCCAGAAAACTGCTCAAATGCATCTTTTTTACTCTGTTGGTCGGCATCGTTCCATGTTATCATATGGTTGTCGTTCATCGTTTCTCCAAGCAATTGGAATGTAATTGGAATACATTTATATTATACACTTTAATATACATCTTTCATAGAATTTGTGAACCAACTTGGACCAATATATAAATCTTTTTCTTTTTTCTTGGATTTTGAGCTTGTAGCAAACCCTCCATAGAAATTATACTCAGCCTGTTCTGGAGTTCTATCTATAATTCTAGCCGCCATATTAGCCATCAATAAAGATGAATACCTATCCTTTCTCTGTTTGCCCTTCTTCCCTGTTCCAACGACTGTCTCTGGCGTATCCCACTTGTCACGACCAGAAGCTGTTTGTGTCATTTGGATCATAGCAAGCTCATCTTTAAGCTCTTCTATCTCCATGACACACTGCTCTAGGGTGTCAAACATTCTACCTTTCATAGCATCTTCAGCACTTGATATACCAAGGCTCACTGAGTCAAACCGTGGAAACAACAGGGCTTTGTCTTCAAAGTCTTTCCTCATGCCGTGATTAGCTTCAGCTAGCCACTCGTGCTTTGCGAATTGGCACATCTCTAATATGTGTAAACCTTGTTCGCCGTCTGTATCCTTTTCTTTATTCTCGTCTATAACAGGCCAGATTGGTAGTTCACCTTCTTGCATTTTGTCGGAATCGTGTAACCCCTCCATCACGGCGATACCACCACCTTGTGCATCTAAAGCTATATGACAGCATGGAAATAGTTTCATAAGATCACGGATCTTTCTAACACAATAGGCATAAAAGTCAGTCTCTTTAGAGTATCCTCTTTTAACCTTCTCTTTATGTTCACCTCTATTAGTGGTCCAACAGTGAACTATTCTTCTATGTCCATTATGTAATTCTAATACGACAATACTAAAGTTATCAACCTCAGAAGCAGGGTCAATCCCAAATACATATTTCTTATCTTTATCACCCATAAGTTTAGCTTCAAATACTATAGGGTTTTTATTTATATCTAGAATAGCCTCTTTGCTGTCGTTACCCTCATTGGCTACACACTGTTCTATAAGTGTCCTTTTAAAGAACCCTTGAGAGTCGCGAGTAAAGCAAGCCCCAAACTCCATCTGATAGATACCAGCATGAACTGTCGCCTTAGATCTAGCGACCTGTGACGCATCCATAAAGCCTTCTGGAAGTAATTCGTAGGGAATACGGATTATAGAGTAGTCTTTCCAGTTAAAATCTTTAGGTGGATCTTCACCAAATATATCTCTAAGTCTAGCTGGCTTACCTTGGCTTTTAATTATAGCTTTCCATTTTTTCCAATAATCGGCAAAATGGTTAAAGTCATAGTAGGCGGTACCACTTAATATAATTTGGTTGTCTTTCTTTTCTATTACATCATCTGAGGATTCTTCTATTTCTATTCCAAGTTCGGCGGCTTTTTTCCTAGCAGCAATCTTCTTGACATTTTCAATAGGGTCTGAGCTAACCGCAGCGAAACCAGCGACAACTGTCTCAAAAATATCTCGCGGAATCGAAGCGAACTCATCAGAAATAATATCATTAGCACGCTGACCTCTGATTTTCTGCCCGTCTCCCAGAGGGAGGCAAGTAACACGAGACTTATTAATACGCATAACACATCTGTCCACATCCCTACGCGGCCCACTACTCGCATCACACATACTCCTTAAAATTGGTGCATTATTCCAAATCGTTTCCATATACTCAAACAAAACCTTAGACTGCCTAAATGCAGCACCTACGACTACAACTTTTCTGTCAGGTAGAATTAGAGCGCGAATCATAGAATAGAGAGATAGTATAAACGATTTACCAAATCCACGACTAGCTATAAGCATTGGGAATTTTCTATTCCACATCTCACATAAAAATAAAGCTTGTGATGGTAATATATTAATATTGAATACATGTTTACACAGGAAAGAGAAATACTCTGGCCTTGTCATTAGCCATATCAATCTTAGGTGGTAATCTTCATCGTTGAAGGACACCATTTCAAAGGGGTTGATCAAGTCTTCTTTCTTGATGTCGTCTAAGTTAAGCCAAGCTTCGTCTATATTTTTTAAATTATTTTTCATCTATATATCCCATCGGCAAATCCATAGTATACAGCTTCCTCTGCTGTCATATACCAATCTCCACCATTAAGTTTTCTTTTTATGTATGCTTTAGTTTTTGACAAGCTATATTCAGAGTCCTTGAAGAATTTGCCAGTCTTATGACATTTCTCTGCGTAAATAGCAACCATCTTATCTCCAGCTTCTTTTTCAAATCGCGCTAAATTCTGAGAGCTAAGATAGTAGCCACTTATTTCACTACTTCCCCAGTGAACCATAAATGTTGAATTCTCCGTAATCAATCTCTTCGTTGCAGATTGGATAATAACAGTCCCCATAGAACATAGCTGACCGTAACCAATAAAAGTTGACTTACACCTGGAATTTCTAATAGCGTCATATATACCCATCCCTGAATACCAACAACCACCAACTGTTTGCATATGGATGGTTATTGGCTCTTTGTTTAAGTTTTTAAGTATGTTTATATTTTTTATGAAGTTCTGTAGCATCCTGTGGTCAACACCGCCAGTTTCTCCAGAGTCGTCAAATTCATTTATGTAGATCTCCCTATTTTTAACATCTATATTGTAAGCATGAATTTCACCAACGGTGTCTCTATTAGCTGTCATAACTACTCCATACTATATTTTTCGTTAATCCTTTTTAGTATACTCAGAACGGTCCATTTAGCGTTCTTTTTAGAGTCACAAAATATAACGTTTACACCGTGATTTATCTGCAACTCCATCAAATATCTCAACATATATTTATTAGTGATTCTTAATTTTTTGATTTCTTTGTCGGGGACATCTGACCCTTCTGGGAAGTCCATCAAATCAGTGAGTGAAAATTCTAGAACTAGAAATCTATGAGGGAATTCTTTCATTCTTTCTATTTCAGCATCAAACCTGCGCCTACTAACACCAACGTTATTGGCTAACTCTACCACGCTAGCTTTTCTTTCTACGCAGACTTTATCTTCAAGACCTTCTACGCTGTAGTCGCCAGTGTCTAACTTTCTAACTACCATACCTTTACATACATGATATTTAGTCCTAGAGGCTTCAAACGTATAACCTTGTTTTTCTCTAGTATCTTTTATTATTGTAAATGGTCTAATCTTACCCATTGTTTCTTCTCACTATACTTTGAAATAAAGATTGATAATAGGTCTCGTGACCTGTTACTTTGTCGTGGCACCATCTGCACAGTGTAATTCCGTTATCAACATCGTATCTCAAGGCTGAAGCGCTAGCCCACTTTCTAATGTGGTGGGCGTTGAGGTATTTCTTCTTTTTACAGCCCGGCATTTGGCAGCAGAATTTATCTCTCTTGTATACTTTTATTCTCCAGTCTTTATATACTGGATCATGATAATCTCTTTTACTCACGATAAATCACTCATAACCATCATCTTAACAAGATCTTGGAAAGAATGTTTTGGCTTCCATTTAAGTTTTTCGTTTGCTTTGGTGCAATCTCCACGCAGGTAATCTACTTCTGCTGGTCTGTAGAATTCTTGATCTACAACAACATATCTTTCCCATTTATCTAAACCAATAGTTTGAAAGGCTATAGATAGAAATTCTTTAATAGAGTGGGTTTCTCCCGTACATATCACATAGTCGTCGGGACAATCTTGCTGAAGCATCATCCACATAGCTTCACAGTAATCTCCAGCGTAACCCCAATCTCTAAAAGCATCTAGATTGCCAAGTCTAAGTTTTGGAAATTGTAACCCTTGTTCTCTATCTCTTCTTCCAACAATATATACCTCATCTTCATCTTCTTGTAGATCACTAGGGATTACGCCATTTGTATTACACCATTTGATGAAATCACCGATCCATTTAGTAATCTTTCTTGTTACAAAATTCTCACCGCGTCTTGGGCCTTCGTGATTGAATAATATCCCGGCACTAGCATGGAGACCATAACCTTCACGGTAAAGTCTAGTCATATAATGGGCGGCACATTTGGAAATAGCATAAGGGCTTTGGGGGAGGAATTTAGTTTCTTCGTTTTGGTATTTTTCAAGTGGTAGTTTATCGTCAAAGTCTCCGTCAGCTTTACGTGTGTCGTAATTGCTACCAAACATCTCACTACTGCTTGCTTGGTAAAATCTAGAGTTTATCATGCCAAGGTCAGCTAGTCCCTGTAGGATGTTTAAGCAACCTTTACCTGTTATATCCCAAGTTAGTGCGGGCTGTTTAAACGATACGGCAACGTGGCTCTGCGCAGCTAAATTGTATACTTCTGCGGCATCTTGGTGATCTTTCAAAATGTTTATTACAGAGTGTGCGTCAGTAATATCTCCACTTACTATAGTTAGGTTTTTGTTGTCTAAAATATGTTTAATTCTAGATGTAGTATCTACACTAACCCTTCTTGTCACACCGATTACACTGTAACCCTTTTCTAAAAGAATGTCAGCTAGGTGACTACCGTCTTGTCCTGTTATCCCAAAGATGATTGCTTTTTTCATATTCCTAAAGTTCCTTATTGTTAATTTATTTCTAAGAGAAATATAATGTATATAAAAGTATATGTGCTTTTGTTTCACATGATTCGTTAGAATCGTGAAGCTTTATTTCCTTCTACTGATTTAATTTTATTACCTATTGTTGATATAAAGCGTCCCAGTAAGTCTCACAAAGTCTCTGCTCATAGTGCTGATTTGCCTTATTTTTTCTGTGGATTGAACGTCTTTAGTAAATTCTCTTTTTTTAAATTGAATATCCCAATATTCTTGATCTTTTACATTAACGTGATGATGACCGCCTCTACTTAGGGAGAAAGTGCAGAATACGTATTTACTGTTTTCAAAAACAGAAAAGTAGTTATCCATATATTTTTCCTCTACATGTTCTAAGAATTCACAACACCAACATAAATCATGACCTCTTATTTCTAGAGGACTAATTGTAAAGTCATGTACAATTATAATTGCTTCACTTGGATAAGTAAGCGTAAAGTCTCCATCTATGCCAATTGATTTTAAACCTTTGGTTTCAGCCATAGTGACCATACCGCCTGGACCACAACCTACGTCACAAAAGGATTTAACATTTAGACTTGAAATCAAAAAGTCTAGTGTTGCTTCATCTTTGTGGGTTATATTAGCATGACCACCTAAATGTTTGGGTAATTGTTTCATGATTTGTCAGTTCCGTATGAAAATTCATCATTAAGCGGAAATATACTGTCACTAGCGGCATATGATTTTATCATTTTTGCGTACCTGTCTATATGCATAGTTTTATCAAAACAATATCTATATATTAGAAAGTCAACTAATTTTATCGCATCTTTTATAGGCTCTATAGAAAAAGGAAGTGTCCGATTACTATAATGGATTCCAAAACAATTCCAAAATGTTCCTAGTTCGTATTGTACATAAGGTGTATCGTTTAATATGCAGTCTATAGCTATGGTCGAATTAAAGGATATAACAAAATGTTTATTTCTTATTAATTCCATATTACATTTTCCAACTCCACATTTATATTTTTTTGCGATATTAATATATGGATCTGCATTTTCGTTTGTGTTCCAAGGGTGTAATTTAACAAAAAGATTTTTACCATAATATTTACAGCAAGATTCTATAAACTCAAAATATCTATTTGTAGAAGATGGATAAGTTATAGCTCTATCTGTTTGATTTTGACAAGCTAATACAATCTCTTGATCAAACGGTTCAGAACTTCCATGAAGAGGGTTAAACTTTGACCTTTCGTGAGGTTTTAGGTTTGATATGATTTCTTTAGCTGACTTTCTTCCATTTAACTCAAAATTTAATATCTCTTCGTAAGCGACCCTTGTGTTTAATGAACAATTTTGATAAGCACCAATTGTATCTATAAAAGCAGCTTCCTTGAAAAAACCAGTTTCCATCACTCCATATTTTTTATGTATGTTTAATGTTGATGGATTTAGACCCCAGTAGAGACAATAATCTGAACATGCTTTTGGATCAAAAGTCATTCCATATTTATTGGCATCTTCTTCTGTTTTTATAGGACTTAAATTATAGTTTTTTGTGAAACTAGGTAAGAGTATTTCCATTGTTAATCCCTAACCGTATCTGGAGTAAGAAAAGGCTGGTCAACACTCTCGTCTGTATATTTATGAAAAACAGAAAGCCGCTCTTTCTCTTTCTCCATAGATAATCTCATTTTCTCCATCATTGCGCCATACTCTCTTGTTAACTCTGGATTAGTAGCAAGATGTGTAAGCCAACTGGTAAAATTATGTTTACTGTCTTCTAGTCTCTTGACGCGCTGCTCTCTGGTTGCCTTCATTTCTTTAAGCATAGAGTTCTTCTTGGTTTGAAGTTCTCTATAATCTTTATTTAGAGACTCCTGAGAGGCTTTGTAAGAGGCTACTTGTCGCTCCATGTTGAATATCAAGTCTGCGTCTTGCGCCTCTCTGGTGAGGTTTCTCTCAGCGTCTAGCAGCGCTTCTAGGCGAGATATCTCTTGTATGTTTGTTTTATTTCCCTCAAGAGATCTATTCATTAGTAATTCAAGCTTAATAAGGTCCACTACCTGCATTTCTTCCGTAGGTGTGACATCATCTTTAAATTGAGAAACCACTCTAGACCAGTGGTACTTGAAAAGCTGTAGCTCTTCGTCTGTAAACTGCTTTCTTAGCTCATTCCAGTATGGACGAATTGTAAGCTCGTACTCAGCTTGCTTTTGTGGATCGTGAGCATCAAGCCAAGAAGGATTCTTAAAATCACCCTTAACAACCTTACGACGTATAAATTCAAGAACACTGTCTGGGTCTCTGTTTAGTTCGCCAGCCAGTTTCTCAAATCCAGCCTCTAAGTTTTCTTTTATGTAGGACTCTTCTTGTTTAGAGATCCTGCCCTTCTTCATAGTATCCATGATCTTCTAGAATCTCCTGTATTTTGTCCACTATTTCCTCGCGTCTAGATTTAGCAATATATACATCGTTTTGCATTTTAAGATAGTCCAGTCGCATACTAGCTGGCAATTCCTTGTCAATAATCTTAAATATAGCATCTTGATCAATTTGGTCTAACCAGTGTAGTCTTACATCTATCCAGTGTTGTACACTATTATCATTGTCTAGCTGCGCTGGCTGATAAACCTTTGCTCGATTTTCATCGCTACAAGCCACAAAATGATTGTCCCTAACAAAGTTCTTTAATCTATTACTCAAATTGGCCGCAAGAAAGTTTTCAAGAGGTCGTGCTTCATCATATCGCTCCAAAGCCTCTATACATATGATATTCGCCTCTTGGATCATGTCCTTGGCTTCATATCCATAGAATGTATACTTAGGAGCAGATCGCTCGCACACCTTTTGTATGATTGCCGTAACTTCATCTTTGGTCATATTTGAGGGTATTTTCATTCTTCCTCCCATTTGAGTGCGCGCCACTGCTTTCCGTCGTGACCTTCAAAATGCTTGCCCCTCTTATTGTATCTAACCATGCCCTCGACAGGTTTGCGGGTATTGGCTAATAAGATAGACCATAGCTCTTGTTGGTCAATGGATTGGATTGTCCCATTTAGACGGCCAAGTACCGTATAGTCCTGTAACTCAACAGGTGACGGGCATCCAGCGACTTCTGTTGCCAAAACAGTATTAGGTGTAGAGAATAAGTCTCTATAGTCTTTTGGTATATATGTTTGTATAAATAGTTTTTTATCTTCAGTAAAATCTCTAGGCTTAGTTATGGGACCATCTATAGAAGATAATGGTGTTATTCTTTTTAGTTTTTTAAGCCCGTCTTCAATTTCAATACAGCCAATGCCCCTTTCTATGTCGATTTCGTTATCTGGTTGACGAGGCCCGTCTTTGTATTCAATAATCTCATAGAAAAACAGTTCGTCAACTTGAAAATTAGAAAGGATGCATCTACCACTCATTAGGTCCACAAGTTCTTGGTATGGACATGGGACTTCTTTAAGAGCGGCCATTTCTGATAAGATAATGGTTTCTTCAACCTGAGTGGCGCAGCAGAAGAAGTTATTTCTGGTCTTTGGGTTGTTCGTCATCCAGTAAATCCTGTAGGGGTTTATCTTCCTTCTCTAGTTCCTCGGCCACAGCTTTCTTGAGAGCGGCAGTTGCTTTACAGCAGAGAGTGGCCTTACATGCTTTTGCGGTCTTATTCATTTCAAATCCTATTTAAATGTTATCTGTTTACATATATAATATACACCAATAAAGCTTTTTACAGAAAAATCTTGAATTTTAGTAAAGAAAAGGGTATTATTGGTAGTCAAATATACATATCTACGGATATCTAGAATTGGTAATTATATATAACGCAGTCACGTAAAAAATTTGTCCTGTTCGTGGCGCTTGGACGGGGATTCAGCACATCATAACAAATATTTGTTATTCACAATGTTATTTCCAGATATAAAAATTACTAAGGATGGTTAGGAGTTGGACTCAGGTGTTACCCGCGCCTGATACATTTGGCAGACGGATGGTTCTAGTAATAGAAAATCTTATGAAAAAATAGTAAGATTGTGAGTTGATAGCTCTCACCCACAGGATTAAATCCAAGCAAGTCGTCTGGTTGGTGGCTCACTAATAGATATCTTATATC
>Ga0213864_10001411_pt1 | contig 10804 bp, 17 predicted proteins | sample PICome_5_FD_160078 | JGI IMG/M metagenome (GOLD analysis project Ga0213864, IMG submission 160078) | Coastal seawater microbial communities near Pivers Island, North Carolina, United States - PICO247 | ecosystem: Environmental > Aquatic > Marine > Coastal | place: USA: North Carolina... | reverse complement strand
GGCCGACGCTGACGGCATCGGACAGCTGCTGCATCACCAGCGCCTGCAGGCCCTCGTAGTTGGGGCCGGCGTTGTCCTCGAGCTGCATCATCTGCGCGTCGGGCACGCCCTCGATGGTGGGCGGCCGGCGCATGACCGCGCCCACCAGGCCGGCCTGCGTCCTTGAGGCCGCACCGTAGAACGACGCGCGCAGCAGGTAGTTGTTGTAGCTCTCCAGCGCGTAGATGTCGCCGCTCTCGCGCTGGCTGGTCAGCATCGGCAGGTATCGCTCCCGCTCGTGCTTGATCTTGTCCTCGCCTTGGATGCAGTCGCGGACCTTGCGCCACAGCGGTGCAGCGTGCCGATAGTCGTCGTGGTAGATGCTCATTGTCGGAATGCCACAGTCGTCGCGGTGTTGCGCACTACGGGGAACAGGTAGGCCACGGGGTAGCCAAAGGCGTCGAGCAGGTGGCTCATGTCCTTCTGCACCTGCTTGTTGCTGTCGGTGTGCGTGTAGCCCAGCAGGTAGGCGCGCATTTTACGGCAGGCCGGGCTCAGGGTCACGCGGCCATGCCGCAGGGCACCGTTGACGGCGTTGATGCGGTCCACGATCTGCGGGTTGGCGCGGCGCGCGCAGATGGTGAACCCTGCCTCGCGCAGATACCCAAACGCGCTCTTGCCGCCGGCACCGGCGTGCTGGCGGTTCTGGCCGCTAGCGTCGGGGTAGATGCGCCGGATCTCGGGGTAGGTCTGGCGGATGAACGCAGCCGCCTGCTCGGCGTCGCAGTTGGGCAGCTCGTGTTCGGCCACGACGTGCATGTGGGTCTGCGTGCGCCAGAACACCACGAAGGCCAGCGGGTTGACGTTGAAGTCCATGCCCACGCAGAGCTCGGCGTCGGCCGGCTGCTCAACGGCCACGCTGTGCACGTCGGGGTCGTAGCTGTGGTAGACCCGGCCCGTGGACAGGTTGACGAACTTGCCCTGCACGTATGCCTCGGCGGCGGCCTCGTCGTAGCTGCTGGTCAGCCTTTCCACATAGTCCGCAGGCAGCGCGCGGTTGGCCGTGCTCGAGCTCTGCACCAGGCCCAGGTCGTGCTTCTCGCGCAGGTCGCCTTGGAACAGGTCGTAGCCCCAGCCCACGACGCCCTCGGGCGTGCCGGTGATGTTGATCTCGCGCTGCTTGGCGTCGGGGTGACGGACACGGGCCAGGATCTGCTCGAACACCTCGACGGGCTGGATGAACGGCTCGTCGATGCCGGCCGCCGCAATGTTGGCACCCTTCAGCCGCTCGGGCCGCTCGCCTGACATGCACAGGATCGTCGCCGTCCGGTCGCGGTATTGGATGTGAAACCTGTAGGGCTGGCTGCGGAACAGGTGGTAGCGCAGGTGTGGCTCGTTGCGGCTCTTGCCCTCCAGCAGCTCGTCCAGCGTCTGCACGATGGTGGTGAGCGCCATTGGGTAGGACGGGCTGACTGTGACCACGGGCACCGGCGCGTTCTTGATGGCCAGCCAGATCATGCGCTTGCCCAGCGCCAGGGTCTTGCCGCCGCCGTAGCCGGTGACCAGGCCACGGATGAAGTTGGGCAGCTGCCACCAGTCCCGCTGGTGTTGGAACATGCCGCCGCGCGCGATGCTGCCGTTGTCGGCCAGCTCGGGGTCGTCCATGCGCCAGAACGGTGCGACGGCGGTGGTCAATCGAAGCGCGGGTCGGGTTGGTGGTCAGCCTCAAGCGGTGGCGCTTCACGCTTGCCCCACGTCTCGGGGAACCGGCGCTCAAGGAACCACGTCGCGGCGCGCCAGTCCTCGTCGAACTTGGCACACACAGCCACTAGCGCTTTGCGCTCGGCGGTGGCCATACATGTTGCGACCTTTTCCGCAAAGACCGGATTCCGGTCGATGTGGCTACGCAGCGTCGAGGTAGGCACGCCGCAGGCGTTGGCGGCGCTGCCCTCACGCAGGCCCAGGCGGATCGCGGTCAGCACCTCAAGCTCCTTGTCGGCCGTCATCACGCTGCGCGGCCGGCCTGTGCGCTTCTTGCCTGTCATTCGGCCGGCGCGTCGCTGCCCAGGGTCACCCGGTTGTAGCTGGCCTGTAGCGCCTGGTTGGTTTGCATGCGCGTCTGCACGTCCTTGATGGCGTAGACGACGGTGCTGTGGTGTCGCTTGCCCACGTAGTCGCCGATCTCTTGGAGCTGCCAGCCCTTGCTGCGCAGGATGGCCATCAGCATCTTGCGCGGGCCGCTGACGACGGCGCAGCGGCTGTCGCCCAGTAGAGCGTCGCGGGTGACTCCAAACTCCTTGCAGATGCGGTCGATGTAGGGCTGCGCCTGCTCGGTCAGCGTGTCAAGGGTCGTCATCGTGGCATTGTATCCACAAGCTGCTCCATCAGGTAGTGCCAAGCGGTCGCTGCGGCCATCGGCACTTGTCCGTTGCCAAGGGCTCGCAGTCGGTCCACGCGATGGGCCAGCCCATGAGCCACTCGACCCACTGGGGGTTCAGTTTGCCACCAACTACCTCCGGCAGATTGGGCGCGTGTTTGCCCGGCTGGTAGCCCTTGCCGCTGCGCCAGTCCCGACTGATCGGAGTCGGCCACCGAGCTACCGCCGTCTGCAAGTTGAGACCGCCCTGCCTGCCCTGGTGTCCGGCTCCCGTCCCTGCGTTGGCTGTTGGCGTCGGCCACATGTTCCGTCTTGCCATAGCACCCAGAGACTTCGACGCTTGCGAGTCCCCTCGCAGACGATACTTGTGCTCGGCTGTCGTCGGCGTCGGCAGCCAGCAGCCACCACCGCTTGCGGAGATGCGGCGCGCCAACATCTGCCGCAGCGACACAGAGAGCTGGCGGGACTCGGTAGCCCAGCCCTCGAAGGTCTCGCCAGGGTTCTTCGAATGCGGCCAGGGCAACATTCTCTGCAAAGACATAGGTGGGTCTGACCTCCTCGACGATTCGGGCCATTTCTGGCCACAGGTGGCGGGGATCGTCGGCCCCCTTTTGCTTGCCAGCTTGGGACCACGGCTGGCAGGGAAACCCGCCGGCCACAACATCGACGCGACCACGCCAGGCGGTGCCGTCGAACTGCCGCACGTCCTCGTAGATCGGGAACTGCGGCAGGCATCCGTCGCGCTGCCGTGCCTCGAGCACCCTGCGGCAGTAGGCGTCGATCTCCACGGCGCAGACTGGCGTGTGCCCGAGCAGTAGCCCGCCCAGAATGCCGCCGCCTGCGCCTGCGAACAGGTGGAGCTCGCGTAAAGGTTCCACCACGCGGCAGGCACTGCACCCGAGGTCCGGTGTTGGCGTCCCTGCCTTCGGACCATTGGAATCCTGCCGCGCGGTGGATGCCGGAACGTCCGGCGAATGCTTATTCATCGCTTTCATCCATGCAGCCGCATGGGGCGTCGATCTCGGGCCACAGCTTGCCTTGGGCGTCTTCCTGCTTGATGAAGTCGGCCCACTTCCAGTTGCGGCCAAGGCCCGTAACGGTGTGCGTCTCGGCGTTGGCTTCGATCTGTAGCGCGCGCTGCAGCAGCTCGGGGTGATCGCGCTGCAGGTCTAAGATCTCGTTGCGCCGCATGGCTGGGCAGTAGAAACAGCTCGATTTTGGCGGCACAGACCAGCCGCGCGACCGGATCTCGTCGATGCAGTCCTGCCGTCCCATACCCCACTCGACCAGCGGGTAACGGTAGACAAAGCGTTCGTCCTCGGTCAAAACGGCGCGGTGCGCCTCGCCGGCGTCGATGCCGATGTATCGCACCACCTTGCCCTCGGTTGCCCAGCAGTCGATGGCTGGCCGCCAGTCGCGAACAAAGCGGTCCATCGGCTGCCGCTTCCATTTGACGCTGCAGCCCTTGAACCCGTAGGCCAGGCTCGGCAGCTCCTTGCGGGTCAAGCAGTTTTCTTCCAGCGTCCGTCCCTGACCTCGGCCGCCGTTGGTCACGATGTGGAACTCGATTTCGCGCTGGTCGCACCAGCGCCAGATGTGCTCGACGTGCCTGTAGGTTTCAGGTCGTTCGCCGCCAGTGTCTGCAAACAGGACCAGTTGCGGCGGCATGTTGCGCCGGGCCAGCGCGGACAGCAACGCCGTGCTGTTCACGCCGCCGCCCAGACTCAACACGCTGGGCACAGACGCAGCCTCAAGGAACCGCGCGCGCTTGTCGTCGGCGCTGCGGGTCATTCCGTCAGCGACGGCGGTGGGCGCTTGGTCAGTTGTTGCTGCTGCCATCCGATGCGCAGCTGGAACTTCTCGTGCTTGTCGCGCTGTTCCTCGCTCAGCTGGGCCAGATCGACTGCCAGGCCTTCCGCGCAGGTGCGCAGGTATCGCCGCATACGCAGGATCTCCTGCTGCCGGGTGTAGTGCGCCTGCTGTTCGTTGGTCAGCACGCACAGGTCGCCGCCGGATTGCCGCACCGACACGGTCAGGCCGTGACGCTCGCGGAAGTGTCGGCGGATGTCCTCGGCCAACGACATCAGCTCGAAGTTGAACCGCTTGTCGTCGCGGTGCAGCCCGCTGTATGCCTCCACGGTTTCGGCCGGGATCACGTCGCCGCGCTGCAGCTTGTCGAAGTCGATGGGGTATCGCTCAGTCATGTCTATGCCTTCTCGTAGGTAAACCGGCCGAACTTGGGCCGCCATTCGCAGAGGCCGATCAACCGGCCACCGACCTCGAGGAACTCGCCGATCTGCGTCGGGTTCAGAACCTCCTCGTCGTAGTTGGCCGTGAACGTCAGCGACCATTGCGGGAACACGGGCCGCGAGCGTACGACGCGAGCTCGCTGCACGCCAACAGTAGCACGCAAGCAGAACGTCTCCTGCTGTTCCCACAGGCCGTCCGGGTCTTGCGGTCCCTTGTACTCCAGCTTGGCGTCGTCGGGGACGATCAGCGCCTGCTGCACGGCCTTGCCCATCTTCGTCTTCTTCGCGGCGTCGCGCAGCATAGCCTCGATGCACCGGGCCGGGACGTGGACGCCGTTGTTGTTGTCGTAGTAGAGGCCGCCGCGCCACTCGCGCCGGCTCAGCTCCAGCAAGTCGGCGTCGGTCTTCTTGCGCTTGCTGCTGATTTCCTTGATGAGGCGCGCCCACTTGTTGAGCGGGTCGGCCAGGGCTTCGTTGTGCATGAGGATCGGCGCGACGCCGATCAGTCGGTAACTGCTTTCGAGCATGTGTGCTCCGTTTTGATGTTGTCGCCTAGTAGATGCGGCCAGACGACGTAGCCGCATTGGTGGGCCGGTTTACCGACGTTGCCCAGGTCGCCTAGCTATGCCTTGCCAAGCCCTGCCGTGCCTCGCCCCGCCCCGCCTGACGCAACCTCGCCATGCCACGTTCCGAGCCTTGCCGTGCCACGCCTGGCCGAGCCTCGACCAGCCGTGCCTAACCCAGCCATGCCCGACCCTGTTCCGAGCCTGGCCCTGCGGTGCCATGCCTTGCCCTGACCCGCCATGCCTCGCCTAGCCCCGCCGAGACCGGCCATGTTCCGAGCCTGGCCCTGCGGTGCCATGCCTCGCCGGGCCTCGCCCTGCCGTGCCCTGCCTGACCCTGTTCCGAGCCTTGCCCCGCCTAGCCGAGCCGAGCCTTGCCCCGCCGTGCCGAGCCCTGCCCTGACCCGACAGGCCACGTTCCAAGCCATGCCAAGCCACGTTATGCCTGCACAAACGCGTTGCGCTCTTGGAACGCCTCCAGCAGCTCCTCGCGGTCAACGCCGACAAACCCGCTGGCCTTGGTCTTGGCCGCCCACGCCTGCAGCTGCTCGGGCTCGGTGCAGCGGCCCAGCGCCTGCTCGGCGTGCTCGCGGCTGTCCCAGCCCTCGACCTTGGCCGGCGTGACCTTCTTGGCCTGCACCTTGCGCGGCGGCGGGTCGGCGATGTCGCCGTCGTCGTCCTCCATGCCGGCGGCTAAGCCGACCAGCGCGAGCGCGCAGTAGCGCCTGGCGTAGGTCACGCTCCCTCCCCAGAGGTGCAGCGGATTCTGCCGGCCGCCGCTGCCCTCGACGCGCACCAGCCGCGCGCGGCTCGTGATCGTCTCGCCGCTGGTGTGGTAGAGCGTCGTGACCAGGACGTCGGCGTCGCCGTCCATGTCGAACGTCTGGACGAGTGCCAGGCCGTTCTTGGACAGGGCCGGCGTGATCGCCGACAGCACCGTCGAGAGATCCGCAAACGCGCCGTACTGGGCCCTAGCGGTCTTGTCGATCGGTCCGACCCCAGCGTGAAAGGCCGCCAGCGCGGCCGTGATGTTCTTGTGTTCCATACCTGCCTAGTGGTTTGGGGTTCCTGCCAGTGTGCCGCCGCAGCGGCACGCTTTCAACACTTCCAATCGGGCTTGTAGTTCCGCTGGGCCTGCCAGTAGAGCAGCAGCGCCTTGAACATGGCCCAGCCCTGATCGAGCTGCTCGGCGGTGACCTCGACGGCCCGGCAGACGCCGGGGTGCGTCCTCGACACGTAGATGATCGCGCAGCGTCGGCGCGGCTCCTCATAGTTGCGCTCGGCAGCCGTGGTCGCGCCGTCCTGCGCCTCGAGAGCCGCGCGCGTCGCCGCCAGCTGCATCCAGTGGCTGTCGTAGGTCCGCAGCTTGTCCATGTCGTCCTGGTCCCCGTCCTTGCCCTTAAAGTCGATGACCCACTCGTCGTTGCTCAGGTCGGCCTTGGTGCCGTAGCCCAGGTGATGCGCACAGCCCTTCTCGCTGTCCCATTCGGCCCACGGGCCGGCGAGCTCGCCCAGCACACGCACGACGCCGCGCACGTGGTCAGTGTAGGCCGGGTCGAACTGCTCCTCGCACATCGCCAGCTCGATGGCCGTGTGGATACGCGTGCCCTCCTTCGCGGCCTGCTGTGCCGTCAGGCCCATGTCCATCTCGATGCGCTGCAGCCAGCGGTCCTCCGGCTCGTCCGTGCCTCGAGGCAACGTCAGCGCCGACATGATGGCCTGGCGCTGCTGCCACCGGACCAGCGCCGGCGCAGCCGCGCACCGGATTATTGTTGTCACGCCGGGTGCCAGCTGCATCTGCCGCGCGTCGCGCAAAGTGGTCCTGCGCCAGGCGTCGCCCTTGGCCGTGGGCACCTCGTAGACCGGCGTGCCGTCCTGGGCATACCAGTGTGTTGACTCTTTGACGATCTGCTTCTTGTCAGTCATGGTTCCCCTAGAACAGCAGCGCGGTGTAAATGCAAAGCACGATCAGCATCCAGCCGCCGATCTGCTCCATGATGTCCAGGCCGGTGCGCCGGCGGAACCGGCCACGGCTGTCGCGGTAGGCGCTCACAGCTCCACCTCCCCCAGCACCTCGCGGAAGCGGTAGCGGCCGACGATGGCGTCCTGCCGCTCTGCCTCAAGCAGCTTCGTGTCGATGCAGTCCCCGATGTCCACCAGGACCGGAAACAGGCCTTGGTCGTGCAGCTTCTGCAGATCGTGGCCCAAGTGGTCCAGCGTCTTGGGATCGTTGCCGCTGCCGTACTCGCGCAGCTCGCCGTTGCAGATGATCGCCCAGCCGAGCGCGCGGCCCTGCTTCTGGGATGTCTTGTTGGTCTTGTCGTTCATGTTTGCCTAGTCGCTTGTGCGATGTTGGGAAGGTAGCGGTCCTATCGGCATTTCGCCAACGGTTCTTTCTTTTTCTGTCCAGGTTGGTAGCGTGGGGACATGGACATCCAGACGATCTTCGACCGGTTCTCGGTCAACCACATCCACGAGCAGACCGGCATCAGCCGGGTCACCCTGCGCAGCTTGCGCGACAACAAGACCACGACGGTGCAGCACCGCACGATCCGCGCGCTGGCGGCCTGGCTCAACGAGCCGGTCGAGCTCCTGCACAGAGCAGTCCGGCAGCACCAGACGCGCAAGGCGCAGGAGCCGCGCGCATGACCTTGCAACCCGATGGCGACCTTGTTAGGAATGGGGGGCAGGGGGGGTCTGTACCCGTTGGTACTCAGGTGTGCGTGGGTGCTCGTCCTTCTGGCTCTGCCGCAGAGGGAGAAACGCGCAAGCCCGCACACCAGAGTACGACAGGTACTGGAGGCGTGGAGGCTGCGATGGTCGCGGCCGGCGTCTACTGCCTCAACAGCAAGGCGCGCTGGTCGATAGCCGAGCAACTGGCCCAAGCTGGGCTGTCCGGCGACGACATCGACCGCCTGCGCCGCTGGATCGCCTCCAGCGAGCCGCGTGAGGGCCTACAGCGCCGGTTCCTGGCTGGGCTGCTGTCGAACCCCCAGGATGCCGCAGAGGCGCTCACAACGCTCGACAGGCACGCAGAGACGCGCGGCAGCGGCGACCGCAACGGCATGAACTACGAGCCGGAGCCGGCGGAGGGGGAAGACCCCAAGCAGTTCCGGGTCGAGCGCGACGCCCACATCGTGTTCGGGCGCATCCACGGCGACGGCGCTGACGTTGCCACGGTGTCGGAGGAACTCGGCATCAAGAAGCACCAGGTCGAGTATCTCTACACCCTCGGCGTGCAGATGTTCGGGGGCGGGCTGTGACCCCCGAACGCCTGCAGCAGATCCGGCACACCGGCACCTGCACGCCTGACGAAGCCAGGGAGATGGCCCGGCTGCTGCTCGAGGCCAAGACCCGCGCCAGCGACCGGCACACCAGCCGCAAGGCCGCAAGCTCCGTGACCAACATGACGAAGAAGCGGCAGGACGTGATGATTACGTTCCGGCGCTACGGCAGCCTGACCGACGAGCAGCTGGTCAGCGTCTACGGCCAGATGGACGACGTGGCCGACCAGTCCGAAAGCGGCCTGCGCACCCGCCGCAGCGAGCTGGTCAAGATGGGCCTGCTGTGCGACACCGGCCAGACCCGCCGCATTCGGTCGGGCCGCATGGCCGTGGTGTGGGGCCTAGCATGACCGTCAGCCCGACGCAGCGCGCGCTGGCCTACTGCCGCAAGCACGGCATGACGGCGCAGGTCGTGGAGCGGTGGAACCCGCACGCCCGCATACGGCAGGATCTGTTCGGCTGCATCGACCTCGTGATGCTGGACGACGCCGGCCTAGGCGTCATCGGCGTGCAGGTCACCAGCGGCAGCGCCCACGCCGCGCGCGTCAAGAAGGCCCTCGAGGAACCGCGCCTATTCGCCTGGCTGCGCGCACCGGCACGCTTCGAGGTCTGGTCGTTTGCCAAGCGCGGCCCCGCCGGCAAGCGCAAGCTGTGGACCCTGCGCGCACAGGCGGTCGAGCTCGACGGCGACGCGCTGCGCGTGGTGGACCTAGAAAAACAGCCGACCCGCTAGGCTCGGGTCGGCTGCGTGCAGCGTGCTGGCCGGTCAACTGGCAGCCCCTCTCCAGGCCGCCAGACGTGGAAGGGATCGAAGGTGTCAATCAAGACACCAGCCCGCCGCGCCCGCATGCTAGCGCGAGCCGATGTTCAATTCCACCATCGGCGTCGTCACGAACCCAGCAGGCACGCGCCGGTCCTCGACCAGCAGCTGGCACCAGACCTGAAGCCCGCCCAGGCCCTGCGGCGCGACCATCCGCAGCAGGATCTTGCCGTGCTCGTTCTGCACGAACTCGAACTGCACGCCGGGGCGGTTGTGCCGCTCGATGCGCGCCGGCTCCTCAATGCGCGTCGGAATCAGGATGTAGTCCGGCGGCACCTGCTGCATCGCGCCCTTGCCGCCTGGGATCAGCCAAGGCTCACCCGGTTCTTGCAGCGTGATGAGCAGCGCCGTCGCGCGGTCAGGACGATACGACGGACGGTGTGTCTCCAGCGCAGGCAGCGTCCAGTGGTTGGGCGGCACGCGCTTGGCCGGGTCGTAGCTGTCCACCACGCTCTGCGGGTAGTTGCCGATCGGGCGCGTGACCCAAAAGATGAAGAACTCCTCCCCGATCTTCGGCAGCGTTGTCGGCGTCATCACCAGCGGCAGCCCGCCTTCCACGTCCGCCAGCTGCGGCATATGCCGGATGTGGACGCTGGCGAACTGGTCCGGCAGGTAGCTGGCCTCGCGGCTGGCGCGAGCCATCAGCGTGAGGTCGAAGTCCTCGCGCGACAGGGCCTTTTTGACAAGCTCCGGAAACACCTGCGGCAGCTCGTCGGAGTCTATCGGGCGCTCGTCCGAATCAATCGGCGGGTCCGGCGTGACTGCCGCCTCCGGGGCGGGCGCAGGATCCTGCAGCACGCATCCGACAACTGTTGACCAGAACAGAAAGCACAAGGTCAGCAGTGCCGACCAGACAACTACGTTCAGTCCACGCATAGGAATAGCCAGTGGCGGTAACGGCGCAGGCCGAAGATGGCGCACGCCTCGTCGATCATCTTGTAGCCCGTCATGATGCAGAAGCCGCTTCGCTCGGCGTGCTCCTCCATCGTGCGACGCCGTAGCATCACCTCGATCTCGTCTTCGCTGACGCCTTCTGCGCTCGCCCTGCTGCGGATCAGCGCCTCGTTTTCGCGGTGCCACTTCGTCATGGACCAGCCCATCTTTTCGCGCGTGACGCCAAGTGTCTTCGCGGCATCCCACATGCAGCCGCCGCATTGCTCGATGGTAGCCTCGACCCTGCGGCGATGTCGGAGCGCGCCGCCGGGAGGCTTCTGCATCTTAGACCAGCCATACTTGGCGTCGTCGTCTTCGCGATATTGCTGCTTGGCCAACGCGCGCAGCTTCTTCAGGTCGCCGCCGGTGTATTCGTGCAGCCTGCGATACAGCTTCGCCTTGCCGATCTGCAACTCTATGGCGGCGTCGCGGACGCGCCAGTTGCACTGCTCCATCGCATCCATGATGCATCGCCTTTCGACGACGTGCATCGGCTCGATGTGCAATTGCATGTCCATCAGGCGCGTAGGAATAGCCAGTGGCGGTAACGGCGCAGGCCCACTAGGGCGCACGCCTCGTCGATCATCTTGTAGCCCGTG
>Ga0213864_10001410_pt1 | contig 10808 bp, 7 predicted proteins | sample PICome_5_FD_160078 | JGI IMG/M metagenome (GOLD analysis project Ga0213864, IMG submission 160078) | Coastal seawater microbial communities near Pivers Island, North Carolina, United States - PICO247 | ecosystem: Environmental > Aquatic > Marine > Coastal | place: USA: North Carolina | collected... | reverse complement strand
CCCACCTAGAAACATGGTAATTTCTCGCTTTCATCAGACACACACGTATTTGTTGCAGAAGTGCGGAAGGCTAGTTAGATGGCCGAATGTTGATTTAGACAGAGGGGTTAGGACCCTAACCCACCCTTACCCAGATAAGTAAGTAGATTATACTGAAACGGTTGGGATGGGGGGGGGTCCCCCCATAGAACCCCCCGATTGCCGCCTTCTCTTATTAGCTGTGATATGTAAAAATTTAGTACTGGTATGTTACCATTCGTAGTTATCTACAGTATTGCTGTTCAGGTTTCCAATAATCTGCACCAGCAGGAAATTATCCGTAATCAGCTAGCCAGCAAAGTAGGTCCTTGGCACTTCCCAGTCGCCCTTTTTCTGTGCCCAGACGTGGTTCGGTGAATTGATTATATCGGCTATCCTGGCACGCAGGGACTCGTTGTCCTCAATGATGTTTCCCACCGTGGCTGTTTGGTATGTGGTCCGCTTGATCTCCTCTAGCCTCTTCGGAGTGCAGAGCTCCCTGGTCGTAACTTCAGCCCTCTTCTTAAGGTGCTCCACCCACCTTTCACGTTTCTTCACTGCCTCGCAAACTTGGCCGTCCATCTTTTTTGTCCCATTAAGTATCCGGTCGAATGAAATGTTTTGTCCGGTCCAGTAGATAGCACTGTCCTTGGGGTGGGTGACTGCTTTGTTGCCCAACGTTTTTCCTCTGCTTGTTGACACGTACAATGTCCCACAGCAGCTACCAATCTCCCACTGCGTGTCGGAGGGGTCCATTACCATTCTATTCCATCTGTCGCCCTCACTGTAACCGGCCTCCATGCCTTGACAGCGATGAATTGTCACGGCGTGTGCCAGCAGCATCGGCATGAACGTGGCTGTACAACAACCCCGATCACACCTCATCATGAGGGGCGGTATCGGCACGTGCTGTAAAATAATTGTGGATTTATATAATGTTGGCGTAATGTGATTCGAACAATATTTATGGTGAACAGGACCAGACTTACCGTGGGGTTGTTTTCGTCCCAGACCGACACTCCTTCGGGTGGCTTGAATGTGGGTATGTCCACGACCACAAAGTTGGGTAGGTGGTCGATGTTCTGGTTGTTTGGTCCGACGGATTTATCGTAATTAATTTCAACTACCCTCCCTATCGACCCAACAAACAGGCCACAGGATGGTTCGATGTTGGCTGTTTCGAGACAGACCTGTGAGTCCACGCATATATCCAACATGGGCAGAATCTTCTTCCCGTGAAAATGGCTATTCCTTGCAGGCGAGCCAGTCAGATTACTGTCGAATTGGCACCGCAACCTAGCTATTGGTGTGTTGTTTCTCCTACTGGTTTTCACCAACATTTCGGTGTTCTTCAAGTTCATGTCGTGTCTCTTGGCGAACGCCCAGAGACATTTCGGGTCGTTTTCGAGCTCAGTGATGAAATCGGGGGAGTAATGACTGATGTGGAGGTTCATCAACCTGTCGGCGTCTTCTTCGGTTGGCTCTCCGACTCGCAGCCTGCTCAATAATGCATCGTCATCTTTGTCCAAGGCCCTAAAATTTTTAGTCAGGAAGAACACATATTTGGTCATCATATTGGCGAGTATATTGGTGCCCTCGTAATCGCAAACTTGACTGGATTTGCCTCTCCCCGTTATCGGTGTTGCTCGGGGGCCGCAAAAGTATTTCGTGAAACCAAAAATGACACCACTCTTATCTGCCGGTGGGAGCTGGTAATCGTCTCCGAAGAGGAGTACCACGGGAACTCCACCCCACCTTTCTAGCGAGTTGTGGCCATTGTAGACGCACTCCCTGACATGCTCCTCTGCGGCGTATACAACCTTCGAATTCAGCATACTCCTCTCGTCAATCATGAACACCAAGAGGTTTTCGAGCTTTTCCATCAACTCGCTCTTCTGCTTCTCGCTCAGCGAACGCCACGGTATCTGCACGTTGATATCGAGAAGACTATGCAATGTGCATCCCCCCACATTGTATGCTGCGCACCCAGATGGAGCTGCCACCTTCACGGTACCGTTGCTCTTAGTCATCTCACGGATGATGGTGATGATGGTATTGATAATTAGCGACTTCCCGGTACCTCCGCTACCTACAACAGTGGCGCGCAGGGGCTCGTAAGCTTCATCATTCGTCAAAAACTTTACCACGGTGTCAATCACAGCAAGCACGACAACTCGTTGTTCGTGGGACAATATATCTATTGTGTACTTGCTGCCGTCCTTCCTCGTTGGGGTAATTAGAATGCTCTCGTTGGTCAGATATAAATGCCTGCAATCGTCGCGGAGCTGCTGAATGTAGAGCGAGCCGTCGATTTTTATGCTGCGTTTACCTTCGAAGGGCGATTGACTCCAATCGTGATCGAGTCCGATGTTGACCTTCTCGCCTGACAAGAGATCGTAGCCCCCGGTTCCGTCCGCGAAATAACTGCTGTTCATATGATGAAGGTACTCCTCTGCGTCGTCGTGATCTAATTCGTCGATGTCAACATTAGCCTGCAACGTACCCTGCTTTGCGACTAAATCCAAGCGTTCCTGTTGATGGTTTACCACCTCCCGCGTGTATTGGTTCAGCACGCTCGTTGGAACATCCCTATTCTCCAGCATTTGCTTGAATGTATCAATCGTCTTTTGCTTGTCGTTAAAGTTGAGCGGCGAATTCACGCTCCATGGCTTGTGCATGATCAGCATGCCCCGCGCGTAGTTGAAGTTGATTGGGTAGGTTGGTCGACAGTTTAGCCCCCGAGTGATCAGAACCCGAGTCCTCCTTCTTCCGGTGATGGCATCGACCTCTTTCTTTTTCATGTCTGGTTTCTGGCTAAATACATTATAAAAGTATTGCTCCAACGTTAGAGAGGCGTGATCGCTTCCCCTATTCGCGTAGCTCAACACCAGATCCTTCGATTTTGACTTCTTGTCCTTAGCGCGATTGAGCTTATGGAAATTGGAAATTTGTGCAAAACATATCAGATCTGAACAGAGTGTTAGACTCAGTCCATCCACCAGGTGAACTGCCTCTTGTATTGGAACGAGTCTCCTCGACGTCATACTATTCAGAGACTTCTTAACAACTGTGAGGACGCCATTGATGTCCTCGGAACTCGAGCTGGGTTGATTACGGGGAGGAAAAGAGATAGTACAGGTGATGCAGCTTGTCAGTGGCAAATTTTTCTGGAGTTGCAGAGAATTTAGTATACAGGACAGGCGTGATCTCACCTCTCGATAATGTTTTGGATTGCCTCTCTTTCATTTTTGGACGTGAAATTCTTTTTGCTGGCATAAGCTACCACATACCGACACACTGCATCAATTTCTTTCAAGTCTGGTCTGTCTGGATTGGAACGGTAGAATATGAGCTGTATATCACAATTGCCCCTCCACGCCTGTAGAAGATGTCTACTGTGCTGTACAACCTTTCGCGACTTGGTGCGCCTGAGTTGAAAGTGCTCAATGCCGCGTTTGTCCACTGTGATAACAGATGTCTCGATCCTACTCCTACCGCATGTGTCACACTTTCCGTACTCCGTTTCTGTCCCGAACTCAAACCTGCAGCTTCTTGGTTCGCATTTTGGACTGTCGCCCAGGCAATAGTTGTCGCAGTGGTGAACCATGCATTCCTGACAAAGCAACCTGGCGTCTTCTCGCCGATCGACACAGTCGCTGTATCTCGTCTTCAGCGGCGAAATTGAATCGGGGGAGGTATCCGACTTGTGGTTTTCATTTACCTCCACATCAGCCGTCATGTCCAGAACGTTTACGGCGTATTCCTCGAGAACTCTTGCCTTCTCCTGTTCCGATCTCGCCCGATAGAAATCATACAAGTACGACTTGTTCCGACCAATTCCAAGTAGATGGAGGTGAATTTGTCCACGCCCTGGTGCAAATTCCACCCTGGCCCAGTAATGCTCTATGCCAAGTGCATCTCTGGCCACTGTATCGAGAAAAACCTTTGCACGTTTCAGGAAAAAGTCATTCACGTATAGATTGAAACGTTTGGCCGATTTGCACATCACCTGATAGTTCCCCTCCAGCAATTGCTCCGCCTGCCACTCATTACCAGCCCTGCGCTCCAGCTCCGACAGTAAACGCCGTAGATCTGGGAACCAGTTTTCGGCACAGCTAAGAGTAATGAAATGGGTGGGCGGACCATGGCCTTTCCCGATGTGATAATCAATCCATGTCTCGAGCTCCTCCGTTTTCCCTCTCCAGAAGCTATCGCTCCCCCTTATGCCCCTGGCCAAATATCGTAACTTGCTCAGATAGGTGAAGTCGCCATTTCTTATTTGGTTTTGTAATTGCTCAACAGTCGGGGGATTTTTCCCGAGAAAATTATCATCCTTGAAGAAGTAGTTGCCCTGTGTATTGTTTTTGTGCCGCTGGAGCATGTTGAATACGTAGAGGCAGAACATTTGGTCGTTGAGGAACCTGCCGTCATGGTAATGGAGGAGATGTTGTGCCCAAACCGTAGGACATTTAATCTTCCCACGTTTCTGGTCATAAATGTCTCCTATCCCACCAGGAAAGAGCCAGGGGTATGCATTGACGAATATTTGCTCCGTCGAATTGTATTCACTTGTGTCGTTTTGCGGATAATGGTGAATGGATGGGTGGTAGTGCGTGATTAAAAATAAACGAACGTGTGTGCATAGTTAGCGCATGCCAGTGCGGTATTCGATAAAAAAGAAATAGATAACACTACTACTCACTCCAATGGTTCAGATTGGTCCACGGGCGGAAACGCTAGAGTGTCATACTTTTGGTTCGACTCTCTTGCTGTAGTATGGAGAGATTTGATTAGGTCGCCCTGCTCTTTATTTGGTAGCGATGGGCGATAGTTGGGGTGTACGGTAGTGCACGACAATTCCTTTTCTTGCTCCAGATTATTGCACTGGTTACCTGACACTGTTTCGGATGCTTCTGTTACCCTATCCCGCCTACTTCTCTTTGTCGGTAGGTTATGCTGCTGGTTCTTGGCATACACACTTCCATTTTTTATCCAATCCAGGTTAGATGGTTTTATCACGATATGCTTGTATCCAATGTGATGAATTTTTAGCCACCGCAAAGCTGCCAGAACTTTTCGCTTGTCCACCTTGAAATGCTTTGTGTGAATTTCCCTGGTATGTCTGTTGCTAAGATTTCTCACGAAGATTACCATGTTGGTCTCTGTATGGGGCAATTCATCGCACATATTTTCGATATGTTGCGGGAAGCACACGCAGTGTCCACGAATTCCATACACGCCGTTCTTTATATGGTGGGAGGGGATCAATGGAGAACACCTCCTGATCAACAACTTCTCTGCCATCGTGAGGCAACTCAGTTCCTTTGGCACGTCGTAGCGAACGACCTTGCTGCCATTCACGATTTTGTACTCACCATCCTGTTTTCGCTCATACCAAATTGGGTGCAGGTGATCTTTGACAAATCGATCGTTTTTGTGGTAGCCATTCGACTTGCAGTTATCACATGCGGCATAACCGACCCCCCCTCCCGTGACTGGTTGCTCCTTGGCAATTCCCTTCGGAAATTCCAGGCGAGTCTCCCTGCAAACGCAACAGACAGTGGTCTGTAGTGTCTTCATTTTGTATTCAAATTTCAGTGTCTCCTCCAAGGTTTGTCTCATGCGGTAAGTTTCGCCCGAGGTACACCTCACACCATGTCTTTTATTGTTCAGAAAATTCTTCTCTGGGCAAATGGCCACATCCAGCCAAACCGCCCCCGATTCCTCCCTCCTCGTTAGGAATCTATTCATGACCTTTGCAGCCGCAGAGAACTCCCGTTTTGTGCGCAGCAGAAAGATCCTCTTGTCGTAAAATTCATCCAATGCACCCAAACACAGCGACTTGTGGTACAGTCGATTTATGGTGTCCTTGGCGCTATTATACTCATTTCCTGGTGCTGCCCAGCAAAGATATTTTTCGGTGGACCTGTGCCTGTCGAGCTGAGCATCATCGCGCGCTATTCTTCGTTGTTGAATATACCGTTTTTTTTTCCCTTTTTTTCTGTCAGGATCAGGGGCAACAGTTTGACTGCTATTTGTATCATGATCTGGCTGGGTGTTATGGGGTCTATCGTTCGTGATGTGGCAGTCGACATCCATATGCACGTGTCCAGTATCGGGTCCATCATCCTCGTCGTCTGAATAGACGTCCTCGTAACAGGGAATGATGACAAACTTGGTGAGGCATTTCCAGATCGGATTCGGGTTGGCTATGTATTCGCCGGTGTCACGTTTAACCTGCAATCGCTTCACCGAATGGACGCCCCTGTCCAGCCAATTGCCATCATCAAGGCCGATGATCCTCCTATCGGACGAGAGAGATCCGATTGAGATGATCTTGCCCTTCCTTGAAAATGAATCTGCCGCTGATTGGTCGTTATTGCGATATTCAATGACATCACCCAGCTGAATAAAGGTGTTGAGATTGTTGCCTGGATCCCTTGCCGAAGATTGTCCCCTCCCCTTTTGGCCAATAATGTTGGCTTGGTCATCTGCGTTCAGTAACAAGTCACCTGTAAAAGTGGTAAGTATTGTTTGGTGATGTGTGATGTATGATGTGAGTGTTGATGATGGATGATGTTCTGTGAGATCCTGTGGTAGGTAGTTGAACCGGTACACATGTACCACAGAATAAATGGGAAAACTCAAAGCATGAAGCAACCTAGGTAAGTAGGTAGGTATGTATGACGCCACTTACCGCTATGTTCGAATACCAACTCCTCGTCCTCGTCACTAGCAAAGTCGCTATCATATGACCACCTTGATCCGCTCGTGTTAGTTGAGTCATCGCCCATGGGGTCATCTATGATCTCAACGTCACTTTCATCGCTATCGTCGTCACTACTGAGGTTCCCATGTTCCGTAACCCGTCTATGATTCCAAAACAAATGTGTTATGCTCCCTAACAAGTTATATAATTCTGCCCGCATGCGTTTGATGTCATCCTTATTGAACTGAAAAGCTGGTTCTCTCGTGATAAAGCAGTCGAGCCTGTCCATTATGTCAACCATTCTAATCGGCTTAGACAAAGCCGATTGGATGCAGCACGCCGCATACTTGCAAGTAAACACGCCGCAATCTACGTTATTATCCTGGCCAAATAATCTTGGTGATAGAAGTGGCATGCTCCGGTGCGTAAAGGGTCTAGCTGTCTTATCGAGAGTTGTGTTGAAGTGCTTGTCCCACTCCGTGTTCAGCACTGACCTGATCGCCCAAGCAATGTCACGTTTATTGTGGGGTGATCCGGTTTGTAGGGGGTCCATATGAATCAAACTCGCGACTTCCCCAGTGTACGACTCATCGCCCCATCTACGTCGGGTCTGACAAATTAGCCTTGGATTAATGACAACCGCCAAGGACCAATGATGATTTGCATGGAATGGAAACAACAATAACTTTTTTTGGAATATGTTGTGTCTTTTCAGCCATCTTTGCAACTTTGGTGTATATGTATCCAGGAGAATATTTGTGAGGAAGTGGCTCGAGAACACATGTACATCGGCTACAGGATCATCGAGTTTTCGAGGTGTAGTGAGCCAGCGCAGCCACATATTGATGATAGAGTCATTAAGGCATTGGTTCGGCTTGAGCTTTTCAGCGTCGTCGCGATTAATGACAAGTGTATCATGCTTGAACTTGTCGAACAGGGCACTCTCAAAATACTCGGCCATCTGCCAGTCTTGTCTTGGATTGAATGGGTGGATCATCGATAATTCGCTGCACAAACAGTCGCAGCCGCGTAAGCTGGCCGAAGTTGTTCTAAATGGAAGTGTAAAGCAGTGCAGATTGTCAGCAACAAATGGCTGATATGGAGGCACCCTGCTTGTGGTAACGTTAACATGCATTCCAGTCCCAGAATCCTGACGAGATAAATTACGACGGACAATTGCATCGCAGGTTGTAATGTACGACGGAGATAGCGGTGGTAGCATGTCCAATGAATCTATATCAGATATCATGATGGTAACTTTGGCTGTCGGTACCGCCGCATCTTCTGAAAAGTTGGCAAGATCTATCGTTACAGCGTCTTCGCCGGACTGGAATCGATCCAATACTTCGGCAACACCAGCATGAAGAACATGTTTCTTGAAAATTGGCCTCTTCCAGATAGGGTGTTTGTGTCTAATCAAGCACCATTGTTCAAAATAGGCCAGTAGGTGTTGGCGAACTTAAGCACATAACAATAATATAAGTGAGAATGTGTTGGCACGGTGTAACTAATGAATACGCACACACAAGATATAATTACCATTACTCACCTGACTCCAAATCAGTCTTCCAAGATCGTATCGGGGTCACCACACGCGCTTTATAGCCGTGATTAAATCCTAAAAACAGAGTGAAACAGCACATTAACATAAAGTGAGACAATTAACTTAACAAAATACAATTTAAATCGCCTGGCAGAATTCAGCCGTTGATGGGTTCCTCCTCAATATCATCCCAAACTGGGAGATTGCCATCCTTGTAGAGCGCGCTACGGCTAGCTTCGTCCAATTCATCGAAGCTGTTGTAACCCAGACTGATCAGGTACTGCTGGATCGTGAAGTCGCAAAGGTGCTTATTATAGTAATTCCCGGTGACGACTTTGGCGAATCCAGCTTTGAATGTTGCTTCAATGTCATCTTTAAAGAATTTCTTCAACTCTTCCTCGTTGGCGTATGGCTTGTTGGCGTCAGAACCTTTCCTGTAAACCCCGTTCAAGAAGTTACTCGCCATCTGAGGTGAGTTCTCAGAGATGTTTTTGTATAGCATTGTCGCAAGCACGGTACCATCACTCGTCATGTATCGGATATTGGATTCGAGCTTCTTCAAAATTACATCGAGGGGGAAACCACCAGCTTGGAATTGGATTGTACAAGATCCCTTGGTAACAGGGTATGACAATCCACCATCCTTGTTCCTTCCGGACTTCCTGCGTTGGTATTTATTGTTCCCATGAAGAACACTCCTGATGAAGACCTCTTTCCAAGTTGAGTAACAAGAAGCAACTCCACCGCCATGATAGTTTGGGTCTTTGTAGCGAAAAAAGAGATCGAATGCATCATTGAGGGCACTCCATTTAAAGTACCAGAGCTTGGTACCTTGATAAGTGACAATAAGAATGCAATGCCACTTTTTGTCCGTCCCCCTGATAGGTTTCGTAACCTCAATGTGGACACTGCCCCTGGGCTTGGTGGTCGAATCGATCTTTGCTTTCAAAGCTTTTTGTACTTCGGGAGAATTGCCCCAGCCCGGGTCAGAGTCTGTAGCCGTAGTAACCTCACCAACGTCATTCTGCAACTTACCATCAACGACCGCATCCCCAGATAACACATCAGGAGCTCCCTTCAACTTCTTCCTCCTTTTCGACACAGCTGGAACTGTAACAACCTGGTCGGCCTTCGTTTCCCTAGGTGGGGTGGCGAAAGAATCATTATTTGCTTCGCCCAAAGAAGAAGACCTCTTCTTTTTGGTGGATTTGTTACTCTTGCTGGATTTTGATGTTTGCATTTTGACGTCATCATCTCGATCCTTAGCAACTTCATCATCGACATCAATGTCGTCATCATCTTCATCTGTATCGGCCAGCAAGTCAGCATGGTGGCCACTTGCAGTTGCAGATTCTACTACAGCATTCTCCACCTTTACCCTGACAGGAGTAACAAAAGAGTCTTCACTATCGCTACTGCTCTCTTCATCGCTGCTTGATACCTCCTGTTGGACAACAGGTGCCACTCCAATAATACGGTTTGTATTGAAGTTCACGACAACCTTCAAAACAACAGAATTTTCAATAACCGTCCTGCTAACTTTTCCACTGTTAGAAGGGAATTTGTGAGTAGGAAGGACAACAAAATCATCAGCCGTCTTTGGACTGATCAACAACACATTGACCGCCTCTTCACCTAGGAGTGGTGGAGTCAACAAGACAATCCTCTTTTTCAACACTTTGCTGAGAGCGTGGGCAAGGGTGACGACGAAGAAGGCTGAACGTTCACTCATTGTCTTATTCGAATCATGATAATTCAACATGCTGTTCAGGATTTTCACCGCATTTTCGCTCAGCTTCTTCTTCCCAGTTTTCCACTCATCTTTACTTAAAAGACTTTTAGCCTTCTTCAGAACATATTCTACTGAGTACCCACTAGCAATGGCGACTGCGGAGATAAGATCAGTTGACTCCTCGGTACCATTGTCGCCTTTATTGAAACCAGTCGCTACACAGGTACCGTACTTCTCGTGGAAAACCGCAAGAACATGTTCATAATGGCGCTTGATATGTTGATCCCCAAATTTTCCGGACGAATAAATACAATCAGAGTCTGATTTTACTTTGACCGTGTCAGAAGATGACACGCTGCTGAGTCCATCGCCGGAGTTCTCGCTTTGATCGTCATCGTCAACTTGGTCGCCCTCACCGTCACTGTCGATATTAATATCAGCCTCGGAGGGGCTATCATCGTCACTGTCAGACTCCTCCTCCTCAGCGGCACAGGGTGTGAAGAACTGATCGTGGCAAATCAAAGCAGACTTGAGAGAGCGCCTTGTCAGTTTTTCGCCACTGGGGAGTGGGGGGGATGTGAAGATCCTGTCAACCTTACCAGTTTTACGGAACGAGTTGGTGATTTTCCAACCGGGCAAAGAATCGATGGTTGTGGCGAGAGCCTTTGTATCTTTGGCGTCGGCAACATCATCATCTTTGGCGTCGGCAACATCATCTCCATCAACTTTTTTGTTGGGTGATGGTGATGGTGCGGAAGAAGATTTTTTGCTGGGGAGAGGGGAGAGAAAAAAAAAAGTAAATTAGA
>Ga0213864_10001406_pt1 | contig 10815 bp, 19 predicted proteins | sample PICome_5_FD_160078 | JGI IMG/M metagenome (GOLD analysis project Ga0213864, IMG submission 160078) | Coastal seawater microbial communities near Pivers Island, North Carolina, United States - PICO247 | ecosystem: Environmental > Aquatic > Marine > Coastal | place: USA: North Carolina... | reverse complement strand
GATTTCATTTCCACGACTGCCATAATATCCTACGGCAGAAGCAGAAATAAAAACTTTTGGTCTTGTCTTGCATCTGTCCATCAAACTAACAAGTTTTCTGGTCAGGTCAACTCTACTGTTATAAATTTTTTTCTTATTCTTTTTGGTCCATCTTTTGATGATAGGCTCACCAGCAAGATTAATAACTGCATCACATCTTTCTATTGTGGCGATAAGATGATTATCAAATGCTGTTGTTTGTAATAGTTGTGGTTTTGGACCTAAAACCTTTCTTGCTTTTTCTATGTTGCGAACATAGCAAACGACTTCATGTTCATCTGACAGAAGTCTTTTTACCAAGTTGCTTCCTATAAATCCTGTTGCCCCTGTTAAAAATACTTTCATTTTATCCTCGTTTTTAATAGCGAGATTGTTGTTTCTTCGCAACAACAACGCTAGGCTTTCATAAAAAAGGCACTCACTTTAAAGCCATTGGTGAGCTTCGATTAACAAAGTGTATCTCGCTATGGATATTATAGATTATTTTTTTAGGAATTGTCAATATTATTTTCGTAATATTGCTCTGTCTGATATTTCTTAACCAATTCTATTAGGGTCTTTTCTTGAATGCCCAAAAATCTTGCTGCTTCTCTCTTTGAGCTTGTTGCGGAAAGAGCATACTTTAGAACAGCATCAGAAATAATATATTTAAGAGATTGCCAAACAGGAAAGCCATAGAACTTTCCCTTCATCAAGTCTCTTGTTGCGACTTCTAATTTTAGTCCAACAACCTCTTCCAGTGAAAGATTAGAAAGATACACCTCTAACTCTTCGTTAGATTTGCCTTCTTCTCTTAATTTTTTTGATAATGAATAACTTTTATTTTTTCCGCTATTCTTTCTCTTCGTCATTTGCCAATCCAAGAATACCATATCCAGCAATATCCTTAAACGGAGATTCACCAAAAGCATCTTTTTCATTAGCAATTCTAAAAAGCTTGTCCACAATTCTTGTGATTGCTAACATATTTTTATATTGGTGTGGTTCAATACCATCTGGATATAATACTTTTAGTATTTCTTCTGATTTTTTAAAAGAGCTGCCGTATGCTTTATTTTTTAAATCGACCAGTTTACCGATTTCTGTTCCAATTTTTTCAAAACTCATCAAAACCTCTTTAGGGTTAAGTGTCAAAGTCGATGGTGCCTTCTCCTGAATCAAAAACTTCATCGCTAGCTGCTTCAGCTTCTGCTTCATCTTTTTCTTTTTCGTACTCATCAGTTGTTGGCTCTACGACTTCAGTGCTTAACTCTGCTTCATATTTATCAAAATACATTTTAAGATTTGTGATTAAATAATCACGAAATGTTTTTCGATCTTCATCATCGCTTAATATAGCATAAGAGTCAACAATATTTTTCTCTATTTTGTCGTAGGTTTTTGCTGCCATATTTCTGCCAGTCTCTTCTTGACCTTCAAGACCAAACACCTCTTCCTCTTCTTCAGGAATTTTTCCATCGGCATCAATATCGATAAACATATCTTCTGGGGAGGCTTCTTCCTCGTCATCATCAATTTTAATATCGATTTCCTCAAGAGGAACTTCCATTTCTATTTCAGATCCTGCCTCATCATTAACATCTTCTGCTGCAAGAAGTTTAGAAACAGCATCTAATAGATTGGCTCTAAAAGATTCTCTTTGTTCTGTTGACGTAGTGAGAGTTTTGTAATCAGTTTCAATCCCTGGCAAGATTTGCTTAAGCAATTCTTCTAAAAGATTAATAGCGGTGGAGGAGTGTGGTGCGTTCTCCACCTCTTTTTTTGCTTCCACTATTAAATGTCTAATCAATTTTCGTAATTCTAAATTTTCATCAACACGACTCGTTTTTTTAATTGCTCTACGACAGATTTCTCTGACGATTGAACGAAGTTTCTTTTCGTCCTCGTCCTCTTCTTTATGATCAGGTTTTGCACCCAAAGGCAATGAATACCCTTGAACACTCCCACCAGCCATAGAAGATATTTCATTTTGAATCATGTCCATTAAAAAATTTTTAGAATCACTCATTTTTATTTTCCTGCAAGAAATTTACTTCTTCTTCTAATTTTTTTATTTGTTCATCCATGCGCCTTGTTATTCTGCGAAGTTCAGTTAACTGATGTTTCATTAAATCAATTCTTCTTCTATCTGCGACAGTTTTTGGGCGCAATGAATTTAAATTATCTTGAAGAGATTGAATCCACACTTGAAACGGTGGAGCTTTCCCTTCATTAATAAGAAAGTTTTTTGTTATTTTATTTAACAAATCTTTCATAATTTATTCTTCTGTTGTTCTTTTTCTCGCCCAGCTTCTTCTGGATCTTTTCGGCTTTTCTTCGACCGCTGGCTCTTCAGCTGCTACAACAACAGGTGCTGGTGCAGGTTCAGGAGCAGCTTCAACAACAAGTTCTTTTGCTACTTCTTTTTTAGGTGCAGATTTTACCTCTGCTTCAGCTTTTGCTTTTTTAGCTGCGTCCCGAGCAGCCAATTTTCTCATTCTTCTTTTCCGTGCCATCGTATTATACCTCTATTTGCACCATTTTTCAACAAGTTTAGTATATGTTTGCTGTCTTGCATTTTCACGAATAGAGCTACCCTTTGGAAGGTAAGACTCATTAAGATTTTCCTCGGAAACCTCTTCTTGAATCTCTTCAGATTCTTCAAGTTCTTCTGCCTTTTGCTCCTCGACGTTTTCTTCGATATTTTCTTCTACCACTTCTTCTTCAAGTGAAACTGCAACCTCGTCTCCTGCTGCTTCGATGTCAGCACCAACAGATTCAGCGGCATTATCATCCATCATTTTATCCATTGTAGTTTCTTCGTTGATGTCCTCGTCGAACATTTCTTGGATCACACCACGAATAATATCGCGCAATTGTGACTCGTTTAATTTTTTAGACATTTTTTTATCTCCTAGATTTTCATTATAACCCATTTGTATTGTAGCAAATGGAGCACCACTAAATAAAGGCACAACACCTTTACTTTTCATTTCATCTTCCCAGTCACGAAAAATCATATTTCCACATTCATATGCTTCACGTTCCATTTCACGAAGGTGAGCATCTGCTTGAGCGTATCCCTCATTTGTGTTGGAAACATTATTAAATTCACCCCGACAGTTTTGGGCATGATGAACCAACTCGTGAGAAAAAGATCTCATCAAGTCTTTTGGATGGCGACCAACAAAATAAAGATTAACTTCCCTTGTTTCAGGGTTGTATGAAGCAGTTTTTCCTAAAGCATTTAAAGAATTTTGATCGTTCTTCACAAAGTTAACCTTCACTTCCTCATTAAACTTAAGTTGTTTTTTTGAAGTATTATAAAGGTTTTCTAATAACTCAAGGAACAAACTAAAATCTTTATTATTTGATTTTGGACCATTCATTAACAATAAATAGTCTCCTGGGACATTAAATGGTTATAACTTAATGATTATCATATGTTCCTCTTCGGTTTCTTGAGGATCTGGTTCTCTATAAGATGAGCTTTGAGATGGATAGTACAAAGGCAACTCTAAACGAGGTCTTTTTCTTTCTTCTTCTTCACGTTGGCGTTTTTCTTCCTCGATGATTATTTCGATTGGGATATCTTCCCAAGGTTTTTCTCCATTGCCCATAATGTAACTACTCTTCCCTATTTGCTTTCGACTCAAGTTTTAATAAACCTAAATTTATTTCTTTTACTACGCCGTATGATGTTATAAGTCTTGCTGTATAAAACACTCTGTCATTGAAGAAAGTTCGGAGACTTATTTTTTCTATAATGGCGTATGTTTTTTCGCCCGTTCCTAACTTTCTCCAAGATACAAGATCGCCTTCTTTAAATTTTGATCTTAAAGAGTATCCAATGCCCTTATTATGGTTTTGCTGCCCACTCAATGTATGAGTAAATACATTCGTTAGTTAGCTTGCGAAAGTTTTTATCATCAATATATAAATTTAATCTTTGGGCAAGTTTTCGTCCACGTTCCCAAGCATCTATTTCTTCAGTTAAAGTTTCGACGCGATAATCTTTTGATTTTTCAATCCTTTTGTTAGATGCGAATTGATTCATCTTTGATTGAGCAGGAAACTTTTCTTCATATTTGGAACTGTTTTGATGAATCAAAAGATGTCCGCACTCGTGAATAAGAGAGTATAATCTTTTTTCCATGCTTTGTCTTTTGGAAATTGTGATATATTTGCCATGGAAAAAGATCTCATCGCGGACACAATAATCTTCCTCAACGGACCAACCTTTTTTGTCCAACCAGACACATAGTTGAGCGAACCCATCAGCGAACATTTTTTGCTTAATCTTTTGTGTTTTTGTAAGTTTCTTTGCCATAGTATACCTCCAACTTGGTGAGAATATTATAGCAAAATCAGGGGGTTATGTCAAGTGGGAAAAAAATGTAATGATTTTAAGGGGTTATATTTAGTAAATTTCCAAGATTCTAACGACTGAATGGTCTGAAATTGCGCCTGTGTAGTTTGGTGTGGTTTCCCCTGATGAAGGTGTGGGATCGATTGTGGTTTTTGTGTAATAACAATAACCTGCTGTTCCATCGTCATAAACACGTTGGAAGTATTTGACTGTTAATTGCCCTGGTATTGTGGTTGTAGTGGATGGTTTTTCATAAAGGTTAGTTGGTCTTAATCGCCTTATGCCACGAGAAGCATCCTCTGGCGCACTGCGAACCGCAGCGGCATAATAATAAGATCCGCTATTCGAGGAGTAGTTTATCGAACCAGATGCACCCATTTTATATTAAGCTCCTGGTAGTAGTGAGGCAGAAAATGGAAGCCAGTAATCGCCTACAACACAGTATTCTGGAGTTCCTGTGGCGGGAGTTACAAGACCTCCAAGACCATTATTATTTTCTAACCATGCTGCTTGGAACACATCTGGTAAACGTCCGCGAACGACACTACTGGCACCCCCAAAATCTTCATACAAGAAAGACGGTAAAAGTGGGTATGTTCCATCAACTTGTTCTCCTGCTATAGGTGTATCTGACCCTGGATTACGATAAGTGCCCATGGTAGTATATTTTAAAAATCCAATATTTCTGCCATTATTGTTACTACTTTGTATAGGGGTGCCGTCGGTTGACCATACAGCCTGACCTCCGTTTTGAGTCCAAGCTGGCGAGGGAGTGCTGTTATAGGCATACTGCCCATAACATGCTGTATTGTTGTAAGTGGTGGTGTCTTGACCATTTTTTCCTTGACCCCAAGGACCATGACGACCTGTGTTGTTGTCGTACCCAACTTTTAAGAAAACAGGAAAAGGATCTACAGTTCCTGTTCTTGCTGTTTCTATTCTTGCACAACAGATTGTACCTTGATAAGGGTATACAGAACCTCCAGCTTGAGAACTGACAGTATAGAAGCTTCCTGTTGTGTCTATAGTTCCATGCCAATATGCTTGATTACCTGCATCATACGCTTCTCTATAAGTGTGCCCATCTTTTTCATAGTTGTTTGCAGTTTCCGCTGGTCTTGCACTTGTTGTCTGTCCAGAAAAGTCTGGAGCATCATAATCAAAAGAAAAATAAGCCTTGGAATCGTCTGCATCTTCAAGATCGACTGTGAGATAAATATATCTTGTTGTGGAAGCGGTGACTGGTAAAATGTTTTTGCGGCAAACCCACCAAGTATGTGCTCCAGCGCCATTCCAGTTCATATCACCAGAACCTGTGATTGTACCAGGACCACCAACTGAAGTAGCGTTTGAAGCAGAAAGGATTTCCCATGCAGCAGTAGCGTTACCCGCGCCTCCACTTAAGAATGAATAAAACTCGTACATCCAATTTTGTGCTAATTCTGCATCGGTTGTACCACCTAATGCGACATTTTGTACACACGACCATGATTTTTCTCTTGCCATCTCTTATTTTACCTCTCGTCTTTATAAATAGATTTATTTAATATAAAGTAATCTTTATTCCTTTTACTAATGTTGATGTTGCAGCATCAGAACCGGAAGCATAAAAATCATACCAATCATTAACTAATCCTATTCCAGAAACAGACTGTGCTGAACCTGAAATATCGTTAATTCCAATTCCACTTCCCGTTAGAGTTGTTATTGTTGAACCACCAGTAAATCTTTTTACTTCTAAAGATGCCGTAGCTGTTGTGGAAGTTCCCATCATTGCTCTAAAAGAAACGTTTGTGTTGCTTCCTGTTAGAATCCTTGCAGATCCAATATGAGTTGATGTAGTTCCTGATACTTCTGCGTTTAATACTAAATCTATTCCACAAGCTGCCATTGATTATATCTCTCCAATAAATAGTTTAAATCTCATAATATATACCACGAATACTTGCAGTCGCAGGATTTCCAGAGGCAGAAATATAAATATCATACCAATCTGACGTAGAAACAGTAACACTTGATGCAGTTATATATGCATATGTTGATCCAGTATTAGTTAACGTAAGTAATGTTGATCCACCAGTAAATCTTTTAAGTTCTACGTGTGATGTGTTGGCATCATTTTCATCTGCGAACATTGCTCCAAACGTTGTGTAAGTTCTGGCATCAAGATAAAGTGAACCAACATGCATTGAGGCAGAATTGTTTGGATTAGAAGCAGAAATGATTTCTGTATAAAATACGGTGTCGGAAGGTGGAGGGGGTGTTGGACCTGAACCAGATGTTCCAGTTCTTGTAAATCCTACCTCACCTAAACTAACGTAATACGGTTGACCTTTTAATCTTAAGTTTACAGTTGTGGGAACACCAAGAAAAAATGGTGCCTGAATTGGATTATCACTTAAATCTGTATATTCTTTTGAACCTGAAGAAAGGGTAGTGATTATATAATCGTTGGTATTTGACACTAAAATAATTAGTATCTTTAATCTTTTACATTCCTAAAAGCACAATGAATACCACGGAATGCTTTGCGATCAATCTTTAGTTGAATTCCAGAGTCGAGAAAGCTATAGTCTAAAATAGCATCACCACATCGGTCAATGATTTTTGTTGCGTCTGCTTTGTTGCTATAGACCCAAACAAATCCATCTTTTTTATCAGCATTACAATCGACAATGTGTGATTCCGATTCTGGTCCGCCACCTTTACCTTTGAAGTGATCTCTGATTTCTTTTAGTGTTGGTTTTTCAGTTAGTAGTTGTCCTTTGATTGTCATTTTATTCTCCTTCATTTGAGTAAATATTAAAAAGTGTTTCCATTGATTTAGCAGTTGCTAAAGCATCATAATAAGAACGATGACGTTCATTATCTTTGATTTGGTTATTGGTTGATTCAAAAAGAACATCTGCTGATGCTCTATTGCCCTTTATGTGATTTGCGAGCATTAAAAATTCTAAAATAGATGCACTATCAATTGTGCGTCCATAAAAGTCTTTATAAATCTTTTCACCTGCAAGATTGTACAGTCTGTTTAAAAACCCATAGTCAAAACTTGCATTATGAGCAAGAATTTTAACAGGTCTTCTGTCGGCACCCAACACATCATCCAAACGATTTTTGATGTATTTTATTGCTTGTTTTGGAGATTTTCCTGCCTCACGAACGTCTTTAAGATCAATTTGGTTAATCTCCATTGCGCGGGGAACAGTAACAATATTATCTTCTTTGATATAACAATCAAAAACAGGACTTACTGTCTTTCCTGGTTCCCAAAGGATCCCACTGATTTCTAAAATAGAGTGCTCTTGAGGATCAAGTCCGCCCGTTTCAACATCTAAAACAATATATTGTTGCTTATCTCTAAACATGTGATTATTATACGAAAACTATTGAAAATAGTCAAGAAAAAAGGTTAATAGTTTAAAAAATCTAACCAAGCTTCGGGGGTTTCCCCGTGAATATACTTGAAAAGGTTAACTTTTGGCTGAACGGGGATATTTTTTAATGTTAATCCTGCATCTTTAGGTGACTTATCCCCTTTGTGGGTATTGCATTTAGCGCAACATGCAACTAAATTTTCCCAAGAACTTTTGCCACCTTTTGACTTTGGAACAACGTGATCCACTGTAAATCTTTTTCGATTTAATTTTTTGCTACAATATTGACATTCTGAATTGTCTCGGAGTAGAATATTTGTTCTTGTTAGTTTAACTCCAAAAGGAAATCTAAAAATAAAATCAACTAATCTTACGACTGCTGGGACTTTAAATCTTTTATTGGGAGAGTTAATCCACTTATTTTCATATTCTTTAATGATTTCTATTTTTTCCTGGAAATACATAATCATTGCTTTTTTCCAAGATACTTGTTTTATCGGTCTATATGCAGCGTCTAATACTAAAACAGGTGACATATCAATTCTAAATAGTGTTAACACTCCCGGCAGGACTCGAACCTGCAACCTTGAGATTAGAAGGCTCCTGCTCTTCCAATTGAGCTACGGAAGTAAAAGCGGGGGAGTAAACATTATCCCCCTTAATATTTTATTTGTTTTATTTAATTTTTAAAGGCTCAATGTTGCGCCAAGACCAACAACGTGGCTATTTGCCGCATCTGTATCTAGACCTGTCGTCCAAAGCATATAGAACGCATTAACGCCCATTACCTTGTTCAGATCGTAACCAACACCAAGCGTTGCTCGGTTTTCTTCTACGCCGTCAACAGTAACATAAAGTTCATCTGAAACTGAAAGATTTAGTCCAGCAACCTTTGTACCAGCAACAAGAGCGGTTCTGCCACGAAACGAATTGTCTCCATCAAAAGAGCGCATTTCAAGGCGTGTAACAGAGTCAAGTGTTAGCTTGTCGGACAAAATTCTCAAATCTGCTCCAACATAAGGACGTTGCTCGTCATCACTTGTGTTACGATAACCAAGAGTTACAGTCATGCGATTTGCAACCGCACCCAACGTAACGCTCAAGTCAGTGTGTTGTCGAAGAAGGTCTGCTTCATCGTTAAGGCGAAACTGTTCTTCGAGGTTTAAAGTGATTCCTGGTGTAACTTCTGCTGATGCACCAAGAGTAGCCCATACTTGGGCATCGTCTGCCGCTGCCGCTGTATCAGCAATCATTGCCAAAGCAATCGCGGTCAATCCGATTCCAAGAATTTTTTTTGTTTTATTAGTCATAATACTAACTCCTTTTATTCCCGAATAGGGAAAGCCACAGATAGGACTTGAACCTACAACCTATGGTTTACAAAACCATTGCTCTACCAGTTGAGCTACTGTGGCATAATGTGTGATTAATAGTTTTTTCTAACGAACGTTTTACAAACTAGGACAATCATAATTAGATAAAACAATGCAATAATTTTCATAAAATTCACCAATTAAACCTTTTTAATACCAAACACTTAAATATAGCTTTTTCACTTCTTTGGTATCTTCGCCGTATTCATCAATGCATAGTGTTAACGGTTCAGATCTATTATCTGTACAACAACCAATACGTTTATTGTTCAATTTCCACTCTCTAAAAACCTGACATCCTTTTTCATCTTTAGAATGAATCTCATTTACTAATTTAGCAGTTGAATACTCTACTCCTATTTTTCCAGATAAAAAAATGCCAATAATAATTGAGCACATTATCGCAATAAACGCATCCTTCATTTATACTATAATCCTATCAATTTATTTTTAGCCTGTCAACAGAATTTTTCGATATTTTAGCAAGGCAAGTTCTTTTGCTTTTGCTTCAATCATCAAGTCAAACTTGTGCCCACAAGTGTCGATTGGCTTGTAGACATAATCTGAATGTGCTTGTGGCAAGCAATCGTTTTGTTGTTCTTCTCGTCTTGATTCTGATAAGTGACAAACCGGGGTTACATCATCCCAGCTTTCCATCGCATAATCAAGCGCCTCATCCAACCGTATAGATCCAGGGTGTAGATCATGGTGATGGTAATCAAAAACAATGGGACTGCCAATATCCAAGTACATATATTTATAAAGTTCTTCGGTAGTAAAGAGCGAAGCTTTGTCGTCATTTTCAATTGTTAACCTTCTTTTAAGATTGTCAGACAATCTATCAAAATTTCTGCAAAATCGATATGCTGTCTCTCGCTTGTCTTCGTATGCTGCGCCGATATGAATATTGATCTTGTTATAGTAACTAGGCTCAAAACCCATTAAGTCAAAGATTTCAGAGTGATGTTCCAAATCCGTCACAGTATTTTTAACAATACGCTCTTCTTTGGCAGCAAGTTTGTTAAAGGGACCAGGATGAAAAGTTAATCTTTGGTTTACTTGAGTTGCATAATCACCCGCTTCTTTGAGTGCCTTTGTGATTTCTTCATAGTCGGGGAGTTGCTCAAGTTTGTATTCTGACGCCCAAGGAAAAATATTAGAGGACATGCGATAAAACTTGATATCGTGCTCCTCATTCCATTGTATGATTTTAAGTAAATCTTTACAATTTTGTAAAGCAAGTTCAGAGGCATAAGGCAAACCTTTCTCAAGAAAAGTCCGCTTAATCATACCACGATTTGTTGTAATTCTTTTGCTTTTAGGTAAGTTTGAAAAGCCCATGTTAATGCAGGCATATCCCAGTCTCATATTGGAATAATACTACATTAAATGGGCTGTGTCAATGAAATAAAGTTTAGAACTGCTCTTCTTCGGTAGAACCCTTAAGGGCTAAAGTTGAGGAATCTCCATCACTTACGATTTGAGAAATCTTATCAAAATAGCCTGTTCCAACTTCTCTTTGGTGCTTGACTGCGGTAAAACCATTATCAAGCTCTCCAAATTCTTTCTGTTGAAGTGCTGAATATGCAGCCATTCCAGTTTTTTCATAATCTTTTGCAAGCGTAAACATACTATGATTAAGAGCGTGAAAGCCTGCAAGAGTTACGAATTGGAATTT
>Ga0213864_10001405_pt1 | contig 10815 bp, 9 predicted proteins | sample PICome_5_FD_160078 | JGI IMG/M metagenome (GOLD analysis project Ga0213864, IMG submission 160078) | Coastal seawater microbial communities near Pivers Island, North Carolina, United States - PICO247 | ecosystem: Environmental > Aquatic > Marine > Coastal | place: USA: North Carolina | collected... | reverse complement strand
CACGATATTTCGGTGGATCATTCACTGATGCTCCGTTTGGCGTTGTAGAAACGGATTCCAATGATTTTATTATTGCAGGGTCTTCAGATAGTGATGATGTCGATATTTCTGGCAATCGAGGAACCTACGATTTTTGGTTAGTTCGGATTGATTCCAACGGAACATTGGTTTGGGAAAAAAGTTTTGGAGGTACTCAAATTGATGAGGCTAGAGGAATAACAATGACTTCAGATGGTAATTTTCTCATCATAGGAGATTCGCGAAGTGCTGATGTAGATGTATCCGTAAATAATGGAATTGCCGATTTATGGATGGTAAAAATTGATGGAGCCGGAAATGTAGTTTGGGATAAATCAATTGGGGGAACTAATTTTGATGCAGGTCGCTCTGTAAGTAATGATCTGCAAGATGGATTTATAATTTCTGGAAGTTCAAGAAGTGATTTTAGTCAACATCAGAATAAAGGACAAAATGATGCATGGGTCTTGGGAATAGATTCAAATGCAGCTGTCAAATGGCAAGAATTAATTGGTGGTAGCGAGATCGATGTGTTTTATGATGCCATTCAATTCAATGAAAATTACATTGTTGCTGTAGGCGATAGTCGCAGTGCTGATGGCGATATTCAAAACAATAAAGGCTTTTCAGATGGCTTAATTGTAACCCTTAAAAAAAAATAGTATGAGGAAAATAACGCTATTACTATTTTCGCTAATACTTCTAAACTGTAATGGTTTACAAGACTTGGAAGAAGCGACGGTCACTTTAGAATTTACGCACAATTGGGATGGTGATCTAGTCGATAGTTCGACTTTTGGTGATTTCAATTATCGAACTGCAAATGGTGAAAATACAAGTATAGAACGTTTACGATATGTGGTTTCTCAACTTCAATTTGTTGGCAATACAGGTATTAATTTTTCACCTAAAACGCACCAATTTGTGGATGTAGGTAATGGTTTTGGTCTTTCGCTAAACATACAAGATTTAATTCCCGGCACTTATGAAATACGTTTCCGATTTGGATTCTCAAATGCAGATAATCAAGATGGAGTATATCAAGATTTGAATTCAGCATCATTTAATGTGCCGAGCCAGCTGGGAGGTGGATATCATTACATGCAAATGGATGGGAAATACAAGGACCCGAATCAAAATGAACTCAATTACAATTTTCACGTCATTCGAGCGGTGAATACTTCAAATGTCGGTTTTCCCGAGTTCGTCGATACTTCCTTTGCGGTGAATCTGGGTTCGGTTACCATTAGAAATGATGCAACTGTAGAAATTCAAATGAATATTGCAGAATGGTTTAAAAATCCCAATCAGTGGAATCTGAATTCATTGGATACTAATTTGATGTCAAATTTTGGAGCACAATTGCAGATGAGTGAAAATGGTACGTCTGTATTTAGTTTAGGAGCTGTAATTCAATAATAAATGATGAGGCACATAATTTCTTTGCTAGTTCTTGTTCTGTTTTGGAGCTGTTCTTCAAAACAACAGGACGAATATGTACCTGTTCCATACACACTCAACATGCCACCGATATTTGAACAGAAATTAGCTCCGCCTTTTATTCCATCGGATAATCCTTTGACGGTAGAAGGAGTTGCATTAGGTAAGAAGCTTTTTTTTGACCCAATATTGTCCGGAACCCGAACACAAGCTTGTGCGCATTGCCATCGCCCTCAAGATGGGTTTTCACATGCATTTCAGTTTAGCGAAGGAGCAAATGGTGATTTAGGAACACGCAATTCGATGCCATTATTCAATAATGCATGGAATTATAATGAATTATTTACCTGGGATGGCAATGAATTTCGATTAGAAAATCAGGCTTTTGAACCTGTGACGAATCCCATCGAAATGAATGGAAACTGGACAAGCATCGAACAGCTTTTAAATTCCCATGATGACTATCCTGAATTGTTTCGAAAGGTATTCGGAAATCAACGTATAGACTCCACTATGGTTGTAAAAGCGATTGCTCAGTTTCAACGAATTTTAATTTCTGGAAACTCAAAATTTGACAGGTATCTATTGGGTGAAACCACCTTAACACCCCAGGAATTAAATGGGTTTAACGTATTTATGGCGGAAAATAAAGGGGATTGTTTTCATTGTCACGGAAGTGATAATAATCCGTTATGGACCGATAATGATTTTCATAATAATGGACTGGATGCAACCTTCACCGATTTAGGATTAGGGGGAGTCACTGGAGATCCAAATGATAACGGAAAATTCAAAACACCAACTTTAAGAAACCTTGTATTTACGTCTCCTTACATGCACGACGGTCGATTTGCCACTCTGGAGGAGGTTATTGATTTTTATTCAGAAGGGCTTCAAAATTCACCAACTATAGACCCTTTAATGAAAAACGTAAAACAGGGAGGAGCACAATTAAGTGCCTCAGATAAAGCAGATTTAAAGGCCTTTTTACTTACACTTACCGATTTTGATTTCATTCGAAACCCAGATTTCAACAAATAATCGACAAATCCAATAGTTTTATTGAGCTTGTTAATCAATATGTAACCCAAATTAATAGGTTTCGTCGTATATTTGCAGACAATTTAGATTTAATCTACTTAAGCGATGATAAAAGTTTCAGATACTGCCAAGAAAAAAGTCATGGAATTAATGACAGATGACGGTTTTGATACGACTACTGATTACGTTCGTGTAGGCGTAAAAAGTGGTGGATGTTCGGGCTTATCTTATGATTTGAATTTTGATAAGAATCAGGAAGAAAACGACAAGGTGTTTGAAGACAATGGTGTAAAAATCATTGTAGACAAAAAAAGTTTCCTCTATTTGGTAGGGACAACGTTAGAATATTCTGGTGGATTAAATGGTAAAGGTTTTGTGTTTAATAATCCCAACGCAAACAGAACGTGTGGGTGTGGAGAGTCATTTTCACTTTAAAATTAAATTATGAGCAAGTACACAGAAGATGATTTAAGAGAAGAGTTAAAAACCAAGGAATACGAATATGGTTTTTACACCGAGATAGAGAGTGAAACGTTTGCCAAAGGTTTAAATGAAGATGTGGTTCGTGCGATTTCAAAAAAGAAGAATGAGCCAGAATGGATGACTGAATGGCGTTTAGAAGCTTTTCGAATCTGGTCGACAATGGAAGAGCCAGAATGGGCCAATGTGACGTACCCAAAACCTGATTTCCAGGAAATCGCCTACTATTCGGCACCAAAGCAAAAGCCAAAACTAAATAGTTTAGATGAGGTTGATCCTGATTTATTAGAGACCTTCGAAAAACTGGGAATTTCTCTAGAGGAACAAAAGCGATTGGCCAATGTTGCTGTGGATGTTGTAATGGATTCAGTTTCTGTAGCGACTACGTTCAAAGAAACCTTAGCCAAAAAAGGAATCATCTTTATGCCAATTTCGGAGGCGATTCAAGAGCATCCAGAATTGGTGAAAAAATATATCGGTTCGGTAGTACCTCCAACAGATAATTTTTATGCTGCATTAAATTCAGCGGTATTCTCAGATGGTAGTTTCTGCTATATTCCGAAAGGAGTGAAATGTCCGATGGAATTATCAACGTATTTCCGTATCAATGAGAGTGGTACAGGACAGTTCGAGAGAACATTAGTTGTTGCAGACGAATCGAGTTATGTTTCATACCTAGAAGGATGTACAGCTCCGCAAAGAGATGAAAACCAATTACACGCAGCGGTTGTAGAATTGATTGCATTAGACAATGCAGAAATTAAATACTCAACGGTTCAAAACTGGTTCCCTGGCGATAGCGAAGGAAAAGGTGGGGTTTTCAACTTCGTAACCAAAAGAGGATTGTGCGAAACGAATGCCAAAATCTCTTGGACACAAGTTGAAACCGGATCTGCAGTAACTTGGAAATACCCAAGTTGTGTATTAAAAGGAAATAATTCAGTAGGAGAATTTTATTCCATTGCGGTTACCAATAATTTCCAACAGGCCGATACAGGAACCAAGATGATTCACCTGGGTAAGAATACCAAATCGACTATTATTTCAAAAGGTATCTCTGCAGGGAAATCGCAGAATTCATATCGTGGATTGGTGCAAATCAACTCCAGAGCAGAAAATGCCAGAAATTTCTCACAGTGTGATTCTTTGTTAATGGGAAATGAATGTGGTGCACACACCTTCCCATACATTGAAGCCAAGAATAAAACAGCTCAAATCGAGCATGAGGCTACGACTAGTAAAATTGGTGAAGATCAATTGTTCTATTGTAACCAAAGAGGGATTGATACGGAAAAGGCCATTGCGTTAATTGTAAATGGTTTTAGTAAGGAAGTATTGAATAAGCTTCCAATGGAATTTGCTGTAGAAGCACAAAAATTATTAGAGATCAGTTTAGAAGGATCTGTCGGATAAAAACAAACAAGAACAAAAGGAATTACTCCAGAAAAAATAAAGAACAGTCATGTTAAAAATTAACAACTTAGCTGCAGAAATAGACGGTAAAGAAATCCTAAAAGGATTAAACCTAGAAGTAAAACCGGGAGAAGTACACGCGATAATGGGACCAAATGGTGCCGGGAAAAGTACAATGGCTTCTGTGATTGCTGGCCGTGAAGATTATGAAGTAACTCAAGGAAGTATCGAGTTAGAAGGTGAAGATATTAGCGAATTAGCTCCAGAAGAAAGAGCGCATGAGGGAATTTTCTTATCATTCCAATATCCAGTGGAGATTCCTGGAGTAACAGTAACGAACTTCATCAAAACTGCAATTAACGAGACGAGAAAAGCGAAAGGATTAGAAGACATGCCTGCTAAAGACATGTTGAATATGATTCGTGAAAAATCAAACTTATTAAACATTGACCGTAAATTCTTGTCGAGATCATTAAATGAAGGTTTTTCTGGAGGAGAGAAGAAGCGAAATGAGATTTTCCAAATGGCCATGTTAGCGCCTAAATTGGCGATTCTTGACGAGACAGATTCTGGATTGGATATCGATGCGTTAAAAGTTGTAGCCAACGGGGTAAATACCTTGAAGTCTGATGATAATGCTTTTATCATTATTACTCATTACCAGAGACTATTAGAGTATATCGTTCCAGATTTTGTGCATGTTTTACACGACGGTAAAATTGTAAAAAGTGGAGATGCTTCTTTAGCTTTAGAATTAGAAGCAAAAGGATACGATTGGATTAAAGAAGAGTTGATTTCTTAAAAGCAAAACATGGATTTAAAAGATAAAATAGTTTCTTCTTATGTAGCTTTTGAGGATAAGGTAAACATGAACTCTAATGTTCATAAAATCCGTTCAGAGGCGTTTCAAAATTTTGAAGATTTAGGATTTCCTACCAAGAAATTAGAAGCGTGGAAGTACACATCCCTAAATTCAGTATTGAACGAAGATTACAGTTTATTCCCAAGTAAGGAAGTTGCTGTTAATTTAGCTGATGTTAAGAAGTATTTCATTCATGATATCGATACCTATAAGGTGGTTTTCGTGGATGGAAAATACAGTTCCTTCTTATCGGAAACTACCCACGAAGCTTTTGATGTTTGCTTGATGTCATCGGCATTAACAAAACCGAAGTATAAGCCAGTTATCGAAAATTATTTTAATAAAGTTGCGAAGCAAGATAACTTGACGAGCTTAAATACAGCGTTTGCCAAAGAAGGAGCATATATCTATATCCCTAAAAACACAGAGGTTGAAAAACCAATTCAGATTATCAATTTTACAACGGGCTCTGAAGCGGCAACAATGATTCAGCCAAGAAATTTGATTGTAGCAGAGCAAAATGCACATGTGCAAATTATTGAGCGCCACCAGAGTTTGACGAAAAACGCTGTATTAACCAATTCGGTTACTGAAGTGTTCGCAGACAGACATGCTACAGTTGATTATTACAAGATTCAAAATGACGAGGTTACTGCTTCGTTAGTAGATAATACGTACATCGAACAAAAATCGGAAAGCACGGTTAGCGTTCACACCTTCTCTTTTGGTGGAAAAATCACCAGAAATAACTTGAATTTCTATCAAAAAGGAGAACATATCAATTCTATTCTTAAAGGAATTACGATTCTTGAAGGAAAACAACACGTAGATCACCATACCTTGGTGCATCATATCGAACCCAATTGTGAAAGTCATCAAGATTATAAAGGAATTTATAATGAGAGATCAACAGGTGTTTTCAACGGAAAGGTAGTTGTAGAAAAAGAAGCTCAAAAGACAAATGCATATCAGCAAAACAACAACGTTTTGGTGAGTGATAAAGCAACCATCAATGCGAAACCTCAGTTAGAAATTTTTGCTGATGATGTAAGATGTTCTCATGGATGTACCATTGGTCAGTTAGATGAGCAAGCTTTATTCTACATGCAACAACGTGGTATTCCAATTAAAGAAGCGAGAGGCTTATTGATGTATGCCTTTGCAAATACGGTGTTGGAAAGCGTTAAAATTCCGGAAATCAAGTCTAGAATTACTAAAATTATTGCCAATAAATTAGGAGTTAATATCGGTTTCGAGTTATAATTTTTAATTTAGCTGTAGTTATTACAGTATATGGCAAGGTACATCTTACTATTTCTAATTTTTACATTGACTGTTGGTTGTGGAAATGCCGATACATCTGATGGGGCGCTTCAAGAAAAGCCAACAGAATTTAAAACCAAGGTACAATTCAAATCATTTGTGGTCATCACTTCGGATATTGAAAAAGAAGTGGAAAAGTGGGAGTCTTACCGCAGTTTGAATCGATTTATGAATCGCTTTACCAATGCTACACCAGAGGAAATTTTAAGTAATGCTTTAGAATTAAGAGATTTAGTAAAATCAGCCAAATTCAGTAAAAATATCCCCGAAATTTTCGATGTTCCGCCAATTCGAGCTCGATTTAATATTCTTTACAATCAAACCTTACGATTGGCAGATATGACATTTATTCCTGCGATTACGGCAGATGCTGTAATTCAGGAAAACGAGAAAATCCTGCTTTCTTTTTCGAGTATCAATTCCAGATTTATAAGTATTCTTTCGAAGAAACGTTTTGAGGACGAAATTGAAATTGATATGAACGCGATTGGATTGGATTCGACTAAGATGGATAGCATTTCTAAAAAGACGATTTCTCGAAATTTGGAAGAGATAATCCTTGAAAAGGAGTTACAGAATAGAAAAAATAAGAAAGGAAAGAACTAATTTGTTCGACTTTCGAATCATTTAAAAATACACATTATGCGAATCCTAGCACTTTTATTATTTGTGGGTATTATGTCCTGCCAACCTGTTTCTATTCCGACTGAATCCGAAGTAAAAATAGATGTTCATTCGGTACTAGACGATTGGCATAAAGCGGCATCCGAGGCGAACTATGATAACTATTTCGGTAAGATGGATAGCATTTCGATTTTTATTGGAACTGATGCTTCAGAAAACTGGACTAAGTCAGAATTTGAAGCCTTTAGTAAGCCCTATTTTGATAATGGCAAAGCATGGGATTTCAGAGTCTTGGAACGAAATGTATATATGAATTCCGATAGAGATGTCGTTTGGTTTGATGAACTATTGAAAACCTGGATGGGCACTTGCAGAGGATCAGGAGTTGTTGTAAAATCGGAGACAGATTGGAAAATTAAACACTATGTTTTATCGCTTACCATTCCGAATGATGACATTCAAAAAGTGATTGCTGCTACTAAAGAACGCGATTCTGTTTTTCAGTCCAATTTCTTGAAATAAGATAAGTATCTAATTAAGGATTTCTTCAACGGCTTTAGCGATGAGGTTGTATTCGTAACCTTTTTGGAACAAGAAATTTTTCAACTTTTGTTTTCGTTGATACAGATTCGATTCTTTGAGTAATCCATTCTTTTTTTCGGCTAGATTCAGAAGGTTAGAATAGTAGGCTGATTCCTCAATCTCTTGAAGTCCCTTTTTAATGTTGTAAGCAGAAATTTGTTTGAATTCCAATTCTTTCACGATGCGATTTCTGCCCCATTTTTTGATGTTGTGTTTTCCTCTAACGAAACTCTTTGCAAATCGTTCTTCATTCAAATAATTTTCCTGAATCAGGTGAATGATGATTTCCTCTTTAGCTTCTGGAATCAGAAAAAAATCTTTCAATTTGTCTTCTACATCTTTATGACAACGATCCTGATAGACACAGTAGTATTCTAATTTTTTTTTGATTTCGTCTACCGTAAATGAGGGTTTGGAATTCATAAATTGAAAATACAAAAAGGCTCGCAATTTGCGAGCCTTTTCTAATTGTAAACTATTAAATTATGACGTAACTACTTCTCCAGCCGTTTGTAAATCAACAGAAGTAGTAGACGGGCTCATTTTTGTTTGTAACCACATTTTAAATCGTGTGACCAAATAGAACATAATTGGCACAACAATGAGCGTTAAGAAGGTTGCCACGAATAAACCATAAATCACCGTTTTTGCCAACGGTCCCCAGAAAATTACATTATCTCCCCCAACGTATATATTCGCGTCAAATTCACTAACAAGTGTAAAAAAGTTGATGTTTAATCCAATGGCTAATGGAATCAATCCCAAAATCGTAGTAATTGCAGTTAATAAAACCGGACGCAAACGCGCTTTACCTGCTTTGATAATGGCTTCTAACAAATCACTTTTTGGGAGATATGTATTACGCTCAATGGCAATTCCTAATTTTTCTTTTCTACGATCAATCAAAAGCTGAGTATAATCGAGTAAGACGACCCCATTATTTACTACAATTCCGGCAAGTGAAATGATACCCATCATGGTCATCATAATTACAAAAGAAGCTCCCGTTATAACGATGCCACCAAATACCCCAATAAAGCTCAAGAAAATCGCGACCATAATAATGGCCGGCTTAGAAACCGAATTGAATTGGAAAATCAGAATGAAGAATATTAATGCTAATCCTTTAACAAAAGCACCCATCAAGAATTCTTGTTGCTTGTTTTGTTCTTCAATTTGACCGGTATAATCAATTTTCACATCAAGTGGTAATTCGGTGAAGTTTTTCATTTCTTCTTTCACCTGATTTACGACCGCTGCAGCGTCTACAAATCCTGGAGCTAATTGCGAATACACTGTAACTACTCGTCTTGTATCTCTATGTTTGATTGCACTAAATCCAGAGGTGTTACTTTGACTTGCCACTGCAGAAATTGGAACAGCTTTAATCTGTCCATTCGATGGATCTCTAAACGTGATTTTCTGATTGAAAATTGCACTCTTATTGTATCGAATGTCTTCTTTAAATCGAACATTGATGTCATAGTCTTCGCCATCTTCTTTATAGATTCCTGCCTTCGCTCCAAAAATCGCATTACGCAATTGCTGGCCAACTTGTCCGACAGAAACTCCTAATTCACCCGCTTTTTCACGATCAACATTCACGCGCATTGCAGGTTTATCGCGATTCACATCAATCTTTAATTCGTCAATACCAGGAACGTTTTTCGAATTGATAAATACGCGCATTTTTTCTGCTGTCGCGATTAATTCCTCGTAATCATCACCCTCTAATTCGATATTGATTGGAGCACCAGTTGGTGGTCCGTTGGCATCTTTTTCAACCGAAATTAGCACTCCCGGATAAATGCCAGTCAAGGCTGTCTGTACTTTTTGACGCAATTCTTCACTATCGAATCCACGTCGATATTTAAACTGACGCATGGATGCTGTAATTTTACCTTTATGAGGCATTTCTGCAGCAGATCCACCATCAGTTTGTGGATTACCTGCACCTTCACCTACCTGTGATACTGAACTCTCAATCATAAAGTTGTATCCGTCATCCATATAAGTTGCACTATTTAAAACGGCATATACGCGTTGCTCAATATCCTTGGTGATTTTGTTCGTTTTTTCGATATCTGTCCCCTGTGGATATTCGATATAGACTACTACCTGATTCGGTTTGTTGTCTGGGAAAAATTCAATTTTTGTTCTTTGGCTTGCCACCGAAGCACCAAATCCACCGAATGCAGCAAACAACATGATAAACGTACCAACGGTAATTGCAATTGGTTTCCAGCGGCTTAAGGCGCTATTTAAGGTCTTTTCATAAAAATTCTCAAGAACAACTAACGTATTTTTTTGGAAGTAATTCGCCGCTCTCCTTAAAATAAGGCGGTATACCCATAGCATAATCGCTGTAAAGAACATCACGGTTCCAAGCCCTCTGTATTCTCCTCCGATAATCATAATTAGAAGTCCGAAACCTCCTGTAATTGCCGAAATATAAATGATTCGTTTAAGCGGCATGTTTTTGTCTTCAGTTTTCATCAATTGAGATACCAAAACGGAATTAAAGAAAATAGCCACAATTAAGGAAGAACCGAGCACGACCGATAATGTTATGGGAAAATAAATCATGAACTGACCAAATAGTCCTGGCCATAAACCTAAGGGAACAAAAGCAGCTACAGTTGTTACGGTCGAAATGATAATTGGATACGCAATTTCACCAATACCTTTTTTAGCAGCTTCTACGCGTGACATGCCTTCTTCGTCCATCAAACGATATACATTTTCGACAACCACAATACCATTATCTACCAGCATTCCGAGACCCATAATCAATCCGAAGAGAATCATGGTATTCATCGTATAACCCATCGTGTCTAAAATCAACAACGACATAAACATCGACATCGGAATCGCGAATCCTACAAAAAGCGCATTTTTAAATCCGAGGAAGAACATTAATACTGTAACCACCAGAATAATCCCGAATATGATATTGTTTACCAAATCGTCAACCTGAGAAATGGTTTTATCAGATAAATCATTGGTAATCGAAACATCGAGATTTTTTGGGA
>Ga0213864_10001400_pt1 | contig 10828 bp, 6 predicted proteins | sample PICome_5_FD_160078 | JGI IMG/M metagenome (GOLD analysis project Ga0213864, IMG submission 160078) | Coastal seawater microbial communities near Pivers Island, North Carolina, United States - PICO247 | ecosystem: Environmental > Aquatic > Marine > Coastal | place: USA: North Carolina | collected... | reverse complement strand
GAAAGAGAGTGAGGACACTCAAAGAAGCTAGACGCTTACACAACGAAGCGGTCGGAAAATGCACCGCCAAGACCACTGACGCTGGCCCAAATGAAGATGATAACGTCAACGATGATGTCAATGTCGACAACGTTAGCGCTAGTTTTAGCAATGATAGCGATATCGATGCTGAATCAAGTTCCGGCGAAGTTGCTAGTATCAAATCATTAAGTGATGGTGATGGTGACATCTTTTCCATCGACGATGATGATGATGAAGATGGTGATGATGATGACGATGACGACGACGATGATGAACCCGAGTCTATGATCAACGATGGAGCGGATAATGCGGGTGAATCCTTGTTCGGAGAATGCTCCACCGAGGAACTTGACAGGAAGAGCAAAATTATGATTGAGGATTCTAATGACGGACTTAGCACCGACAACAAAAAATCATCCGTGGTCAATCAAAGAAAGAACAAGCTGATCGACAATGCCGACATCAATCAAAACAAGAACAACGCACCCACTTTTGCAACAATGAAAAAAGCAAAGCTTGATAAGTCAGATGTTAATGTTGCAAATGGTTTGGATGGTGTGAATCAACACGATGCGAGCAGTTTTGCTACTCCTAAACGAAACTTGTTTCCAGAACCAACCGGCAACCTTGATGATCGTTTGAATGAGATTGAGATACTTCAACGGCGAATTGATCAACTAAAGAAAGCCAAATCAGCCCAGGAGGAAGTGAGTGATGCTGCAGGTAAGTTGAATGATGTTGTTGGGATGAACGTGTCTGCTCCAGCTGCAACACAACCGAGTGTCGTCAGTGAATTTGGTACGAATCCTGATGTTGTTGGGATGAACGTGTCTGCTCCAGTTGCAACTCAACCGAGTGTCGTCAGTGAATTTGCTACGACTCCTACCGATAAATTGCCAGTGTATAAATCACCATCGAGCAAAAATCAACAAAATGGATCCGCTCTAACTTGCGAGGTATCATCAACATTTACCAACAAAAACACTGGTGAGAATGTCAACCTTATAGTTCTTCATGGTGGTGGTTCCGAGACGTGGTTCATCAAATCCGAAGTACTGAATGAGGTTGCTAGGCATTTGCTAGCTGCTCCTTTGGGTGGCAACATAGCATCTGTTTTTACCAGTTGGTCCACTACATTTTATCGCGCCGTTCCCTGCGGTTTAAATAATATACATCGAAGGACTCCTCAATACAACCAAACCTCCGATAGGCCAGCTTACCCGTCTACGAAACTAATCACAATTATGTCAAACCCTCCATCTGGGTTCACCCTCAAAACTCATGTCGTTTACTTCCAAAACCAATTGCGAGCAATGATGACGAAGTCTCGTGTTCCAGCACACTTCCTCCATGAGCACATCAAGTGTGAGATTCCTATTTTGTATACGAAATTCCTAGCTGGCTCTTATCGCCGTGATGGCCATAAAAACATTCCCTACAACGACGAAAGTGAACTGAAAAAGTACTTCGATGAGTCCTTGCAACGCACCTTCAAGAACGAGTTCCGTTTTGTTTACGATATAACGCTTGACAAGTATCTACCTGATAGTGGAATCAAGAACTTCCTGATTTCATTGGGCTATAATGGTTTTGATGAGGTTAGGGAAGACGAGAGAAAGAATATCTATCTCAGTGGCAATTATCCGAATTGGCTGAAAATCGAGCAGGAACCACTCAACTAACAAATTATACAACAACACGGGCTTAAGGGTTATCACTGCCAATTTGGGGGGACATTTTGACACACAGAAGACACACAGACACACAGCTCATGTACTTATCACGTCTAAACATGATGTTTACTTTCGATTCAATTTCTTCTACTTTGTTTTTCTCTAACCCCAATCCTCGATACTTTCTACTGTAAAATTACCCTGAACCGGCCACATAGTTGTTACACCACCGAGTAGTCAGGAGGAGTCCAACGGCACCAAGATCAAACACATGGGCTGTACTACAAGTCCACCAGCGAGACATTTAAGCAGTGACTTCAGAGATGACTCTGATGATGACGATTCTACCCCACCTTTGAAAGATCGAGACATTGTCGTGGATCAACGTCGTCCAATCCCGACCAGTGTATTGAATTTTTCCATCCCACACATGCTTCGATATGCAATCAAATGCCTCCAGTACCAGACGGGCGTTAACCAGCTTAGGGATGTCGGAATCGTAGATGGTCAGATCCAACTGGCCGTCTATCAGTCACACAGGCAGCTATCAAAGAATGGTTACGATCACAACATGTATAAGTTCCCCCCGATAAACAGCCTCGAAAGAGATCGGACTCCAATCGTTAAGTTCGATGCTATGGAAATGGTTGAATTGGGAAAGTATCCAATTGATTCGATGGAGTTCAATATTATCTGTTCGTTATTCGTGGAGAATTTAGATGTTGAACTCAGCGGTGGACTTGGGTATCGACTAGACAGTCGACCGAACGACGTTGCTCAAGCGAGTATGTTTCATGGCAATGCTCTCCTGAATTCAATAGTGCGAAACAGTGGGACTTGCTTTATACTTCCCTTCCGTACAATTCCATCATCTGGAGTCAATTTACTGAACGCTGATACCAATTGTCGCGAGTTGAATTCACGACTAGCGCGACTTGGCAGGAACGATGCTTTCTTCGAAAATTCGGTTCAAGATGGTCTCGGCAAGTACAGTATTATTGTCACTGGACGCAATTACATGTCACTCATGTCAAATTCCTGGTTAGATGATTCAATCATTAACTTTTTTATGAGGTGGCTCATGTTTCAGCGCTTTCCTGGTGACTCGTCCTGTAAAGTCCATGTTTTCAACACTCATTTCTTGTCGTTCCTGGAGCGTCAAGGTTACACCGATGATCTCAGACGATGGCTTCGAAATGCCGGCGACATATTCGACAAAAAGTTTCTGATCTTTCCATGTCACACCTTGTCGCACTGGAGCATGTTGGTGGTAGTTAACCCCGGTAAGATGATGCAAACTCATAAACGATGGGGAGATATTTCCTACACAGGCGAGGTCGCCGGCATGTTCCACTTGGATCCAATGGGATCAGCTGGACACAGCTACAGAATCAAGCAGAGCTTTGCTAGAAGTGTAAGGAATGCACTTAACTCGGAATGGGACCATCGACACAACAATGGAATGGATAGGCTAACCAGACCATTCACCCACAGAGATTCCTTCAAATTGCACTGCCCTACTGGTGAGTAGATACCATTTAACTCGAATACGATTTTAATTCAATCTGAATTAAAAATTCTCACCCTACCTCGTTTTATCAGTTCCATTACAAGGTAATTCGTATGACTGTGGTGTGTTCATATGTCGCTACGCGTTGAGCATATTCAATATGGTGGATACTCCACTGTTTATGAGGGATGTTGCTGTAGACGGTTTAAACAATTTTGTAACCAACAGTGATTGGTTTCGATTTGACCAGAGTGATATCACCCGCTTCAGAGTGGAGATGCAAAAAATGATAGGTACTCTTACCGAGTACTATCACAATCACAGGGTTCAAGATGACACCCGAAGATTATTGTATGAGATCCACATCGAGAGTGACGACGATGATGATGAAGTTGTAGGGGTCTCAACTGTTAAAAGGGATCGATCCAAGTCATCTGACGAATCGACGGAGTTGTTTTGGGAGGAGAAATCAAGCAACTGTAGTGAGGAAAGCCTGGCATCTAACTATCTTCCTAACAGCGACGTCTCTTCCAACTGTGAATATGACAGTGACATTGATTTAGTCGCTGACACAACAGGTAATTGAACGAATTGATTACAATAGATTGAACTCAGTTACACTATGCTATGTCTAATGTCTCATCGATTATAACATCCAATTACTTATTGACCTTACAGCCGACTTGAGACAGTATCGAAGCAACGGTTCGGGTGAAGGATTCGGCAATAGATCGGAGCCGTTGATCGAGGGGACTTCGTCGGAACATGACTTGAATGCATATGTCCAATTGGGCGATATCATTGAATACAAAGCACGCAATATGGATCGTATATCGATACCATTGAAGGGTAAGGTTACTTCAATAGGTCCAATGAATGCCGATGATATCATCATGATCGACAGCTTAAGTTGGTTGAGTCGCAGCAAGGATATGATAAAAAGACTAGTCATTGCGTCACCATTCGGATCATCCGAAGACCAGGTCATCAATCCCAATCCAGAATGGGTCGATCTCGACAAAGTAATCGTGATCCAACCCTACGAAGATGTTTATTCTGATGATGATGATGATGATGATGATGACGACGACGACGACAATGATGCAGATGATGACAATGATGACAAAGACACCGACATGGACAATGGTGAACAAAGCAACGATGACGACAGCGAGGTCGATATCGAATTCGAGAACTCTCCACCAAGTGATAGTTACGGTGACGACAGTCATCGAAGTTCAATGGATGACACTGCAGAACACGAGGCCAACAAGGCCAGATCCATGCGAAATCTCAGGCATAGAGTCGCCGATGGGACTACCAATCATGATGTACAAACAGAAACAAAACGAGCAGTGCGTGAGAACAAGAGGCTAGATCAGAGGCGCAAGACGGAATACTTCCTACCTTGGGCCAAAGAGAGCCAGACGGATTATTCCAAGGGGAAGAAGGCTGTGAACGAGCTTTATCTTGGTGCTCTATCCTATGGGATCACTCACATGTTTTATAAGGAACGCATCTACAACATCAAAAATAAAGGTGAATTCTGGAAGACGGTCAAATCTTTCCGATCGAAACTGAGTTACAGGGCAAAGAAAAGGTTCATCAAGCTTGGAATTCACGGTGTGGTCTTGTTCATGGACAATCCGAGATACGGAGTCAGAGGACAATCGAGAGAAACAGTGCGCGAGAGGATAATTTTCGAGGAGACCATACACTTCGAGTACACTATGAGGACTCTCCAGCTAAGGACCTGTGGAGTCTGTCGCGAGAACAAGCTCATGTTTAAGAACAAAAACCTTGACCACGAGCGTGCCTACGGCGGGAGTGCCATTTCGGCGACGGTGAGTGACGATGATTTCGTATGCAAACACTGTAAGGACAACACGTACGACAAGAACGATCACTACCTCGAAGGTAACCTACATCCAGTTTGGTTTGAGCGTGATTCGGTGGGTAACATAGCCATCGGCACCAACGGAAAGCCGATAATCAGGTACGACATACCGAACGAGCTTTCGTCACTGACCATGGCCGAGAAGTTGCTAATCAGGCGATGCTCACCACTCATACCTTCGCATCATATAAAGAACGGTGTCTACGGGATCAATGGACACTGTGTCTGCTTTCCGCAAGATATAGATAGGATGTGTGACGAATTGCCCCATCAGAAATCAAGCATGGTAATATTCGTGAGACACATAAGCAACCGAGCAAACGGAGAAGTCAGCAGTCGTCATTTCAAGGTGAACAAGGACAAGGTAATACGAGCTCTGGAGTGGCTGAAGTTGCATCACCGTGGGTACCATAACATATCGATTAACGAATCCAATATGGACTGGATAGAAAGCGATTCGATTTACGAATACTGCGATAAGTACGAATTCCAATCAAAATCAACCAAGCGAGATGACGCAGCCCAGTCAGCGGAAACGATCTCGTCGAACCAATGTAATGATAGAGATGCAAACGACAACATGGAAACCATCCACCCGAACTTCAAACAAAACAGGCCCAATCAAGAACAGACGAGATTGATGAAGGAGTTACAAGATGCAGCAGCCGACAGTGGTAATATCAAAAAGGTTCTCGATTTCCCCCCAATCGACCACAACAATCCTCTGAAGTAAGTTTGTTTGATGATCATATATTTAGTACACAACTGATACCCGACTCACATTAATCGAATTCATTTCCTTATTTTGTAACGACAACAGCGAATTCGACTCGACAGAACAAATATTCGTTAACGCGTATCCTTGGTTATTCCCGGGTGGGATAGGGGATATATATGATAACAAACGGGGTAAGGTTCGAGACGTATCACTCTGGGCGAAGCATCTAATTCGATACCACGACGGCCGGTTCCTCAACGATCAGATGTTCACTCTCTATGTATTCAATGTTCGTCAAAGGCACATGAACAATACAAAGGGGAACTTCTTCTACATGAACAAACACTTCTTAGGCGCAAAGGATAGACCGCCGCCAACAGTACAGGAACTCCAAGACCAAATTCACAGCGGGGATTTTACTAACATTAACAAATTGCGATATCTAGCGAGGGGGATAAGAGGCTGCGACAGCTTCTGGAGGGCCAAAACAGAGGAACTCGAGAGTTGGATCGACTACCACATCTCAAGAGGACATGGTCCGCCCACACTGTTCATGACATTCTCGTGCGCAGAGAATTGGTGGCCAGATTTGCGAAGGCTAATGATCCAGTTGGAACGAGAAGCTAACAATCCGACTCATGCTACACTACTCGAAGAAAACGACCAAACAGCCATGAAAACTTCCGTCAAGCGATTTTCGTTGTATGTGAACGACTTTTTCATGAAGCGATCGAAGGTGTTCCTTAACACCGTTGTCAAGAAAGGTATGAGAATCGAGCATTACTGGGCCAGAGTGGAGTTCGCTCCCGGTAGGGGTCAAATCCATCTGCATATACTGGGAATCGGAAAGGATAAGTCATATCTGATGGACTTCCACAACGCCAAGTCAGAGGAAGACAAAGTTGGAGTGTTGGACAAATATGCGAACAAGGTTCTTAAAATGACTGCTGATGTAGACGTACAAAATGATTTCGTATCAGATGAATCACGCGATTCGATGAGCTCGCTGCGTCGTAGATTCTGCGAAACCTACAACAGCGAGGAAGATGTAACAATGCTATGTCAGGAATGCATGGTTCACAAATGTAACTGCTATTGTCTGAGAGAAACAAATAAAATGGATCCTAGGGAGTGCAGATTTGACTTCGGAGTTGAAACAATCTACGGCGAATGCGACACAGATGGTCGACCCCATCGCGAAGTCTCGGCAATTGTCGTTGACAAACGTAAGATAGAACATTTTCATATGAAGAGGACGAAATCACGAAAGGCTGTACAACACAGTAAAACCATGCTACAAGGCTGGCGTGCCAATTGCGACATACAAATTCTAATCTACAGATCACATCCAAACAGACCAAATACAAATGAAATAGAAAACGTATGTAAGTACGTTGTCGCATATGCCGGCAAGAAGCATCATACTTCCAAGCAGGAAAGAGAGGCGATACAAAACATAATTGAAAGGTGAGTTAATGTTGGAGATATTTAATTCAACCTGAATTAGAATTAATTTGTTAGGACAACAGATGTCGATCATCTTACTATTACTAACAATATTTGGTTATTTATTCGTCGATTTGACAATATAAAGCGCGAACACAGCTGATCTAGGTGGAGTGCAATCATTGGTCAAGACATCGTTAAATTGGTTAACCAGTAAGAGATTGATTAGTCTACAGGAGGCCGTTCACGAGTTAGACGAGAGCAATCTACCACTTGTGATCTGCTCCGAATATATGACCAAGGTGTCACTACGCAGCTGCCTATACAAACTGAAGAATAAGGACGATCCCGATCCAAAAGATTTCGTATACCAATATGCCATGAGAAAGCAGGAACACATCCATCTTAGTTTGAGCCAGTACTTCTACAAAGTGTGGTGCAAGAAGGAATTCTACAAGGACAGCGACACAAACCGGAAAATGAAGCGGATATTATTGCCCCAAGGCCTGAACTGCAAACCGTGTCACCCAATTAATTTTGACTATGCGAGAGGAATGCTGATAATGCACAAACCGTGGTGTTTCGACAAGCCACTCAACTTCAGAAATAAACAGGCAACAATCGACGAGTTCAAAATCATGCTTCAGAACCGAGACGTGCCGACGAGTGTGTGGACTGAATACATGAGAGCAGTCCATTATTCCCAGGTCAGAAGAATCGAGTTGATAGTAAGAACCGGCACGCTAAATGCTGACATCAATCTCGACGAATTAAGTCCACACGATGCTGATCAGCACCTGAGTTTCCTTCACTCAAGTCATATGACAGATTCCAGGATTGATCCGGTGATGAGCAAAGACCAAACAGTTGACATTGGACTTGCACACAACTGGTCTGTACCACAATTCAAAGGAGTGAGGAAGACGACTTGCCCAGGTGAAGATTACTGTATCCGACTGAGGCAACAGAGAGCAGAGATAGAAAAGGAACAAGATCAGCCTCTTGAAATACCTGTAAGATCAAATGGCGAGGATTACAACATAGACATCCTATCCTATGAGCAGAGAATCATAGTTCTGGCAACAATTGACACAGTTGTGAAATTCCTAACAAACGACAAAGATTACGAGCCGCTCAGAGCAACCATCATCGGAATGGGTGGATGTGGCAAGTCGCTCATAATCAACACGATAATAAGTATCATCAGGAGGATGACAAAAACTAATGACACAGTCAAGGTTGCCGCTCCCTCCGGTAATGCAGCCTGGAACGTTCAAGGTTGTACATTGCATTCTCTCTTGAACATCAACGTAAGAACTCCATGGGCATCAATGAGTGAGGAGAGCGAAGATTCCCTCAAACGAAAGCTCCTGAACCTTTTGGTTCTGTTGGTTGACGAGCGAAGCATGCTCAACTCGCACGTTACATTTGGTGCCGAGGAGCACGTCCGGGACTGTGCATATGGGGGACACAACTGGAAGGAGAAATGGGGCGGAGTCCCAGTCGTTCTATTCTTCGGCGACGACTATCAATTGCCTCCAGTAGATAAGATGGGCGGTGTCATTCAGGGATTCTCGAAATACATCAACACAAACAGACCTAAGAATATCTCAAGGAAGCGAAAGAACGATCAGATATGCGATTATGTTGGCTTCGAGCTGCTGCATGAAAACATGACGATGTATGTATTCGTACTGACAAAGAATTTTAGAACAGCTGATCCCGAAGACAATGCACTTATGAAACGACTCAGGACAGGGGATCAGACTGATGATGACGCACAAAGACTGGCCAACCTCCACCTAGATAATTTCTCGCCCGACTTTAGAAAGAAACTCGAGAGCGATCCAAAAACCCTCCACGCCTTTGCGAAGCAACAAGACAGGAAGAAGATGAATCTAGAGCTACTAATAAAAACCCACAAACGAACCAGGTCACCCGTGGCGAGATTGAAATGTTACCTCAGCTCAAACATAGTCGGAAACAACATCGTCTACTCATCGCACTTTCGCCGACAGAGGATTATCTTCAACTTTGACGTCTGTGTTGGATCACAAGTGTGTCTTGAAACGGCTAATATAGATCCGATAGTCGGACTATTTGTTGGAGCGATAGGGACTGTAGTTGATATCATTTACGACAACTCGGTTGGACCCAACAACGAACCGAAGCACCATCTACCCAAGTACATTGTGGTCGATTTTCCATCGTTCAAGCCCAGACCTGGCCAGGAAGTCTGGGACGAGAACAATCCAACGGTAAGAATGAACAAATCGATTTGACTTTGACTTAGCTAGGCGCTAACACGCCAATTTTCACTTGTCACTATATTGAATCAATCAATCCGACTAACTTCACATATCAAATCGAATTTGTTAAAAAGCACGTTCCAATTATTCCATATCTAATCACATGCGACAAAAAATGCTGTTCGGCTATGTTCATGCCGTTGGAGATAGCATATGCGATAACTATTCATAGATGCCAAGGACTCGAGGCGGGATTCGACGCAAATGATAGATGGAACAGAATCGTTATGGATCCATCCGACACAGATTGGGAAATCCGTCACAATCTGGGAACATTGTACGTATCAACAAGCCGAGCCAAATCATTGGGTTCAAGGACAGAGAGATTCCCAACAGACAGCGCTATATACTGGACAGGAACTGGAGCTGTAACAAATCGACTAAAGAACTGCAAGTACAAAAAGTCAGGAGAGGAATGCGAAGCGTACAAAAAGAGAAAGGCCTGGGTCAACTATCTTGAAACAAAGATTGAGGCGACAAGGGATAAATTCAACCAAGAAAAAATAAATGAGATAACAAACACTACGTTGAGGAAAGCATTAGAAGGAAACCTAATTAAAGACAAAGATGACTTACGAGCAAAAATAGCCACAATGATAATGCGACCAAATGAAACATGGAAGAGAAGAAAGATTGACTACCAGCTACCGGATGACTATTTCGAAGACAGCTAATGATGGTACAAGAAGGAGAAATAATTCAATGTGAATTAAATTCTCACAGATTACAATTATTGGGGGGGGGCTCCGCCCCCCCTACCCCCCCCCGTCGAACAAGACAAATGAGTTACACACATGAGAGAGCAGTGTATCATATAAAGATGTGAGCACACTAGAATGTCCGTGCTAGAAAGAGTAACAATCATTGACTTTCACAGATAAAATAATTCAAAATGAATTAAATTCAGTTTCTTGTCTATGAGAAACAAAGAACCGACATTGATCATTTTGGGGGTATCTTTGTCACATTAGAGCATTCCACAAGTGCGTTTAAGGTATCTTTTTCTCGATTTCTACGTAGGAACCAATAGAAATCCTACACCGGTATGTTCTACAGGAGCTGCTACGTGTCAGGCAGGAAAATTTTCTCCTAAAAGAGCAATGTATTGATTCCCACGTGGATCCCTGTAGAATTCTGGAGGCAGAAAAAGGCAGAATTTATGCCATATAGAATGAGGCGCCTGCGACGCCCACCAGTCCGCTGCACTCCCCGGGGGCCCCGAGGGCCGAAAAGAATTTGTTGCGTTTTTGGACG
>Ga0213864_10001399_pt1 | contig 10836 bp, 12 predicted proteins | sample PICome_5_FD_160078 | JGI IMG/M metagenome (GOLD analysis project Ga0213864, IMG submission 160078) | Coastal seawater microbial communities near Pivers Island, North Carolina, United States - PICO247 | ecosystem: Environmental > Aquatic > Marine > Coastal | place: USA: North Carolina... | reverse complement strand
AGTAACTACTTCTGGGTGTTCTAATACAACTTCTGGAACAAATGCACCTGCTGATAAATAGCCTCTTCGCTCCATAGCAAAAAGATATCCTTCAGCACACATGATCGGGCCATCATTTAAACGATCTATTAAGTTTTTTTTCATAAAATTTAACTCTATTTACTTAAATTATTTGCAACCCATTTATGAAACATTAATGTTGGAGTATCCATTACTGGAGAAAAATTTCCACCATTATATGCTGGCGAATTTCTTCCTTCTTGCATACCCTCAATTGCATTCACATCTTCGTTCATTACTTCTTGCCAAAATTTAAAGTTTTTTTCTCGCATTTCTTTTAAGTCTTCACTTGAAGCACTTTCATCACCAACATAATACATTTCAAAGTGTTCTCTTGTTTTGTTATTAGCCAAAGGTTCTAACCAAAATGCATAATAATGATCCACATGTATGCCAAGCATCACATTTGGAAATAACGAAACATATTCTGAGTTATGATGTAAATTACTGGGCCAATTAGGAAAACATTCAAATTTTTTATTACCATCAAACTGTTGGCTGTATTTATTACTACCTTGACCAGAAAAAGTATCTTGAGGATCTTCAATATGGTAGTGATCTTTTATATTCGAAACTCTGTTGAGCTCAGGATGTACCCAAGGTAAATGATAGCTCTCACAATAATTTTCTATTGCTAATTTCCAATTGCTATTAACTTCCATATTAAAATATCCATAATCTTTTGCATGTTTAATCAGACCTTGATCTTTTTTTGGAATAAATTTTGACCATCTATCTTCTAATGGCTTAATTGCATCGGAGAAATTTTTAGCATTATTATTGATATTGATAAAAACTAAGTCCATCCAAACACTTGAACGAACTTCTTTTAAGTTGCTATTTTTTTTATCAAATCCTTCAGCCTCATGTTTGTTCATTCCACCAATATGCGGAGTAGCAACTAATTCCCCTTCAAAGTTATAAGACCATGAATGATAAGGGCACCTAATTACATTTTTTATTGAACAAGGCTCTTTAATTAATTTTAATCCTCTGTGACTACAAACATTATGAAATACTCTGATTGTATCGGATTTATCTCTGATAATTATAAGTGGTGTTCCTAACAAGTTGTAAGGTTTTGCATCTCCAATTTCTGGTACTGAACTTGCAGTTCCTATTACTACCCAGTTGTTATTAAAAATCTTTTCTTTTTCAAAAGATAGATAATCTTGATTGGTGTAGCATTGGTTGGGCAGTCCATGAGCCTCCAGAATTGGTTTCTTAACCATTTCTATTTGATCTAGACTTAATATCTCTGATAGTTCTGTTATTCTTTTATTATTCATAATCCTCCTTTTAGTTTTAAAAAAAAGGTAAATTTCTACGATTCTCTGATTATGACTTGCTGAAACACTGTCTGGCAATTGAGACTGAAGTTAAAACCATTTTCAAATTCTAGTTCTATTTTCAACATCCTGTACGCTACCACAATTGCTTTAAAATCAAAATAAAATTCAATCTCGACTTGTTAGACTGGAGATATGAATTTCTTTGACACTTATTTTAAATAAGATAATCATCTCGAAAAAATGAATTTCTCTTTGGAGATTGGTCCACACACTGACCTTGAAACCCTACCAGAAGTTAACGATATTTATGTGACTATGCTACCGGGAGGTGACTATAGAGAGACCGCCCAAAAATCTGAAGATTTAGTAAAAAAAGGATTTAATCCTGTGCCTCATTTTCCAGCTCGATCTATTAAAGATGAAAATGAATTAAAAGATTACGTTACCAGATGTAAAGATGTAGGTGTCAAACAAGCATTAGTCATTGGTGGGGGTAGAGAACCCATTGGCAAATTTGATAGTTCATTTCAAATTTTAGAAACAGGTTTTTTTAATGGAATAAAAATTGGTATTGCTGGTCATCCTGAAGGCAGTCCCGATATTCCTGATACAGATTTAGAAAAAGCAATGATAGATAAGAAGCCTTACGCTGATTATATTGTAACTCAATGGTTACTTGATAGTCAGCCTATTGTTGATTTTATTTCTAAACAAAGCGTGCCAGTGCATGTTGGAATTACTGGGCCCATGAAAATATCTAGCTTAATTAAATTTGCTAATATTGTTGGTGCAAAAAATTCCTTAAATTTTCTTAAATCTAATTTTAGTAAGGCACTAGATTTATTGAAACCTAAAGACCCTAATGATTTAATTGGGAAAGTTAAATCACATACTGATAACTTCCACATTTATACATTCGGCGGCTTGAAGGAAACTAACAAGTGGTTGAAGGAGAACAAATATGTCTAGTGAGTTTAATTACGACAAAGTAAGACATGTAACGTCAGTAGATCAGTCTGACAGAAAGGTCCCTTATAATTTAAGACAAAGTGGACCAACTAAAGTAGAATTGCTAATATCAACAAGGGTTAGAAAATCTCCATATTGGCATTTATCAATGAAAGCAGGTTGTTGGAGAGCAACTATATACAATCGAATTTATCATCCAAGAGGTTATGTAAAACCTGAAGATGGTGGAGCAATGGTTGAGTATGATGCAATTGTTAATCATGTAACTATGTGGAACGTTGCTGTTGAAAGACAAATTCAAGTTAAAGGTCCGGATGCAGAAAAATTTGTTGACTATGTAATTACTAGAGATGCAACAAAAATTTCACCAATGAGAGCTAGATACGTTATTTTATGTAATGCTTATGGTGGAGTATTAAACGATCCGATTCTTTTAAGAATTTCTAAAGATGAGTTTTGGTTCAGTTTATCTGATAGTGATATTGGACTTTACCTACAAGGCGTAAATGCTGATGGTAGATTTAATGTACATATTGATGAGATTGATGTTAGTCCAGTGCAAATTCAAGGTCCAAAATCTAAAGCTTTAATGAAAGACTTATGCGGAGATCAAGTTGATTTTGATAACATGCCATTCTATGGTTTAGCAGCAGCTAAAGTAGGTGGCAGAGATGTCATTATTTCACAATCTGGTTTCTCAGGTGAAGCTGGCTATGAAATCTACTTAAGAGACTCTACATTATATGCTGAAGATATGTGGAATGCTGTTCTTGAGGCTGGAAAAAAACATAGCTTAATGGTTATTGCTCCTGCTCACCATAGAAGAATTCAAGCTGGAATTCTTTCATGGGGTCAAGATATGGATAATCAACATAACCCTTTTCAATGTAATTTAGGCTATCAAGTTTCATTATCTGGAAAAGGTGAATGGAATAAAAAAGCTGACTATGTTGGAAAAGCTGCTCTTGAAAAAATGAGAGATGAACTAAGAGCTGGTAAGAAACCTTACAAGCTGCAACTAGTTGGTCTTGAATTAGGTGGAAAACCAATTGAAGAATATGCTCCAGACTTTTGGTTAATATCAAATGAAGGTGGTGGAGATCCAGTTGGATTTATTACCTCTCCTTGGTATCACCCAGAGAAAAAACAAAACATTGCTATGGGATATGTGCCATTTGATGGAACTTTAAACTCAAATGGATTTCCAAAAGGTAAAATTGGAACTAAATATAAAGTTCATTTACCTGAAAAATACTCTGACACACCAGGAACTCCTGTTGATGCAGTAGTAGTGGATATTCCTTTCAAAGAGTCTTACAACGCAAACACTAGAGAAGTTGTAAAAGGCTAAATCTTTTTTTGGGGGAGCTACAACTCCCCCAATAATTCATGACCAAATTCTTTTTAATTGCGGTTTGCATTATAATCACTATTGCTTTAATAATATTTCCATTAGTTGTTTCTTACAAAGAACAAAAAAACAAAAAAAATAAAGATTAAATGTTTGGTGAATTTCTTAGTATTGTCTTTAAATCTATAAAATTAGACAAATCTCTATACAAAGATAATAAAAACTTTGGTGAAGCTTCAATATATTTTGCAGGACTTATAATGATATTAGATGGCATTGCTGGAGCTGTTGCAGCAAATACAGTTATTAAAACTGCAGTTGCAATGTCAGGTTTAACAGCAATTTTAACTTGGTTAGTTTGGGCAATTTTTATATTTGTCATTGGAGTAAAATTATTTCCAGATAAAGAAACAATAGTTCCTTTTAAAAAAGTTTTAACTGCAGTTGGTTTTGCTCACGCTCCAGGATTATTAAGATTTTTTGCAGTGACCCCAAATTTAATGATACCAATAATTTTTTTAACTCAATTTTGGATTTTTGCAGGTTTAATTATTTCAACAAAACAAATTCTTAATTTAAAATCAAATCTAAAAGCTTTTGGTGTAGTCTTTTTATCATTTCTAATAATTGCTTTCTTATCAATTTCATTTGTAATGAGTAAAATGGATTTTCTACCTGTCAGTCAAATAAGCTAAATTGGAAAGATCGTTTTAGACAATCTACAAGATTTACACAATTTAAATCCCGTAAGTATTAAATTTTGAGAAACGCTTTCATCTTCAGATTTACATTCATCACAAAGATTATTAAATTCTTTTAAATCCTTTTCATTAAGAAATTTATCATCAAAATCATCAATCATTATCAGTCAAACCTGCGCCTGCTCCACTTTGTTTTAAACTTTCTGTCTCTTCTACAAAAGTTTCTTCAGATAAAGTATAAAGGTTTTTCCACTCTATCTCTGTAAAGCTATCTTCATTTTCCAAAATTTTAACCTCTAGTTTTTTAGCCAAAGGTACAATATAGCTTGGGTAGTCTTTAATGAGAATATTGACGTTTAGATTCATTAAAAATTGATTTTTATCAAATGACAAAGATATCTTCTTACCAATTAATTCGGAGCTTCTGCTTAAAAATGGCAAGAAAAGTAAAGGGTATGCTAAATTTTCAAAAGTCAATTCTCTAAAATCTTCTATTTTTTTTGACTGATCTAAAAAACTTACGCCTGCAATAATTGGACAAAAAGCTAAAGTGTTAGAAATGTTTTTTTGATTTATAATTTTTAAATCTTCATACTTTTTGGATTTTCTATCTAAATAATATTGAGTTAAGTTTTTAACTCCTGGTAATCCAAATAATTCTAATAATCTAATATTTTTACCTACCTCTTCAGCAATACCCCATGAAAACCCTGAGGCACGACTTGCACGTTTTGAAGTAGTGTCTATTTCGCTAAGCGATTTCATATTAATAATCTAAATTATAAACCCACTGATCATCATAATTCTTTAAATCAGTTGGTAAAGGCGCTCCCTGAAACATGCAAATTCTTAACCATTTATCTGATCTTGGATCAAATTTAAGTGCACCAAAAAAAGACAGTTTCAATCTCAACATATCTATAGGAACTATACTTTCGCTTATCGTATTGTCTTGAATTTCAGAGTAAGGAAATTTTTCAATAATAAATGCTCTTCTGACAATATGCCTAAGATCTGAGTTATTAGTTAAAAATTCAGCAATAGAAATATCTTTTTCTAAAAATTCTATTCTTTTATAAAGTTTTTTTATATCTCGAGCAATTGCCAGAGGTTGTTCTAACTCTGAACCTTGCTCAATATATCTATCTGCTAATCTGGGCTCTTCTTTGTTTTTTGAAATAAACCAAAATTTTTGATTATTTTCTTTTTTATCAAAGTCAATATTTAATATTTCAGAATATTTATCCTCTAAAATTTTTTTTAATTCATGCACTTTTCTTGACGTTGGAATATTAAAATACTGGTCTTCATCTGAGCTCATTTGATGAATTAATGGTTTAATAATATTATCAAACGGCTCCATCATAATTGATACAACGTATTCTGTGCATTCTGCACAAGCATTTTGCTCTAACCATAAATAAATTTTATTAAATGGATAATCAGCATCAAAATTAAAATCATTTTCAATAAATTTAATCAACTTTTGAACATCTTTTAATAAATCTTTAATCTTTTTTTGCTGATAAGAACTTTCTGTATTCCATGATGTTATGTTTACTAATGACTTCTTTAGACTTTCTTTGAATAATAGACTTTCTTGAGGCTTAACTTTTTGAATTTCTCTAATTTTTTTTAAGGCTGTTTCCCTAGTTAAAATCCAATTATTTAATAACGTAGGATGGTTTACTATAAAAGGTGCCATACCTAGGCCAGTAGAATTTCCTATGCCTAAATTTTTACAAATTGCCTTATCAAGAGATACTGCTTTAGTAGGATTTTTACATTTAGCCACATGATTAACTTGATCAAAAGTAAATTGTCTTACTAAATAAACTAACATCATCTCCAATCTAAATGGTCCATTGATTTCTTCTCTATTTTTAATTCTAAATCGATCTGCTAAACCAAATTTCCCTGATCCATAAACAGCCGTTGTTCTGTATAGATAGCCTACCGATGATAATAAATCTAAATCAGGTTGCTTTCCTTCACTCAAATTGTTAACAACATGATCAAAAACCCTGACCGACTTGTTGGCTCTAGAAAGTGTTAACTCTTTATAAGATAATCTTCCAACTTCTTGTTTAGGAACTTCATTTTTCAATCTCTCAATGTCCTCCTCAGTAGGGGATCCATCATGCAAAGTAAAAGCTGCATCCCATTTGGTTGCAATTACCCTGTCCGATCTTTCGTCATCGCTTATTTTATTTGCAAAACATACAAGGGAATAAATTCTTTCTTTTTTTTTAAATGAATAAACTGCAGTACCAAAGCCATCATTATCAAGATGAAATAGGTCTCTTTTATACTCCCAGTCTTTGAATTCACTTAAAAAACTTCTTAAAAAAGAAAGTTTAGATTGATGAAAAGAACCTAATCTTGAAAGCTTCATTACTTCATTAGGATTTCTTAACTCTATTTTCATTTAAATATTTTTATAAAAATTATACCAATTATTTCCCAATATTCCGTCAACCTCTATCTCGGAAAAACCTATTTTTTTTAAGCCCTCTTCAATATTTGCAAACCCTCTAGCATCTTCAAACCAGGCAGGTTGTTTCGGAAAACCAGGTTTATTTTTTGAGCCTTCTCCATAATTTCTAGTTTTTGACCATGTGCCATTTCTCATCCATTCAACAATGGAGTCGGGTTGTCTCAAACATAAATCAGATCCAATACCAATATTTTTCACATTCATAATTTCTGCTGTTTTAGCCACCATTTCACAAAAACTTTCCAACGAACAATCTGTGTTATTTTTTAAATGATGTGGGTAGAGTGATAAACCTAGCATACCATCATTGTCACTCAGAGCTTTTAATAAATCATTTGATTTATTTCGTTTAGCAGGATGCCAAAATGATGGATTGGCATGAGTTATAGCTATTGGTTTTTCGCTAATCTCAATAGCATCAAAAGTACTCTGTTCTGCTGAGTGAGACATGTCAATAACTATACCAATACGGTTCATTTCTCTAATAACCTCTCTTCCAAAGTTAGTGACACCACTATCATTTTTTTCATAACATCCAGTCGCTAATAAAGATTGATTGTTATATGTTAGCTGCATAAAACGACATCCTAAATCATGAATTTTCTCTACTAATTTAATGTCATCCTCTATAGGTGAACAATTTTGAAACCCAAAAAAAATAGCTGTTTTTTTTTCTAAGTTTGCCTTCTCTATATCTTTAAAATCTCTACCTAAAAAAATTAAATCTGAGTTATCTGAAAATAATTTTTCCCATTTTTTTGTTTCTACCAGAAATTCATCGTAGTCTTCATGATAAACAAGGGTGACATGCACAGCATCTAATCCTGCCATCCTGTTAATCTCAAATATTTCTCTAGACCAGTTACAGTATTGAAGGTTATCAATTTTAAATTTCATTTAGTTTCACAATATCAAGAAGTTATTCAAATTCTATTAATTTTATTGAAATTTGAACCTAATTTTGAAATAAAGTTTGAATACTTAATTTCATGAAAAAAAATAAAAAATTAAAAGTTTCAATCGTTATGGGTAGTCAATCTGACTATAAAACTTTGAAATTGGCTGAAAAAGTTTTAAAAAATGTAGGAGTTCCCTATGAAACCAAAATAATTTCTGCTCATAGAACTCCAGATAGAATGTATGAATATGCAAAATCATCAGTAAAAAACAATATTGGGGTAATCATAGCAGGTGCAGGTGGATCAGCTCATTTACCTGGAATGATTGCTGCACTAACACCTTTACCAGTATTAGGTGTGCCAATCGAAAGTAAAAAATTAAAAGGTTTAGATAGCTTACTCTCAATAGCTCAAATGCCAAAAGGAATTCCTGTTGGCACACTAGCAATTGGTGAAGATGGTGCAATTAATGCTGCTCTTTTAGCTGCATCAATCATAGCCAATAATAATTTAACTGTTAAAAATAAATTATTAAGTTGGAGAAAGTCACAGACAAAATCTGTAAAAAAAATTCCTAAATAAATGTCAGAAATAAATCTTGGTATTATTGGCGGAGGTCAACTAGGTAGCATGTTGACTGTTGCTGCAAAAAAGCTAGGTATTAAAACTTTTATTTTCTGTGATGATGCTGATGCTCCAGCTCAAAATTTTTGCAATGAATTTATCCATGGCTCATATAATGATAAAAAAAAAATCACTGAGTTTGTAAATAAAGTAGATATAATTACTTACGAGTTTGAAAATATTCCTTACGAAACTCTTCATGAATTAAATAAGTTTAAACCAGTACTGCCAAAGCCTTCTGTGAATAGAATTATTCAACACAGATTGGCTGAAAAAGATTTTGTAAATAAACTTAATATAAGAACGACAAGATATGCTTCTATTGAAAATAAAGCTGATATTCTACCTTTGGAAGACTTGCTACCAGGAATATTAAAAACAACAACAATGGGATATGACGGGAAAGGTCAATACCCCATTCAAACTTTAGAGGATTTTAATTTACTAAATATTGATTTTTCAAAAGAATATATTTTAGAAAAATTAGTAAAACTTAAAAAAGAAATATCAGTAATAATAACAAGATTTGATAAAAACAAATATGAAGTTTATGAACCAATTGAAAATAGACATGAGGATCAAATTTTAAAACATTCGAAAATTCCAGCAGAAATCAGTTCAAAATTATTAGAACAATCAAAAGAATGGGCAACATTAATTTCTGAAGAATTAAAATATATTGGGACTTTATGTGTGGAATTTTTTATAGATAGAAATGACAATTTATATGTCAATGAAATTGCACCAAGAGTACATAATTCTGGACATTTAACAATTAATGCATATAACGTCAGCCAATTTGAAAATCATATAAGAGCTGTATGCAAATTAGAACAAATACCATTAAAGAAAATATCTAACGCTGAAATGATAAATATTATTGGTGATCAAATTATCCCATTTAGAGAAAATCCAAAATTAAAAGATAATCAATTTTTTTATGATTATTTAAAAAAAGAAATTAAACAAAAAAGAAAAATGGGTCATCTAACAACATTAATTTAAATGTTAACATCTATAGAAGGTAATTTTGACCATCCTGAAGTTAACCAACTTCTTAAAAAACATTTTGTTGAGTTAAGAGCTGCATCTCCAGAAGGTAGTGCGCATGTTTTAGATATTCCAGGCCTAAAAGTACCTTCAATTAAGTTTTGGAGCTTGTGGGAAGATGAAACTTTGATGGGCTGTGGTGCGTTAAAATTTTTAGAAGAGGGACATGGAGAATTTAAATCCATCAGATTACATGATAATTTTAGAAAAAAGGGAAATGGAATTAAGATAATTAACCATCTTATTACAGAGGCTAAAAAACTTAATATAAAGAAACTTAGTATAGAAACTGGTGCTAGTGATTTTTTTAAACCAGCAAGAAAACTATTCAAAGAATGTGGTTTTGAACCATGTAAACCTTTTGCGCACTATAGAGAGGATATTAATTCAGTTTATTTAAGTAAATTGTTAGTTAATTCAGATCTAAATAATTAGACAGATATTCATATTTTGTTGACAAAACCATTAAAAATCTAAACAAAGCTCAAATTACTTAATTATAAGTAATAAATTAATAACAAAAAGTAAGAAGATAAATATGAGTCTACAAGGAAAAGTAAAATGGTTCAATCCAACCAAAGGTTTTGGTTTTATTGAAAGAGAAGACAAAGAAAAAGATGTGTTTGTACATGTTTCAGCTGTAAGAGATGCTGGTATGAACGGTTTAGATGAGGGTCAAGCTTTGACTTTCGATGTTGAAGATGGTCCAAAAGGTCCTTCAGCAGTTAACTTAAAAACTGCATAATTTTCATTAAAATATTTGTTGGCTGTAATTTAATTCTTAATTGAATTCTAATATTTATAGCCAACAAACTAACTCCTCAAAAAATCAAAAATACTTTTATTAAATTCATCTTCTTTTTCAAGATGAACATTGTGAGAGCATCCTTTAATAATTTCTAAACGACTATTAGAAATATTTTCATTTAGAGTTTTTACTTGATTAAAGTTATAGGCTTTATCAAATTCTCCCCAAACAATTAAGGTTTCATTATTGATATTTTTTAAATTATTTATTCCTGACCAGTTTTTCATTGCTACAAGGGCATCATCTGCTGATTTCTCAGAAACATTTATATAAGCTTCTTCACATAAAAAAAAATTTTTTGCCTTATCCTCTTCAACAAACCATGTTTTTGCAATTCTATGAGCTGTAACTTTTAATCCATCATCTGCTAATCGCTTTCTAGAAACATCAATTGGCTCAAACCTGCCTGGAATATCTCCTATAGAGCCTGTTCCATAACAAATTAATTTTTCTACACTGGTAGGTGATTGTTTAACCATCTCTTGTACAATCATCCCTCCCATCGAATGACCCATTAAATGATATTTTTCAATTCCTAATTTTTTTATTGAATTGATAATTATACTAGCCATTTCATGAATACTG
>Ga0213864_10001396_pt1 | contig 10847 bp, 31 predicted proteins | sample PICome_5_FD_160078 | JGI IMG/M metagenome (GOLD analysis project Ga0213864, IMG submission 160078) | Coastal seawater microbial communities near Pivers Island, North Carolina, United States - PICO247 | ecosystem: Environmental > Aquatic > Marine > Coastal | place: USA: North Carolina... | reverse complement strand
ACCCAGAGTATGGTGAAGACATTGAGAATATTGACTATCGTTCCTTGATTTGTATTATCACCGAATTGTGTGATAGAATAGAACAACTTGAAAAAGACAACGAACTTCTGAAATCCTACGCATGGGAACAATGACTAAATTATCACTTAAATGGAAACAAATTTTTGATGAAATCTCAACAGCAGATGAGCATGTTGTTGGAAAAATCAACTACTACAATCTCGCAAGTATCTTGGAAGATTTGTATGTAGAAAATGCTGAACTCAAAGCAAGAGTAGAAGCATTAGAAAATGATAAGAAAGAGTGGTTTCATCCAAAGAGTAGTGTAGCATCAAATAACATTGACTTTAATGGTTGTTATGACTGAAGACATTCAACAACCAAATGGAGATTTCCTAAAGAACTATCCTGATGTCACCCGTGTTGAGGTGATTGGTAAAAACCGAGAATACATCCGTTATGGATGTTCTAATGTCCAAGTGAGTCTTCAAGATGATGGAAGAACTTTGAAGGTATTTGCGAATTATGACTGACGAACAAATTAAAATGCTCCGTCGTCTCATTCAAGATGAGATTGAATGTGCTCAAATTGATGGTATGGAGCATGGTCAATGGGGATGGGCAGAGAAACGACTTGATGAAGGTTGGAAACAGTTTCAGGAGAGTTTCAATGACTGAAGACGATAAGTATGCTCTCAAAGAGTTTCTCGGTGGTGCTGGTGTAGTTGTTGGTATTGTTGGCGTTTTTATTACCATTATTATGGTGCTTGCTTACTCCACCACAGGTGGTGAACCATTGAGTCCATCATTTGAAGTGGTTGACAAGTACAAAGAGTGTGATGTAGTAAGATATGCACCACATCAGGTTGCAGAATACAAGTATTTCCTTTATTGTGAGGGCAACAAATGAATGATGAAATGCCCTGGGTTAATCTCACCCAAGAAGAAGTAGAAGAACTCCGCAAACAAAAACACGAACTGACTGAATACGGCAAAGAAAAACTGAGGAAACTCATCTACGAACATGATATGAAAAAAATGGAAGAAGCAGCAAAAGACCTTGTTATTAAAAATCTCACGCACGAAGAAATGATTGATGAGGCAGCACGAAGAGAGAGAAGTAATCGTATCCTTGAACGATACAATCACTTCTACAATCTTGAGTGTTCTGGTCTTTCTCACGGCACTCCAATCACCCCAGAGTTTCAGCAGGCAATGTCTTTAGAGTGTATGTTGGATGCTCTGAGATGTGAGAACCTGAATCACGAGTTTGATATGGTTCCAACTGCTGATATTAATGATTTGATTGACGGGTTGTATCAACAAGGAAAAGATTATCTTGAACGAGTGAGCAAAATGAAGGAGGAGAACAATGGATGAACCATTCTACAAGTATTATGTGATTGATTATTTTGCAACAGGGGAAGGTAGAAGTATTTGGTTGCAAATTTCCCGCAATAATCCATACTATTCAGTTGATTACTTACAGAAACGATGGGAGAAGTTTGTAGATGTAGAGTATTATCTACAGGGGACAGAAGAACTCACAGAAGAAGAGTTTATGAAAAAATATTCCTCACAAATTCCTGAAAGGGTTATTTCTCTCATGGAGGAAAAAACTTTAAGCACTTGGCAATCTCATTATCATTTTAATCGTTCATAATGAAACCACTTCAACCAGTATTGAAACTGGTACAAGACCCCACCATGGGTTCGCAAAAATGCTGTATGATGAACTCGACGACATCAAACTACCAGTAGGACTTTCTGACAAATGATTTCTCCTTATAATGTAGTTCCTGGAACTGATATTATTCATAGCACTACTGATGTCTATGAACTCTGTGATGAAGCAGAAGGTATGACTCATACTGTCAAACTTCAAGCAGATAATGGTGGAGTTTATCTGGAATCAACAGAAAAACATCACTATAGTGAGCATAAAGGAGTTACTGAATGTATGTCTATCAGCAACAAAGACCTTGCGATTGTAGTTGCTCGTCGCATTCTTGAACTTTATCAGGTAAACTGAAATGACTACTATTAATAAACAGCACTGGGATGATTTGTATGCTCGCATTCACGATGCTTATGTGGAGTGTTTGAAGTATCATAATCCAACTTATGAGCAGAAACTTGCTCAGGTTTTGGATCATATGATTTACAATAAAAAGTATTTGAACATCAAATGAAAATCCAATTTAAAGGACATTCTACTACTGACCGAGAACTTGAACTCTCGCAACAAGAACTCTTCCAACTCTTTGAGATTATGCGAAAAGAGTTCATAGAACATATCACATATTCTAAGTTTCGTAACATTTATTCTCCAACTGCAACTGAAAAATCCATCATGGACTATTGTGATAATCATGGTGTTGATGTAGAATACGATAAGGATCGTATTGCCTTTTTTAAAGCAATCCTTAGTAACCTCAACAACCCATACCAATGAGTAGATTTATCAAAAACCCAGACGAAATAGTTCTGGAGGACGTTAAAATGGTTCATTACGAAACTATGGAACAAGGTCGAGCAGTATGGTTGGGAATCTATCTCAACAACGGTCAAATATTTCACATAAACATTGGAGGTGACAATCTTTATGTCAATTACTCAGATGAAAGTATGGATTAAAAAAAACTTTGTGGATTATGTTTTATACTCAAAACAATAAGTTAAATGTTTCTCCAAATGTTAATAAATATAACGTTGGTGAAGTAATGAAACTTACTAAAAATGAGCAAATACAAAAATTACGAATACGATTATAAGTATGAGTATGAAAACGACCATGAAGACGATCATGAAGACGATCATGATGATGACATTAAATTTGAAATTGTGATCAATAATACTACTAACAATACAACAGTAATCAATGATACTGTTGTTAATAATATAACTGTAATTGATACAGTCGTCAATAATACAACTGTTGTTGATAATATCATCAACAACGATGTAGAAACCAAGAATTATATTTACGGCACTCGTCGTAAAGATTACCTAACAGGGACTGATCTTGATGATGTAATCTATGGATACAATGGAAATGATACTCTAATTGGTGGTCTTGGTGCTGATGTGCTGAGAGGTGGAAGAGGTAAGAATAAGTATTCTTCTGCTCCCGATGATGCTACTGACCTTATCTACATTCGTAAAGATAATAAGGTAGATAAAATCACAAGCATTGGACTTGAGGATAGGGTTGTAATCAAAGGAAATCGCATTTCAATTAGTGAAACTGATAGGGGTATTGGAGTATTCTACAGGGACAAACTACAAGCACTTTATACTGGCGATGAACTCACTTTTACAGAATTTAAATCTATCGTGGTTTGAAGATTCATACTGGGCATGGAGAAATGCCTGGTATTTCCGTTTTGATTCTTATGAGGATGCTATTGATCGTGGTGCATTCTTTGAAGAGATTAACATAGGATGGCTTCAAATGTATACGGACATTGATGACATAGATCCTTGGAATCTACGAGGCAGAGACCAATACTATTCACTTGTAATGGGAGATAACAATGGACTTTCCAATGTTCTTGAACAAATGGGTAATCGGATTAAAACCGATTAAGTATACAATTTTCTGGTATTGGTATCGCCTTATCAACCACGATGGTTGGCGAATGGACGACCATCAACGATATTCTGATTTCTGGTTGAATCTCAATCATGGTTGGGATCATATGAATTATATTCATAAATTTGAAGAGTTCTGGGGCAAAGGGTCTTATCCACCACAAAAGATTATATTACCTGCAAAGGACTTTGATGCTCTTGTTGAGAGACTCAATGCCCCACCAGACCCAGAAGTAATGGAAAAGATTAAAAGAGTTTTAGAAATAAAAGCACCTTGGGAAAAATGAATAAGTATTTTGAAGGAGTTAAGAAGAGAGCAGGACTGATTATCTTGTTCGGGCAGATGTGTATTATCATCTATCAACTTGGTACATTAGAATCAAAGAAGGTGATTATCTGCGAACCTGACCAATACCAACAACGCATTATTTGTATAGAGCAGTGAACGAAAAGTCTAAAATCTTCTACAATATTTGGTGCTGTGCATATCAACGAAGATATATGTATCGTGGAACACCTATTCAGACACCGTAGATGGAAAGATTTAAAGTAGGGGACAGTGTTAGGTTTATTGGTTGCTCTGAAGAGCAAATAAATTGGGGCAATAACGATAATCCCAATAAACTACTTTTTGTTGGTGATAAGTATATCATAGAAAAAGTAGAGGTTCATTCATATCATACAAAGTTGACACTTTGTGGTGTTTATGGTAAATTTAACGGAGTTTGTTTTGAAAAAGTATGACAACAAGAACTTTTGTTGATAAAAATGGAAATAGTTGGGAGTGGGAAGAAACTCCAGAAACAATCGAAGCACTTAAACAATTACACGATACAGTAAAAAAAGTAAATGAACAGCAAACCACTAACACCTGAAGAAGTAACACAAGCATCGGAACAATTTTTTCCATTATTTGAAATTGTTCATAGTCGTATGCCCGAAAATTCAACAATAGAAGATACACTTAAAGTAATGGAAAGTGTTTGTGGACTTGCACACAAACTTCGTATTGAGGAAGAAAAAATTAAATTTGGTTTTAATAAAAATGAAACTGACTCAGAATCAGCAAATGTGGTCTAATATCTTTGCTTGTGCCCAAAAAAGATCTGATCTTTATTTTAAAGAAAAAAATCTGGATAGACAAGCAAGAGAACATACAACAGTTGCATTAGCACTTCAAAAAGGTGAACAATTTTGGAAAGAACTTCTGTAGAATATCCATATCATGTTCTTGACAGAACAACTCCTTGGTATGATTGGTTGTGTTATTGTGAAATATGCCATCAATTAGATGCTCCTAATCAACCTTCTTTAGGACGTTTTATGGCATATCGTAGATATCTTAAATCCGTTGGAATATTGTAATGACTATTGATTCATATTGGTTTCATAAAAAATGGGGAATAGTGAATCATAAGTCACTAGAAGATAAAATTGTGGAACTTGAAAAAATAGTTTTTGAACTTCAAGAAAAATATGCTGGAGCACTTGAAGATATAAAGAGACTTGAAGAGGAAAATATAGAGACAACAAATTGCATTTACAAACTTCAAAATTCTATCGAAGCAGTTGATGCTCGCATAGATATTCTATCTGTTGAGACTTTTACGAAAAATGTATGAATTAGATGACTTTGAACGCGCACTTGCACACTTTGGAACAAGAGTTGAAATTATCATTGCACTTGAGATGGGTGGAAAGTTAGATGCTGACACTGCTTACAAAAATATTAAATACGAACTTAAAGAACTCAAAAAAATTAGAAAGAAGCACAACAAGGAAGTGCAGTAAATGTGAAGAGTTATTGCCCCTTGACGAAACCCACTTTCAGGTGGTAAAATCATTTAGAAGTAGTTTCTCCTACTACTGCTTGGAATGTTCTAAACCAAAACCCAGAGATTGATTATGGATTGCAAAAAGTATTTGCTTGAAAATCTTGAAAAGTGCATTAAAGATTCAATCAATAGTAGTGAAGCATCACCACAAGAAATTTTTGATGTCATCAAAAATGTGGTGACTGATAATTACTACTGCTATAAAAATCAAACTTCAAGATGCTATGAACTTCTTGCACTTTTGAATGGTGGAAATCACATTGAGAAGCAAGTAAGAGCACACGGAGAACTGTGGGCAAAAGAAGATGTTCTCCGCGAAAGAGAATATTATGAAGGATTTGGATGTACTAAAGATGATAAGTCTCCCGAGTGTAAAAAAGCGTGGAATCATTTCTGGGAAGAAAATTATTATCCTGAAGAGAATCAAAAACACAGTGAAGAAGTAAAGGATGATTGTATGCCTCCTTGGGGACATAGTGATATGGAAGCACTTCGCTACACTGAAGAAAAATTAAATGCGACGTGTGATAAGGAGTTTAAAGTAATGAATTATGATGAAGCAATTGCTGCCGGGTGGACTATGACTGCGGATGGATTCTGGATCAAAGTTAAAGGACAGGATTGAAAGTGTCCACTTCATGCAACAAAAACAAACAAGACGTAGTAAAGTTAATTCAGATCAATCTATATTAATGATTTCTGATTCTGTTTTTGACTTGGCGATTGAAACTGCAAAGTCATCACCATCTAAAAAGAAAGTTGGTGCTGTTTTGCTCAATAAAAATAAAGTAGTTGTCACTGCTACAAATTTAGAAACAAAATCACATCCTATTCAAGCAAAGTTTGCTGAAAGAGTTGGTCTTCATCAAAAAATATATCTTCATGCAGAAATTTCTGCACTTGTTAAATGTCGTGAAGAGTGTGACACTATTGTTGTAGCACGGGTAAATCCACAAAACAAACTCCGTATGGCCCGTCCATGTCCAATTTGTGAACTGGCACTGCATGAGGCAGGCATTACAAAAATCCACTATACTACAAATCAAGGTTTCCTTTACGAGTACAACTAATCATGGCAACAAAAGGATATGTAAAATTTGAATACTTTAGTGAGGGTATTCCCCCTTATCATAGCACTGGTGGATTTCCCGAACTTCTTGATGATGAGAAGATTACGATTGAAACTACTTGTCTTGAGATGAGTTATCATCAGTATGCAGGACTATTCAAGAAGTTTCTGATGGCAGTTGGTTTTAATGAAAAGAATGTCATGCAAGCAGGATGTTCTCTTGCATTTAATGAAGGTTACAATCAAAAACTAATGAGTGAGGTTGCAGAAGAGTATGATCTCATTATGTCAGAGGATTTTCCACAAATCGTTGAGGATCGAGTGGAGCAGGAAAAGCAGTTTTATCAGGAACAACTTGAAGAAGAACGCAAATGTCGAAAAAATTGGGAAGAGCGTTATTGGGAATTAGTAGAGCAATCACCACAATATACTGATGAAGAATTAGATGCGATGTGTGATGCTGCAGAGAAGAAATATAGTCCTTGGAATGGATTAACTCCAGGATCTGATGAGGCACTTGCTGCTGGATGTAGTTGTCCAGTAATGGATAATGCTGAGATTCCTGATGATAAGAAATGGGTAAATGGTGATTGTACTTTACATGGTAGAAAAGAATGAGAATTATAGATGATTTCTACAAGGTAGGATACATTTATCAAGAGAAACAGATGTGGGCAGTGTATTTTCATTTGGAATCTGCCCAAGAAGCAATGATGAAGATGATTGCACGAGGTATGAAAGTTACTGGACTGGAATCACAGAAACTGACTAGAGGAAGTAACATCTTAGGTGTTCATCGGCAAGACAAAAACTATACAGAGGGCAACAGAACATAAGACTCAGACAAGGGGACAATTCCTAAACTGTCCTAAGATACCTTTACAGGTATCTCTAGGTATCTTATACTATGGAAGTCAACGGAACACACTCATGACTCTCATTAAAGACTGTTTTGACGATCCTACGGTGAATGTATCAGTTTCACCGAGGGAATTGAAATTGATGCTTATGGCAATGAATGCTTTTCAAGAACAACTTCGCACTGGTTCTTATTCGATCAGTGAAGAGTCTCATGAAAGGTGGGAAGAACTGTTGGATCATGTGCAAGATCAAGCACTGGTACATGCTGCTTAATCAAATGACAATTTTAACCTGGTTATTTGTATGGATTTTATTATCCATTCCGACTGCAATTATTACTGGCAAATTGATTGAAACTCCTGATGATGATCAACTTTAATCTGTCAAAGGTTCACTTTCAAAGAGGTATTTTGTAATGGCAACTTGGAGAGCAAAGTGTTGGTTAGGTTCTGCATCAGGTTATCAAGAACTTGAAGTACAGTCTAATACCAATCGTGGTGCAGAGCAACAATTCAAAAGAATTTATGGTGCAGAACAAGTTATCAATTTGCATCGTGTGAGTGATAATCATACATCTACTTCAACACCAGATATTTCTGGATATGGTTCAGCATTTTTTGCATTATTACTCTTATGGTTATTCATTGAATACTGGTGGATCATTGTTCCTCTAGGCGCTCTTATTGCAATTGCTTATCTTTATCAAAGGTTTTCCAAATGATTGAATCGAATCTTACTCTAACTCTGAATGCAGAAGAGCATGAACTGGTGAATACTGCATTAGTTCATCTATTAGATGCTGCTGAAGAGATGCATAACTGGGATGCGTATCATAAAGATGAAAATCCAAGAATTCAAATTCTAAGGCAACTTCGCAATCGTTCTGTGGAATTATGGGCACAACGATTTGACACATCAGTTTAAAGATCTTATAATTGAGTATTTAAATCATGCGAATTCATATTTTTGATTTACCTAAACCAATTCAAGATGAATTGAAGGTTTGGGAAAAGGCATGTAAGAAGATTAAAAATCATCCTCTTGCAGAATTAAAATCTCATGAAAATTTTGGATATGATCCAAATTCACCAGTAAAGTATAATTCTTATCAGTGTGGTATTCCAAGTCATTTGGTTGAAGATTCATTTTGGTTAGCATTTACTTTAAGGAAGTGTGCTGAGACCTTTGGTGGAAATCATCGAAATTATTTCCTAAGAAAATGGCAAGGACATTTTGATGGTTATGATATCTGGGCAAACTTTGCTTATAAGGGAAATGAAAATCCAGTACACAGTCATGCTGGGAATTTGTCAGGTGTAATCTATCATAAGAATCACAATCATCCAACTTATTTTCCTGATGATAATTTTAAGTATGATGGTAAGAATGGTACAATGGTTATCTTTCCAAGTGATGTAAATCATTATGTTGAAAAACAAGTAAGTTCACAAGAAAGAATTACTTTTGCCTTTAATCTGTTTGTAATGAAATGAAAACTATGAGACTTGTATATGGTTTTGGTATTAATGATTTAGACATTCCAACTAGGTATTTTGATGAGAATGGAGTTGAAAAGAAAATTCCATCATATCGAAGATGGAATGGAATGATCCGCCGCGCTTATGATGAAAAATTTCATAAAACACATCCACACTATATTGGTTGTACTGTATCTGATAAATGGAAGTATTTTTCGAAGTTTAAAGAATGGTATGATTCTCATATGAAAGAGAATGATCTTAATTATCATTTGGATAAGGATCTACTGATTCCAGGAAATAAAGTTTATTCTCCAGAGAATTGTGTTTTTATTCCTAGAGAAATAAACTGTTTAATTATTAAATGTGATTCTGCTAGAGGACAATATCCAATCGGTGTTCATTATCATATTCGTGATCATAAGTTTCAATCTTCATGTAAGTATTATGATCTAAACACTAGAAAGTCAATTAATAAGTTTCTTGGTTATTATGCAACACCACAAGATGCTGCAAATGCTTATGTTGAGTATAAGTCTGAGATTATTCGTAATGTGATTCCTACAGTAGATCAGTATTCTCTTTCTGATGAGATGAAGGATAGAATTAAGAAAGGTTTGCAAGTACACATTCAATTGCTTCAAGAAGGTTCTTATGGTTAAATAAAATAAAACAGTTCACTTATGAGTTACGAAGAATTCTTAGATCTTACATTACCAGAGTTTAATCGTCTTTGCAAAAACCTAAGGTATAAGAACCATTTTCGTATTCCTCTGTCTGATGAAGAGATGGTGATAAGAGAACATATGATAAAGTATTATTATGATATTAAACTCTGGGAACAAAAACATCACCTGGAGTGTCTTTTTAAGTTAGATTCTTATGAAAGATAAGTTATTTTTTGTACCACTTATATCCAAAAGAATTGCACCAAGTTTTACCCGATTCTATTTTTTTAATGTTGTTTGAGATACCAGCTGTTGCTTTATAATTCCCCTCTCCTTTAAGGAAAAAGGATGCTTCACTTATGCTATTAAATTCTATAGTTTCTCCAGTTTTAATATTGACTCCATATACAGGTTGCTTTCTCTTTTCTGCACTCTTTGCTGCTGCTTTTTTATAATGTTCAGTTGATCTTACATATGTTGCTGGTTTCCATTTAGTTGGTTTCTTACGAAAAAAGTACCATCCATTTACTTGTAACTTATTTGCATTTGGACTTTTTAATGATTGGTGAATGGCATTATTGTTCTTACGATTTCCAGTTATTTCTTCTGCTGCATCTGCTTGTGATTTCCATGTTTTTATTTCACTTAATAATGGATTGATTCCATATACTGATCCGCGAATGTTTATTCTTTTCTGTACTAACTTTGGTTCTTCTCCTTTCCAACTCCATCTATATCCAAATGCTTTAAATGTAGTTCCTTTAATACAAGCAACTATGCAAGTCCTTGCTTTATAATTTCCACAACTATCAGCAGCAATTCCTACAGTTTCATAGTCTCTAACCCATTCACCTTCTAATGTATAACAACTCACTGCTTTAGAGTATGGATGATTTGACCAATACTTCTTTGGTTTTTTTATACCTTCACCACCCAATGTAATGTTATAACCATTGTTGCAAGAATCAAGTTTTTCTATCCAATATTTTTCACGTTCATTTACTTTATTATCTTCACACTCTTCTATTACTCTGAATTTAAACTTATCTGCTCCGTGTTTATTGATTGCTCGAAGTATGTACATGGAGCGAGCAGAACTGTTTTCTTTTAAGTTATTGAAACTTCGTGCTAATTGTAGGTGTTGTTTCCATCTATCATATGGGTTAGGTTGTTCTGTTTTACCTACATAAGGTTTGTTGTTTTCAAGGTTGGTGATGGTGTAAATGTATGCCACAGATTGGTAAAAATATACTGGTGTTATTTATGCATATGTTAAGAAATTCTGATATTGATTCTCAATTGCAAGTTCTTATTGAGAATGGAAATTATGAAATATCTTTAA
>Ga0213864_10001394_pt1 | contig 10863 bp, 11 predicted proteins | sample PICome_5_FD_160078 | JGI IMG/M metagenome (GOLD analysis project Ga0213864, IMG submission 160078) | Coastal seawater microbial communities near Pivers Island, North Carolina, United States - PICO247 | ecosystem: Environmental > Aquatic > Marine > Coastal | place: USA: North Carolina... | reverse complement strand
TCAGCACGAAGACTATCAAAAGCTTGCATCAAATGTGTCGGGCTTGGCTGATCTGTGGGATCGTTTTGCCGAAGTTGTAGCATCTGTTTCAAGTATACCTGTGTCTATACTTTTCGGGAGGTCACCTGGGGGGTTGAACTCGAACGGTCAGTCTGAATTAGAATCTTGGTACAATCAAGTCGAAGAATATAGAAATTTTCGTTTAAAACCGATTTTTAACTTTATCTTTGCCATCTTAAAAGCTCAGAAAGGCTTTAAAGATTCAGGCTTACACTTCCATTGGGACTTTCATCCGCTTTTGACTCTTGATGAGAAAAAAGAATCAGAGACTCGAAAAATCAGCTCAGAAATCGACAAACTGTACGTCGAGTTGGGGGCTGTAGACGCAAAAACACTTTTCTTAAAAAGATACGAAAAAGGTTCTTATAACAACAACATACTTTTCAGTAAAGAAGATCTAGCAAATCTACTAAAGACACAAGAAGAAAGCGAAAAGATAACTGAAGAAGATATTGCGCTTTTAAAAGAGATAGAGCAAGAGAAAGAAAAAAAGACAAAGCAAGAAGCTCAACAAGCTGAGCAAAAAATCGTCCAAGACAAGCTTGATGATTATATTTTGAAAAAAATTGAGGCATGGAAATGAGCGAGGAAACCACTAAGCTGTTGTTATTAGAGATTTTGGGCAATATAAAAATTCGCGATGCAATTGTCAATGTTTCTGGAACCGCAGACAAATTAACTTTTACAAATCAGGCGGGTAAAGATGTTTCGTTCGATTTACAAAACCTCGATGTTGATAAACTGATAAAAGACATTTCAGAAGACTGCAAAAGTTATACAAAAGAGGGGTTGCAAAAGCTGAAAGAAGGGCTGGAAAAATATATTGCCGATTTAAAAAGCAATAGTCAAAAATCACTAGAAAAAACTGCGGCTTTACTTACAAGCAACGTGAACTCTTTAAAAAAATCATGTGAAGATAAAATTAATCAAGTAAGCGTTAAATCTGAAAAAAATTTTATAGAAGGAAAAACTTTTACAGAAAAAAAGGTAGAAGAGTCTATTAAAAACTTTACAGTAAAAATTGAAAAAGTAAGTTCTGATATCGATTTATTACAAAAAAATAAAACACAATTTAAAGAAGAGCAAAAAAACTTAAAAGAAGTTTTAGACGAGTTGAAAAGCTCAGACGTTGTGCAAAATGTAAGAGTAAATAAAAACTTTTTGTTTGTAAAAAAAAATGATAAAGAAAAAAAATATGTTTTGCCTTCGTCTTCTTCTTATGTAAGCGGGGGAGCTCCAGAATTTTTTTACACAAATACACAAAAAATGGAAAAAAAAGTGGGGGGGATTCCCGCTGGAACTACTTTTCAAAAAGCAAGCTTGGAAAGTCTGTGGAGTATGTTGCTCTACGGAGAAGATGACCCATATTTTTCATCTTTCGTCATAGATTTTAAACCAGAATATGAAGTGGGAGAACCGATTTCAGGCGTTAAAACGGCGTATTGGGGTATCACAAATACCAAACTTTTAGAAGCGAGTTCGATTTCTTTAAAATATGAAACAGGAAACGTAGTAATAGCAGACAACTTAGACAATTCGGGGTCTTATAGCTTTACGACTCCAGATATAGTTTTCTATGAGTATAAAAAGGTAGATTTTGGCATCTATGGCACAACGACTACAGAAAATGTATTTTCAGATTTTTTTTCTTTCTATTACAAGCACAGAATTTACGCTGGAAATAGCGAATTACAAATTTTAACGCAAGAGGCATTAAAACAATTGCAGCTCACCGATTTAACTGATACGATAGATGGCAAGTATCCGATTGCTGAAAGAGAAAACTCATATAAGTGGATCTGCTACCCAGCAATTTTTGGACACAGAGAGAATTTTCGAGATACTGACACAGATATTGACATAGAAATGAGCGATCCGATAAACATTTTAGTAACTAATCAATTTGGACTTCAAATCAATTATTTGTGCTATAGAACTTTTTACAAACTAGCCTCTGCTTTGGAAATCGAGGTAAGTCAGTGAAAGATGGAAGTTTAAAGATTACTGGATATATAAGCCCGACTTCACCCAAGGACAGCTACCCTACCCATTTAGATATTTATGGTAAGGGTGGTTATAGATCCGTAGCGACGCTAGAGGATAGAGATCTTATTTCAGAAGATAGAAGATCTGTAGGTATGATGTGCTATGTAGCGTCAGAGGGGAAAACTTTTCAACTGGTTGGAAGCATCGACAATGACTCCTGGAAAGAGTTTGAGGCTTTGCCCGCTTTGGGCACTTTCGAAGTCTTAGGAATCTCGTACCCTGAAATTTTTGTCGGTACTAGCAGTGGAAAACCTGAGGCGTCGCAAAGTTTTGGCTATGCTTTGATTGACATAGCAGCTTTAAACGCTCGGTTTTTGACTGGAAATTTTTTAATGGGGGATGCGCCAGTTCAAGCTACCTATCCTGGAGCTCAGTTTCTTAAAAACTTGAATGACGGGATTTTAGCTAAGACTGATAAAGCTTTAAGATCGGCAGAACCTGGCGTCGACTTCGTTGATATCGAAGCAGAGCTTTGTTATGAGTCAGCTATACCAGTATGGCTTGCTAACGCAAACAAAACTCTTACAACGTCTAGGCTTAAAATAATTGATGGAAACGATGATGATGGAGACGATTTGCAGGGTGTACGAAATTTCATTGCGAAAGGTGGTATAATTGCGCGATCTGCTATAACTTCTGATGACTCCGTTTTCGGGTTGCAAAATGTGGGAGCTAGAGAAGTAAAAATTTACGATAGAATTGATCAAGGAGCTGGAAGGCTAACTCGGTCTGTAAACTTTATATCAGCTTATAACTTAGCTGGAAATGTTAATTTTTATTTACCAGAGACTGAAAGTACTGAGGGTCAAGTATTAGCAGATATCGGACAGACTATAGAAGACGGGAGGGTTTTTAGAAAGCTGAGCTTTGTAGATATTGCCAGTAATGCAGCGAAATATATCTTACAAGAACCAAATGAATCCCTGCCTAACTCTCAAGCTTTGAGTGTTTTGGGTACGGGGCTTATAAAAACTACGAATAATGGCGTTCTAGCTTTGGCCGTTAAAGATGTAGATTATGCAAGTCAAGAACTACTTGAGCAAATTAAAGCAGAAACTGAAGTTTTTAAAACTGAGGCCCAGACTGCGGCAACTGAAGCGTCGGTTTCTGCAACTGAAGCGTCGGTTTCTGCTATAGCGGCAAGTACATCAGCTGCAACCGCAACCGCTGAAGCCACCGCCGCGGGTATATCTGCTGCCGCATCAGCTGCAAGTGCTGTGTCGGCAAGTGTATCTTCTACGAATGCAAGTAGTTATGCTGATGAAGCTCAGCAATCATCTATAAACGCTGCGGGTTCGGCTGATTTGGCGTTTACTTCGGCGACCAATGCCTCAAATTCTGCTAATATTGCTGGAGAAAAGGCTGTTTTGGCAGATGCAAGCGCAACTGAATCTGAAGCAAGTGCAAATGAATCTGAAGCGAACGCAACGCTTACAGAACAATTAAAAATACAAGTTCAACAACTTATAAGTCAATATATGCAAGGTGGTATGAGTACATCAATAATAGACATTTCTTGGGCGTCTGGAGATGACCCAAACGAACCCAGAGTTTTTAACAATAATTTTCAAAAAATCACGACATTAACAACCCCGCCTTTAAGTTTTATACCAAAAGCCGCCTATCGTTTTGGAGTGATCGATTCATCTTTAACACCAGCAAATCCAAATGTTAAAAGTATTTATTGGCAGAATTTTTATAATTTTGGAGATGAGGAATTAGTCAATGCTAATTATGGCATAGATTTTTATCATAAAATTTTAAATACAGTTATAAGACCTTTTGAAATCGGTGTAACAAGCGATGGGGCTCAAATTAATTTGAATGCGGTGTTAAATTTAACTGGGAAAAATATAACAGGCTTAGCTGATCCAGCTGAGGATCAAGACGCTGCTACAAAAAAATTCGTTATAGATTCTTTAAACAACTTAAATATCAACATCTCCCTTCAAGGCGCTGTAGTGGGTAATTTAGTAAACGGAGTTATAGACACAACTTTGACTCCGATCAATACATCACAAATAAATGAATTTGACTTGAAAGTAACTAATATTGCTAAAAGTATTGCTCTAAATTCTTTTGCAGTTCCGACGGGTGATGTTAGTCTTAACAATCAATCAATTATTAACTGTAAAACTCCACTTGAAGAAAACCTCAATTACGTTGCAAACGTACAGTTTGTAAAAGGTTACCTAGCTTCTGGGTTGGACATTACTTTGACTGGTGCAGTTCAGGGTGTCTATAACAATCAAATAATTGAAACAAATTTAGGAGCTGTTCAAGCTGTAAACTTGCCATATATGCATTTTAACTTTCAAGACACGGGGGTTTATAACGGCTATTCTTTTGTTAACTATTTACCAGACTTAGATCCAGCGCCGTATTTTGATTTTGTCGTTCGAAGTGGGTCGATCGCAAATAATACTTTTAGGAGCTTGACGCTTAAGATGGACGCGGGAAGCGAGTCAAGTATCGAAAATGAGTTCCAGTTAGTTTTAGATCACAGCCTTTTAGCTAATCCCGTAACGCCCGTAAAAATATCATATTCAAATCCTGACCAGAAGTGCAATGTTGATTTTGATGCATATGTAAATTTGGGCGTTAATCGTATTAGTAGTAGCGCAACCCCAGTTTTATCTGGCGATTTAACCAACAAAACGTATGTGGACACTAAGCCATTAAATAGCTTTCCAGTCACTGGCATTGTTGACGCTGGTTCAAACGCTGTGCGCTCAAGCTATAAAGCGGTTTTAAATTCTGATCTTGTAAATAAAGAATTTTTAGACGATACTTTAGCGTCCGCTGGATTAAACATTAAAACATCTTTGCATAAAGTTTATTTTGGAGTTGTGCCGAATTCCTCCGTTTCTTATGACGTTGTGTTTTCGCAAACTTATACTACCGAACCAACAGTTACAACGGGTCTTCAAGATAGCTCAAGGGGAGATAACATAAACTTGGTGCTGATCCAAAACTTGACAACAACTGGATGTAGGGTTTATATTAGATCTGGCGGTATTCAGGTTAATGCGTTTGGATACGTAAATTTAATAGTGCAAGGCATATAAGAGGTAAAAAATGACAGTACAAGCAGCAAATAACTGGCTTTTAAATGAATTCTCAAAATTCTATTTGAGAGATAGATTAAATTTAATTATCGATTCTATAGATAAAACAAATTTTGTACAAAAACTTTCTGAATTTATAAGCTTAAATAAAGTTTATGCTGAAGATGAAATAAAAATGAACTTTCCATCCGAATCAGCAAATTTAATTGAACAATTGAATTCTTTAAATTATGAACTGCTTAATAAATCATATAACGCATTATATGATAAAGTTGCGCCAGTTATTATCCCGAGAAATGTCGTTGCTATTCAATTGGTTGATGAACTTAGTTCTAATGCCGTAACTTTTAAAAATTTTTCAACCGATATTTTTTGGGGGGGGCTAGACTCTACTAATGTTAATACAAGATCGAACATTGTTGGGGCGTTGGATTGCTTAACAAAAATTAAAGATAAAGCAGAAAGTTTAATAAAAATTTTAAAGGGTTTATAATGGAAAAATTAGTTATAATTTTAATGATTTTGGCTGTTGGTGTTAGCTCGGGTTATTTTCTTGGCCAGGATAACAAAGTAGAAGAGGCGGTTGAAGAGGTTATTAAGGATAAAACTGGTGTTGATATAGATTTGACGCCAAAAAGCAAAGAGCCGCAATCTTCTGACGGCGAAGATTTTGAAAAGATAGTTACTAGTAAAGGTATGTGAATGACTGATGCTGAAAAACAAATCCAAGAAAATTTGCTTGGTTTGCAAAAAGTTTGTAGAAAGTTTGCTACGGATTTTGTTTTTTTTGTAGAAGATCCGACAGATACTACAAGAATCGAGTTGTTAAAAGAGGAGCTTGCGAGTTTAAAAACAATAACGGCTTTTTTTGAATCAAAACTACCATCATGAACACCATGCTAATTGTTTATACATGCTTGCACTTTTCTTCTGTTGTAATCTCGATTAATTTATTAGTTTTTGAAAACTTGGAAGTTTTTGTTATATGAACCTCGGAGGTTTAATACTTTATCCAGCAAGTATTGCTGCTGGTTATTCAGCTTGTGTTTTTTCTCTTGTAAAAGAAGCTGGAAAAATTGTAAAAAGTGAATTAGTTGAAAAGTTAGAATTTTTAGATGAAAAAAATTTTAACCGCGATGATTATATTGATGATTTAGAAAAAGCTCAAAAAAAATTAGAAAAATCTTTAGACGTCGACAAGGCGATGATTGCAGGATGCGTATTGCTTTTCGGTAAAAAAATCATGAAGTTTTCTAAAAAACAAATTAAAAAATCTTTAAAAAAAATTAGAAAACAAACTGAGGAAGAAAAAAAGGATTTAGATCAAATTTTGAAAAGTTATGTATCTTCAAACGCTGAGTCTATAAGGCTTTTAAGAAAAACTATTGCGGATAAAAGTATAGATAAAATCAAAGAGGGTTTTAGGTCAGGTGATTCTATATCAAAAATTAAAAAAGATATACTTGATACAATCGAAGCGACTCAAAACTATAGCAAGTTATCTGCAAAAAATAGCATTGTAAAATTTCATTCAGTTCTTTTAAAATACGATTTGCAAAAATTGGGCTACACGGAGTATGTGTGGGTTACAATGGAAGATGACCGGGTAAGAAAGTCGCACGAGGTTTTAAATCAAAAAATTGTTTCTTGGGGAGATGTATCCTTGTACAAGAATCAGGGCGATCAAAAGTGGAAAAAGAAAAGTAGTATTGGGGGGGTGTTAAAGCAAGTGGGAGAGGATTACAATTGTCGCTGCGGATTTAAGCCAGTTTTAGAGCCAGAGCAGTAAAAAGGGCTTGCTGATTTTAATAATTTGATGTAAATTTATTTTAATTTTTAAAGAATATATGATGACTGATAAATTTGTTGGACAAGATAGTTTTGACTTTGTAGAGCTGCCAAAAATTAAAAAAACGCCAGATGGTTTTTTGACTGGCAATGCTATAGTAACAAAAACTGGAGTGTTTAAATACAAGACTTGGTCTGGAAAAGTTATGTACCAACTGAGACATCCCGACGATGTTTTTGCAGATGAAAGCTTACACAGTTTGCGGTTAATCCCTGTCACATTAGATCATCCCGATGAAATTGTTACAATCGATAACGCTGAAAGTCTTCAGGTCGGTTCTACTGGAGACGAGGTACTTGTTAAAGGCGACAAAGTTATTTGCTCTTTAAGTATTTTTAAAAAAAATGCTGTTCAAGCTATCAAAAGAGGCAAAAAGCAATTGTCTTTGGGATATAGACACAATTTAGTTGAAGAGGCGGGAGAGTATAGAGGGCAAAAATATACTCATAGACAAATCAACATTTGCTATAATCATTTAGCGATTGTAGACGCGGGGCGCGTTGGCCCTGATGCAAGGTTAAATCTCGATAGTGTATCAGTAATGATAAATGAAGAAAATGAAGGTAAAATTATGAATGAAAAAGAAAATCAAGATTCTGACGAGAAAGTAGAGATTCAAGACCAGAATGAAAATTCTAGTAAAGATACAGAAAATAAAAACAACGATTGTTTCAAGCAAAAAATTGATGAGTTAGCCAAAAGTTTGGAAAGCAAACAAGAATGCTTGCAAAGTTTAAATAAGGAAGTACTTTCTAGCAAAGAAGAATTGAAACAGTTAAGAGAAGAGTATTTAAAAAAAGTAGAAGATTTTGCAAAAGATAGTAAAAAAAATGATTTGCTTTTTGATAAAAAGTTAAAATTGATTGATCAGGCGTCACAGTTTGTATCGAGAGATTCTTTATATAGTAAATCGATCAGAGAAATTCATGAGTTAGTTTTAAAAAATAGCGACAAAAATTTTGCATGTGACGGGAAGTCAGATGAGTATGTTGCGGGTGTTTTTGATACCTTTTTACAAAACAAACAGGAACAAAAATCTAGAGAAACTTTAAAAAAACAATACAGCTTTTCTGAAGATACAAATATAAAAAAACCATTATCGTTTGAAGAGATATATATAGAAAAAAGACGTAAAATATAAAAGAGGTAAAAATGACAAATTTTTCGTTAAATATGGATAGCTTACAAGTAGGTCAGCTACCAAATACTAATATAAGAATGATCGATTCTTATATCGCTCAAGAAGATATAGACTTTGGCAAGCCAGTTATTTTGGATTTATCTGACAACACGGTCAAAAACTGGGTTGCGGGTACTGCGGCTGATTTAGCAAAATTGTATATGGGCATATCTGTTTTTACACAATCAGCACCAAATTTATCTTTTGAAGATAACACGGGAAATAAAATTTTAGCTGGAACCGTTGGCAACTTTATAAGGTTTGGGGATCAAACAGTGATAACAGAAGTGGCCGCGACAAAAGGAGAACATTGCTATATTAATGTCGCAAACGGAGCTTTCACAAATGTAGAGGCCAACAATTTAAAAATTGGTAGATTCATGACCTCAACGACTGCGGGCGGTGAAAAAGCTGTAATTTTTGTAAATGCAGATCAATCAGTGGGAGCGTAGTTAGTCGCGTCACAAGAAGAAATTATTTAATAGGTAAAACAATGTTTAACAAAGAAACTAAAATTTTCAAACCTTCAAGTTTTTTAAAGGTTTTAGACGATTCAAAATATAATCAATTTAACAATGACAGCACTTTTTCAACCATGTTTGCAGAGCAATTGCAAATGCTTGATAATGTCGTTGTTGAAACAATACAAGCAGATAGAACATTTTTGCAAGATATTCCCGTTAGATTCACTGAAAAGTGTGATAACGCGCACACCTGGTTTATGAATGACATAAACGGATCTGCAAATATCATCGGCGATTACTCGACAGGGTTGAACAAAGTGGGAGCAACAGGTAAGGCTTATGTGGGCAGGTTTGTTGATTTCGGCGTCGCTTACGATTTAAGTATTAGAGAGATGGAAAAAGCTAATGCCGCTAAAGTGGATCTTGAGGGTGATTTAATTAGAGCTGTTACAAGAAGTATGATTGAAAGACATGATGATACAGCCTTTTTGGGATCTCCTTTGAATCAGGTTTTCGGCTGGCTACAATACTCTGAGAAGTTCACGAAAACAGCTTTTGATAGAAGGGTTACTACTTTAGATCCTGTTGGGGCTAATGAAGATGCTAAGCTTTGGGCTAACAAAACTGGAGAAGAAATTTTACAAGATTTGACAAGTGTTGTCGACGCGATAGACTTAAAAACTAATTCAAAATTTATGCCTGATACAATTTTGTTGCCTACTGCGCAGTATCAGAGAGCTAACAACGTAAGACTTTTAGAGACCTCAACAGTTAGCGTTTTAGAAGAGTTTAACCGAAAATATCCCGAAATCAACGTTATCAAGCGTCCGATTTTAAAGAAGGCGCTTTTAAACAAAGATGTGATGATAGCTTACAAGAACGACCCGATTTGCTTTAATCAGATCATCGGTGAAGTCTTAGCGGCGCATCCGAAACAAGCTGTTAATCTTGTTTTCACCACAAACTTTACTGGACGACATGGCGGTATACAAATGAAACTTCCAGAAACACAATGCTTCATGTATGGCATATAATACGCCCGCTGAAATTATAAGTGTAATAGCTCCCGAATTTACCGAGGAAGATAATATTTCGGGGGCTATTGAGATTGCTGATATGCAAATTTCAAATAAAATAAAAATGCGAGCTGGGGAGCGAATTAGCAATTTGTTGATAAGTTACTTAGCTTGCCATTTGCTTACAATCGCAAATAGGTATAAAGGAGCTTCTGCAGCTATTTCATCTGTAACCGAGGGGGAAACTACAATTTCTTACTCACTAGAAAATAAAGCAAAAAAAACAAACGCCCCAGGGCTTTCTGATACAACCTACGGCAAAGAATATTCGCGTATTTTGATGTCTTATGAACAGCCATTCTATATAGACGGTATGTAATGTCTGCTTATTTACAAGATTCAAACTTAAAATATAAAGCTTTTAAGAAGCAAATTGATTCTGTGCGTGATCTTGAAGTTAGTGTTGGGATACATGAAGATGCAGGATATAACCCAGAAACGGGAATACCTATTTTAGATTATGCAATAGCTAACCATTTTGGTACCGAAAATATTCCAGAAAGGCCTTTTGTCGATCTTGCAGCTGATGAAAACAGAGGATGGCAAACTCAAATCGACAAAGCGATTGGGAATTTTTTAGATAAAAATGTTACTTTGGAGAGCGAAGCGCATAAAGTCGGAGCTATAGCCGTGAAAGATATGCAAAATTTAATCGAAAATAAACGAGTGCCACCGCCTAACAGTCCATCAACTATTAAAAAGAAAGGATTTGATCATCCTTTATATGAAACTGGTTCAATGTTTGAGGCAATTGCGTACAAAATAAAAAAATAATATATGAGTTTAGGGCAAATTTTTGCGGTTTTGCCAAGCTGGCTTAAAACCCATAGTCAAAAAAATTTTTTTGAAAAGCATTATAGCTATATATGTCTTACGGGGGGTAGATGTAGCCTGAAAAGCTACATTTTAGCCTATTATCTAGTTGTACAATGCATTTCAAAACCAAAACAAAAAATTCTGTGTACAAGGCAGTTTCATGCGTCTTTAAAGAAAAGTGTGGGTCAGGTTTTGATTAATATCATTGAAGATATGGGCTTAAAAAAACAATTCAAAATTACAGCTAACGAATTTATATATATTCCCAATGGATCAGAGGTCATATTTAAGGGTTTCGATCGAA
>Ga0213864_10001391_pt1 | contig 10882 bp, 12 predicted proteins | sample PICome_5_FD_160078 | JGI IMG/M metagenome (GOLD analysis project Ga0213864, IMG submission 160078) | Coastal seawater microbial communities near Pivers Island, North Carolina, United States - PICO247 | ecosystem: Environmental > Aquatic > Marine > Coastal | place: USA: North Carolina... | reverse complement strand
GGGGCCGCGCACATTAAGCACACCGTAGCAAGTGTGTGTAGAGAGAGAGAGAGACTCTCAGAGAACACGGAGACGCGGGAATGTGTGCATAGTTTGTTTGGTAGCGAACGAGTCATGCTTCCCTCCCTGACAAACCTTGTGCTGGCCGATGTGTCCATGAATAAGAACCAGGCGAGTATCAGTTCCTCTGGTCCGCCCACTCGGCAGCCCCAGGACGACGGAATGGGCCAGGTGCGGAGGGCGGCCCCCCAAGTGACTCCCGCAGAAACGAGGCAGGGAGCGCGGGACAAGGCGGCAAGGGAGGCACGGAGGCAGCGTATTTTGCACAGTATGTTTGGCGATCTCACCCCGGACGAGCTTGAAGAGCAAAGGCAGTATCAGGCGGAGCAGAGGAAGGACTTCGAGGGCACCGACCCGCCTGTCCCCTACGACCGGCCACAACCGTCGGGCTCACGCAACGTTCGGTCAGAGCTGGACGACGAGCTTTCGCCAGTGCACGGGATTTTGGATGCTTACAAGAGATTCAATCGTTTCCTCGAGCAGGCCGATGAAAAGTGGCCAGAGTCGTGGTACACCTACATAAACTACACGATCGACGGCGTGTGCGACACACTACGGAACAACTTTTATTACACGCGAGAACTCTCCAATCTGACCTCCAGGGTGGCTCATCTTTTGCGACAGTGGCACACACGGGCCAGCGCTCCTGGCACATCTCACATGCCAACAGCGCTTCTGTACATTCTGTCCATGCCGAACTTTGTCATGGAAGCCTGGAAAAAGAACAACAACTGCCCCGACAATCCCAAATCGTGGATGATGAAGGGCTCGCTTGAGGCCATGCTTGCCCCTGATGTGGGGCTCGAGTACGGACTGCTGCCCATGATCGCTCACTCGGTGAGTGTTTCCAACAACAACGCCATCCGTGACATCGAAAGCGACCTGGAGGGTGTGTTGGAAGACATCAGCAATGCCATGTGGGAGCAGTTCAGAGCCGCAAAGGGAGGCAAACGAAAGCAGGTGGGGGAGTCGGGGGGAGGCCGAGTGCAGCTGCCGCAATTCTACGCCGATCTCGACACGCTGATCAGCGAGTTGGAAGACGTAGCCAGCGACGCAGTTCGCCTGTTTCATAGCACGAGCCAGGCTCGGAATCAGGCTCGGGCGGAGCAGCAGCAGTAGGGCATGTGAGCAGCGCTCGTGGCAGCGCCGCTGAAGACCGGAGCTCGGTGAAGGCGTGAGTGCAGTACGGTGGAATTTGAAAGGGAATGAACTGAGCATACGCGCAAAACATACCCCTCCCATCTTTTGCTCGCGGGCGGGGGCTCGGCCCCCGCCTCGGCCGCCTCGCGCTGGCGCTTGCGGGCGATCCGCTTGTCGACGCAGCTGGAGCAGAGCTTCATCTGGTTCTTCGCGTTGGGGTTGCACTCGATGCAGCGGGACCATTGCCGCTCGTGTACGCATCGACCGCCGTGCGTCATGCAAAACTCCCTCTTGCCGCCCTTTAGATAACGGAAGTGTGTCATCTACAGTTGTAGTATACACTTTGACTCTAGCAATGAGTGTGCGTAAGGATGAGCGATCGGTGCATTTGCCGACAGCTATGCTTCCTTCGCTGATCAAATTGAATTTTGGAATACCGTCGGCAGCACTGTGTACAAATGGTTTTTTACACCGTCTCGAGCCTTTCATCTTAGAAACAATGTATATGAATCTAAAGCCCGGCACCGACGATGTAAAATCTACTGCAGTGGCAAAATTTAAGAATGAGCACACGAACCATCTTTCTGTTTTGGTAGAAACGGAAGAAGTGGGTAACAGTGACGCGCTGGTTGTAACTATCAGGATGCAGAAGGAGCTTATAGGCGCAATAATCCAACTGGTCGTGGAATACAAGACCGCCGACACGAAACAGGAAACAACTACGAGAGAAACTTGGACAGCATATTTTAAGCGTGGCGCGGCAGCGGCCGCGGTCAATGTCGCGACCCTTGGAGTCCAGGTCTTGGTCAGTGCAATCACCCAAGCGCTTTTCAAAAAGAATGAGGTTGATATCACACTTCGGGTGTCCAACATCTGGCTGCCTGATTCTCTCAACGTCAAGATTCAAGCAAACGTAGCCGAATCAGACAAAGGAAAACCTACTCACTGGTTGATGATTGGCGCAAACTTTTTGTACAAGACCTACCATTCGCGCGGAGATGACACTTCGACCTCAGAACTGAGTTGGGATGAAATCAACAACTGGTTTACCGAAAAGATTAAAACTAAAATTCATGGACAATCACCATCTCTCTAAGAGTGTCCCGAACAGGTCCCCGTCTGTCCTCCTAGCAGAGCACTCGTTTTTGCCTCGTGAGGAAACCGTCCTATCAGCAGCAGATAAAGCCAGAACGCTGTCGTTCAGCAGCTTACACACAAAAGTCGCATCACGTAGTCTTCAGCTAAACACTTATTAACAGCAGTCTTAGTCTAAACGACGCACGACGCATCGGCCGCCGTGCGTCATGCAAAACTCTTTCTTGCCGCCCACGTTTTTTGCCACTTTGGGGCACCCGCGCTCGCCGCACGCGGGCTCCCATCTGAAGCCCACCTTCCCGTGATTGACCTTGACCGCCAAGTAGGGCGCGTGCTTGTCTCTGAAGTTTGGCCGCCAGTAGACGGTCCTGGCCTCGGCGTCCGCCGCGTTGTACGGCCCGCGCGGCACGCCCGCAAACCGCTCCGGGTCGGTGTCCAGGAGCGCCTGCACGTGCTTCCAGTACCGCGCGTCGACCTCCGCCTTGAGCTTCACGCGGTCGCGGATAGCTTCTGCCTTGGTGGCCACGTGCGGCGTGTAAAGGCTTTTCCTGCCTTGCAAGCAGTCGTTGACCACTCCGTACCACTTGCCGCTTTTGACTTGATACACCCCGGTGGCGTCATCCTCCTTCTCCTCCGACGAGGACATGTCCGAAACGTCCCTTTTCACGTCCGTGGGGCCGGTCCGGGCTGTCATCGCGGCCTGGCCGGTGCCGAGCACAGCGACGCGGTCCTCTTGCGTGGGGCCGCCGGGGTGCGTCGGCGGGTGGGTGGTTGCCAAGTTGACCGAACAATTTGGCGGGAATTTCGACGTATTAGATAGAGAAAAAACACGCCAAGCATGCCACCAAGCCAAATTTCTTTCAAAATCCACAATGAGGACATTTCCTTAATAAGCACCGGCGCGGAAGTGACCGCTTCAGAGGAGTCCAAGGGGTCTGCCGGAAGCGGCAGGACGAGCGTCATTCTCGCAACACTTGCTTTTTACCAGCTGCTGGGCACAGGCGTACTAGCCGCACTTGTCGCCATACGCCAACCTGACAAAACGATTGGATTTTCGTGTGCATTGGCCGCGGCGGTAAACGCGGTAGCCTTAGGGCACTACATGGCTATCTGGCGCGTCCGATCCCAAGCTGTGCGCGCCAAGGAGAAAGTCGCGGGAGGTGACCAGGATGTCGAGGTTTTGCGTCACAGCGACTGGGCGGTAAGCGGCCGCTGCAGCACCACCCGCCGACCCCCCCCCCCCGTTCGGATGCCCAACAAATCACCTATGTATCTCGCAGATAACACTCCCGCTTATGACGCTCGACCTCTACATGCTCGCTGAGCAGGCCACGGGCGGGGCGGAGGCGCCAATATCAAAATACACGGCGGCGCTTTTGATGACAGTGATGGTCTTACTCGGGGCTACCTACCATTTCGTAAAAGTCCATTTTTTGGGCTCCACCCTGAACGTATTGAGCTTCCTCGGCGCGTGTGTAGTTTTTACCGTCGTCGTTTGGGGAATTTTGGACCCACTTGTTTCGGACGTCTGCCCCCCAGGGGTGAACGCGACTGACGTCGCCACGGGGACGTGCCCAATCTCGGACGAGAACAAGAAGACCGACGAGGCGGCCGTCTTCTTTCTCACTTTAGTATGGATTGGCTACCCTGTTGTTTCCATCCTCTCCCGGATCTTTCAGAGCTGTGTTTCTCCGGACGGCAAGTCTTTTGACGCGCGGATTAGCTTTGCCAAGGATTTTTTTTACGCCGTGCTGGACGTGACGTCCAAGGGAGGTCTGGCACTCTACGCAGTGTTTCGCTCCACGTGGCTCTGACAGCTCCCTCGCGTCACCCCCTTGCCCGTCCCTGTCCCATGCCCATCCCCTGTGTACCCACCTAGGTTTACTCTCGTCAAGCCCCGGAAACGGCTTTGTAAGACTCCAGCTTGGCCGCGAGCGGTCCGGAGATGGCGTTCGTCTGGAGTAGGTTGGTGTAGTGTGCATTGTTCAACATTGCGATAGGCCTCCATGCATCAGGAGAGACGCCGAGGCTGACCACTTGGCGCTCGTCGGGCGTCAGCGTGCTTAGCTCCGGGGCGTACAGTGCGTCCTTTGCCGCTTGGTTCTGCTGCGTGGCGATGGCCTGTGCCTCCTCGATCTCCGCGCGCAGCGTGCTTCCCTTGTTGGCCTGTGTAATCGGGCGTGTCGACATTTTTCTGTTCTTCTATCATTGTTTGTGTGAAGAATCTGTTATCATTTCGTCGACCGTGTTGCTCTCGTCTTGATTCTTGTCAGGTAGAGGGTTGGCTGTGAGAATGCACCACAGATCGTGAGTGTTAACGAGGATCTTGTTTTTTGTTCCAATCCTGGCTTTGCGACAGAGCGTGCGTCTCAAAACGCATTCTTCCAGCAGATTTCTTCCGACAGAGCGCGCTCTTAGGTCGTCGGTAAAGTCTAAAGAGAGCTCTTGTTTGTCGTATAACTTGCCGGACTGTTCCATCTCACGGATTTTGCGAACGGACCTTAGCGCCTCTGCAACGTTGTTTAGACGAACATGTAGGCTGCTTCGGTAGGAGCTTCTCTGCTTTTTTAACAGGTGGTACGCAATCGGGAGGAGGTCGTTTAAGAAATCTCTGTAGCTTGCGCAATTTGATTGTGCGATCTCAGGCAGACGGAGAACGACCTGGTTGGCGAGTGTCGCCTTGTTTGTTGGGAAGTGCAACTTCAAGAATGCATTGATTTCTTGGAGTGAAAATTGCGCCACACAGGAGAGTGCCCCGAGAATGTCGTCTTCCACCATCACGTCTTGCAAGAGCATGCTCTTGCGCGTGCGTTCGTATAACTCAGCGAGCTGTGTGAAGCGCCCCTTTTCAAGGAGGGCTGCACACGACGCGAGCGCTCTCACGTGGTGGTCCGCACAGATTTCGATCAGAAACTTGGCGTGCAGCACGGGGTGGTTGAATGCCCCTTCGCCTTCGAGCTGCCAGACGGCGCTCGTCAGACGGACGATTCGCTCGCCCGTGATAGAAAGGCCGAGGCGCTGACGCCCGGCTGGTTTGTAAAAGTCTGCACTCAGCGGGAGCTCAAACCACGATGGCACTGGCATGGTGCCTTCGTGGGCATGCTGTCCGGGGCGCTTTTTGAGGGTCTGAACAAAGTGCTTAGGCTCCCCCCGCCTGGCGATGAGCCATTCTTCGACGCGTTTTTGGGCAGAGTTGAGTGCGTGCAAAAGCAGTTCGGCAATGTCTTGAAAGCTTTGCAGCCAACTGAAAAAGGCTGAGAGTAGCTCATCGCTGTCTCGAGATTGCAGCAGCAAGATGTGAAGGTTTGCGATGGCGCCGGGGAATGCGTTGATGCAGATGCTAAGGTCCAGCTCTGGAGGGCAAGTCTCTGGCGCGAGGATTGCGGCGAAGCGCGGACCGTTTTGTTCGACTTTCAGGAGGGCGTCATCCTCGGGAAGCCATGGTGAGACGTGTGCGTCGTCGTCGCCTTGCTCCTCCTCTTCTATCACCTTGAGGGCCTGTCGGATGGCCTGTGCCATTATGCATATTGACTCACGGTCGGTTGCAGCTTTTGCCGGCCCGGAAATGTCTACGGCCGTGAACTCCAGTTTGTTAACAAGCTCTAGCTTTTCTGTGGAAAGGCGCTTGTCGACGTCGCTGTGTTCGGACAGCGTCATCCGCGCGGCGATCAAAATGGCAATCTCGTTGCGAATGGCGACGAGGCGTGCTTGATCGTCGCGTGCTTCCGGTTCCGTCGTGTTGAGGCCGTAGGTCTCGCAGATGGAACCGTCGAGCTGTTCTAGCCATTGCTTCGCGGCCTCTTCAACGGCCTCGCGCGTGGCCGTTCCGAAGCTGGGCAGGTGCCACTCTTCTCCGGGGACGCCAAGTGGCCTTTTCCATCCCGCGCTCACGTCGACGGCGAGGCTGTGCAGATTTACGTTGAAGTTGCCTCCAAATTTCACCATCAGTCCCCTGGCGACCATTTCGCAGCGCTGTGTGAGCTTGACGACAGCGTAAGCTTCGTTTTCTTGGATCAAGAGCAGTCCAGACGCGCGCCACTTGTCCCCGCCTTGTCGTAGCTCGTCGGCAAACACCTTGCCGTCATACGAGCACTGGATGTACATCTTACCATTCTTGACCGTCAAATTTTGGTTGCGACACGCTCTGCAGAGCCAGCGGGGGCGTTCCATGATGACCTTGCAGCCTTTGCATCTAAAGTCTGGCGGGGTGTTGAGCGCGTAGTAGACCCCCCCGTTGCTCGGTCTGACGAGATCGACACCTTCGGAGCAGCGACATAAGCGCGCAAACATGTCGGCGATGCTTTCGCCTAGGACGCGCGTTTTGTGTGCGTGCTCGTTTGTATCTGCATCAATCTCCATACAGAGGTTTAGGGAAGACCGGCTCGGTGCCGGTTGGACAGAAAGGGTAGCTTGCTTGTGCGAGCCTTCTGGTCGACCACGTGTTGTGACCGCCGGTTTGCCAAGACACGCGCTAGTTGTCGCGTTGCAGACACACATGCATGCAACCATAAATGGCGATTGGAATGCGCAAAGCATGGTTTTTTACGGTGAGACGCCAGAAAGAGCCTCGCCCAGTGGCGCACGCTTCCAAGTTTGTCGTGCCTGTGGTGGTGGTGGCCTGTGGCATCTGGCCGGTGGTGGCTGCGGCTCTTTTCCCAGCGTCCATCGTGACGCAGGTGCAGGCGATCACAGATAGCACGTTTTGGACCTTTTTCCACGCTGAGCGATGGGATCCCAACTGCTGCCGAGATCCGGAGCTGGCAATCATGCCCCTTCTGGGCAACCTTGCGCATGCAGGCTGGATCGTGCTCTGCGCGCTGCGCGCAGACTTTGGGGCGATCGCACCGTGGGTGGCCGTGGTGGCCAGCCTTGGCTTGCTTGTGCTGTACGGGGCGCTGGCGTTTTGTGTGAAACCGCAAGACTATGCTTACGCTTTAACACCCTTTGAACTAGTACTCTCGGTAGTGGTCGGCTGTGGCGTGGCCGTAGCGCCCACGATGGGGGCGTTTGGACTTCTATGAACCTATTCTAATCAACGGCCTCCAGGGGGGGGGGCTGTCGGCGCCCTCTTGGCGCCACTCCGACGCCCAGCTCACGGGCTTCTGGATACGCTCGAAACGGAGCACCTTGACTGTGAAGCGCGCTGTGTCCAACCATCCCAGCGCACGCCGCACGAACATTGTGGCCTTGAGAGAGAGCGCGTCGTCGCTGGATTCAATGTCCTTTGCGTGTGTCGTGGAGATCGCGATAGTGCTCAAGGGGGAGCCTGGTGTTTCCATCAGCAAACGAATTTCTCTTTCGCAAAATCCGCAGCACTCATTTTTTCCCTTCCGTTCCACCCATGTGGTCTTTCCGGACATCGGAGATCCAACTAGTAGATGCAACACCTGGACCCCATTGGCGATGCTCTTTGTAGAATCGGGTGTGTGCGTCGTCTTGGCCTTCTTGTTGCTCTCGGTGCCGGTTGGCCCGGGGCCCGCCTCGTCAAACATGTGCACCGTTGGGTCGGTTGAGTGGTGTGCACCCCGGGTTGCCAAAACGATCTACCCCGGGACGCTTTCGCTGGGGGCGGCCTTGCTTTGGTCAGTTGTCAGTGGAGGAAACGGGCGTAGCACACCCACAGCCCGTGTCGATCTCCCGCAAGCGAATGTCTCCGGCACCAAAGCGCGTGTACCATCTCCCTCCCGGGGCGATCTTCACCTCCTTACCCGACGACTTTCTGACCGAGGTGCTCTACCCCTGTCTGACAAACCAGACCATCGGGCGGATCTCCCGTGCCGCAAAGCGCTTTCGCAACGCCCTCTTGCACTACCTCCGGGAGCGCATGATCGAGTTTGTAAAGGTTGAGCTGCTTCCGTCGCACGATTTTAAGTGGCGGCCTCTTGTCGCCGGACATGATGACATTCGGGTATACAAGGCATACAACGTTCCGGGCCGAGATTATTGCAGATGGACAAAGGACGAGGACATGTCTCAGGAAGATCGCAAGGGGCTTGCTCTGGTCGAATCCTCTAACTCTACACCTTGCGAGCTTGGCTATCCTCTGCGCGTCTCAAGCGTGATGAACGTGAGCTACTACGGGTTCGACTGCTTCAAGGGAGGCCACTGGCGACACGCGGACCCAGGGCGACGGGACAACTTCGACGGTACAGACGAGGAGTGGCTGGCCGAAGTTGCCAGATGCAAAGAGTCGACTTTTTACAAAATTGAATACGCCATCAATCCGAGCGCATACGTTGACAGCAACAGCCTTACAAAAGATCCCGATCCGTTGCTCTACACACGGTCGCTCTCGAAGGCACTCAAGATTCACAAGTACCTCATCCTAGACCGTTGGGGAAAGCCCTGTCCTCCCAAGATTGTTCACGAACGCGACAGCAACTACGACCACTCCTGTCCACGCGGAGGGTCTGTTTACCGCCTGAGCTCCATGAAACTGCCTGGCATTCGCCAGCTTCAGTCCACGTCAGAAGTCCTCGTCGATGGTGGACACACGATTTGGCTTGTTTTCAACACAGAATTTGGCAAGGTTACCACGAGCACCTACATGAGCAACGAAATTGGGCATCGCGACAACCTCAAGGCGATCCTGCACCGCTTCTTGGGGGGGGATGGACCGGCTTTGTCGGATGAAAGCCTGAGCAACAGCTCCCTGGACGAGCACGGTTCCATTAATCAACTTGCCAAGCGATACTGGTTTACAGGGCTCAGCGTGGAGATGTTGCCGATGCCCAAAGTGATGGGACGAGTCGGAAACACGAGCAACTGGCGCCAGCCTTTTGAGCGATGAAGGAGCTACTGGGACGCTTTCACTTGGCGTTGGTATCCCCAATCGGGGAGTCACGACCTAGTCTCGAGCCCCGAAAGACCGGGAAGCAAATAGAGCTTGCGCAACGGTTGCTTCTTTCCATGCACCTGTCGGCCGCTGGTCAACAGCCGGTTCATATAAAGCGAGATGTAAAGGGTCCCTAAGACAACTGCGGCAGTAGCTAGTCCTAGCAGCAAGATTGCGGCTAGTTCCAGCTCTCGTTTGCCCACATGACTCACCACAGCCACTGTAGACCACAAAAAAGAACCAAGTACTGCCGCACTACCAATGATGCCTGACACTTTGACAACAAAAGGAACAATTTTTAGCACCTCCAGCTGCCTCTTACGGGCTCTCCAGTCAATGGAGGTCATAAGCAAGTGCAAAAAAGTTGCAACACAAGTCACAAACACGATTACGAGATGAGGAAGGTCCATAATAGACAATGCAACGACGTCCGTGACTGAAAATAGCAATACAACCATGACTGCCAGTACCGCAACCGTCGTTTCGTCTTGATTGCGCTCCTCATTAGGCGTGTTGCACAACCATACGCACTGGTACACGAGAGCAACCAGTTTGGCCGAGAGCACTAGAACACGGATTATTGAAGTTATGGAAACTTCTGACTTTCTAAAATAGCCAAACAAGTCGAAAGCAAAAGCACTCAAAAGAATTATCGACTGCCAAACAAGAGCCCTGATGAGATTGTAAGCATGGGTATTGTCCATAATCGCCCCCATGCCCCTTTAACTGCCTCCCCTTCTGCTGATTCTTCCTCTCGTTCTTTAATATCGGTTTGTTATCAAAGTCCTAAACCTGTACCTCGAGATGCCATACGGAGATTTGGGTAGCACGAACAAGACGTCGAGCACGATTTTACGGCCTCTTTACGAGTCCACTCGTAGAGCGGGTATCCGACCGACCTTCGCGCAAAAAAATCGTCCCAAGACCATGCCTGGATGGCACGGTGTCCGGGTGCCATGCGAAATCCCGATCCCTCAATTTGAGCTCGAAGGAATCTCCCCTGGAATGTCGAGAGGGCGTTCCAGTCTGCAGTGACCAAAAGATTCCGGACTTTGCCGCTCGCCAGCTCCGTGCGGCCACTGCAGATGACCGAAAACTCAGACCCTGAGACGTCTACCTTCAGCAGATCTACCTGTGGAAAGCGCGCCAGTATTGTAGCGAGGTCGACGGACTTCACTGTCGTGCGCATCCAGCGCGCACTCGACGCGGCGCGGAAAAACCTTCCCATGGCGGCTATAAGATGCGACTCCCCGTAGTCCAGGCTGTTGAAGCGCAACGTGCTGTTGGATCTGACTGTGGCAGACACTGACGCATGAATCGGAACAACCCTGGCGCCTAGTCTGGTCGCCTGGATGCCATTCTGAAGGTGTGCAAAGGAGCGAAAGTCTGGCTCTACGGCAATCACACGACATCCACGGGAGGCAAAATAAAGGGCGTAAGGGCCAACACTTGCGCCAACGTCCACTACGTACTTTCCTGTGCACGACTCGTGAAGAACGCGTCTCCATATCAGATGGAGATAGTTACTTTTGCGCCAGGTCCTCCTCCAGATTTCGTGAAGCGCTCCTCTAGTGTTGTGCGTCGTGTTTGGAGTCGGAACTTGCACCTCCACGCAAAAAGGCTGTCTTCCGAAATCACCGTCACACACTTTTGTGAGAGTGGGCACTCTGTACATTTTTGACGGGATTGTTCGCTAATATAACAGCAACGAGATGCATCACACTTAGCGGACACCCCCCCCCCACTAAAAAC
>Ga0213864_10001384_pt1 | contig 10915 bp, 25 predicted proteins | sample PICome_5_FD_160078 | JGI IMG/M metagenome (GOLD analysis project Ga0213864, IMG submission 160078) | Coastal seawater microbial communities near Pivers Island, North Carolina, United States - PICO247 | ecosystem: Environmental > Aquatic > Marine > Coastal | place: USA: North Carolina... | reverse complement strand
AGGCAAAGATAGAAGGTTGGCTTCATACATTCCATCCTCAGACAGATAAGGGTTGTCGAAGAGGGTGGCTGGTATAAACTTCCTCTTGAATAGTGGCTCACCCTCTCGACTATGGCCTTTAGGCCAACAAATCGTTTCACCGTTTTCGTCTGTAGCCCAGAATGGTTTGTCTGGAGTATTAGGATCTATGAAAAGCTTTTTTACCCATTGGTGCCCAGGTCCACCTGGGTTGGATGTTGCTCTCATAAAAAGGGGTAAACCTGAGGCTTTAGTTGAACGAAGCCTTGATCTCATGTAGTTCCAGGCATAGGGGCTAGGCCACTGTGTGAGTTCGTCAAAACCAATCCAGTTAAAGGCTTGACCTTGGTATCTCATAACATCATCGTCCCTGTCAAGGTAAGACATCCAGAGTGTTGCACCGTTAGGTGCTACCCAAGTCTTGTCCCTCTCCATAAAACGTATGCCTGGAATTGCTTGGGGGTACAGTTGCTTACTTACAGAGATAAGTTCTCTAAGCTCTTCTGTACTACGACGAACAAGTAGCATTCGTGCATGTGGGTTTGAAAAGTACCTAACTGGGTCTGCAACCAACGAAAAGCTTTTTCCACCACCTGCTGCCCCTCCATATAGGACTTCTTGTTCTGTTGCTGCTAGGAACCTAGTTTGTGGTCCTGGGTTTGGTTCGAAGATCACCTTTTGTTTGACCACAGAAGGGGCAACACTCTCCATCTCTGAGTTCGATGTACTCATCGTCGGTTGCAAGACTTCTGGTGTGCTTGCCACCAAGTCTTTCTTCTTCGATCTTCTTGCTCTTCCTTGCCGCCTCTTTATACTTTTTGGCATACTGGCGGTAGTTGGACGAGGCTCTCCGTCTTTTTTCTTCCATTCTGACACGTTTGTATAACCCTACATGTGAGATGTTTCTGCCAGACTGATCAGACAACCACTTAGCTACTTGTCTAACACTGTAGTCTTGAAGAAACTTCTTTGCTTTTTCTAAAAGTTCTAGTTCTTCAGGGATAGGAATCAGAAGCATTTCGTCTTCTTCATCCTGTTTGTAACCAAATGGTACGTGTCTTCCTACTCTAATAACAGGATACCACTCTCCGTTCTCTCCTTGTAATGGTATCTGCCAGTCTACTTTAGTCGGGTGTGAAGCTTCTGATGCTCTTTTACTCATCTTCTTTTGCTGGTAGGATGAAGAGTGGCTCTGCAGCTTTCACCTCTACCTTATCTGTTTTCGTAAATCCTGCACGATCTAGAATGTCTTTGGCTGCTAACATCTTTTCTTTTACACCAAGATCAGTAGGATCTGCCATAACAGAGAACATAGTGTAAGCAGCTTTGGTAGACGATTGTGCTATGAATTTCTTTGTAAGGTCTGCAATCTCGTCTGTCAAGGCATTAACGATACCTGAAGTAGAAACACCTTCAGCATACCCTGCTAGTTTTTTGGCTGTTACAGGATCTCCTTTAGCCTCGTCAAAGAGGACATCAAGGAACTTCTGTTGTTTCTCTGTTAAGTTTCTAGCCATTATGTCACCATGTATAATATGAAACCTAAAATACCAAAACCTAGTGCAAGAAGCAAACTTGTTACTGTCCAAGTTATAATTGCTTCCTGTAGTTCAGCTTTACGGTACTCTTGTTCCTTCTTTTGTTTACGTATCTTGGCTTCAATAGCCACAAGCTCATCCCAAGCAGATGGCCCCATTGTAAAAGATATATAATCCTTTAACTCTTTTCTCATGGCCTCTGCTTTTCGTTTGGCTGCAAAAACTTCCAAACTTTCGGCCTCTACAGAGCCACTCAATGATTTCCACCAAGGGGGATTCTTTACTTGTTTTTCGGCTTGGCCTAGATCCGACATGTGACCAGCCCACTTAGTTAGTTGGCTACCCATGTCCTGTAGATCTTTACCTACAGCAAAACCTTTTTTAAGGGCATTGAAGGCGACTGTAGCACCTGAAATAATTGTAACAGGGTCCATTCGCCTCCTCCCAAAGACTCATTAGACTTTATTTGTTATTAATTACAAACTCGTATAATGTCTCTGCTTGCTTCTTAACTTCTTCAGGGGTGTACATCTTGGGGATGTATTTCTTCCAAGCTTCTAAAGCTAATTCAGTATTCTCTTTAGACTGCCCCATCATAGTTCTAGCAATCTCAAGTTGTGTATCATAAGCTTTGTCTAACATCTCTTTAGACATAGCCAAAAGGTCTGTACGTATTTGATAAGGATTTGAAGTGTATTTTTCCATGTGTGTGTTTCCTTGTGTGTTTATAGTGTGTCGCCACGAGCTATTCTTTTAATGTCTGCACGACCTATACCTAGATCGTTAAGTTCTCTGTCTGACATTTTCCAGAGGTGCATCTCAGCAATACGAGCATTTGCTTGGGCTTGTCTTGCTTCAATCATTTTATTTAAAACTTTAATGAACCATTTTTTCATTTTACTACTCCTATGTGTTAGCCCTAACTGGGCAGGAGTAGTTATATGTTATTAGTTATACTACACTATTATAAAAAATGCAACCCCGTTACCCTACTGGGACAAAGGTCTCAGTTACAGTAACGATTGTATCTATGTGTCCTGCAGATGTTGGAGTTACTTGTATCTTGTCTCCAGACTGCAGAACTAGGTCAATATTGGCAAAAGTTACATAGTCCCCTGCATTAAGACTTTTACCTTTTAAAAAATGAGAAGTATACGAATCTGCTGCTACATACCACTCTACTTCAATAGTATTGGTAGAAGCACCTCCATTTACAACATGAATGAAGGTAACCTCTGCCACAGCATTAGCAGGGCAAACGTAGACATCTTCTGTTGTAGTCCCTGAATTATGACCATACACAGACTTGATACGTGCAGGTTTACCTTGCTGAGAAAAGGACATTACTTCTTAATCACTTTCTTAATTGTTTTGACTACCCAAGCCTCGTTGACTTCAGTATCAGGATCATCAGCAATGAAGTGTCCACTCTCATCACGAGCACGTTCCATTACCAACTCTTCTTTTACTTTAGCTTTTTTCTTGGGTGCCTTTTTCTTCGTAGGAGATTCTTGCTCTTTAATGAAGTCAAGAACGGCAGGATCTTTAGTCTGCCATTCTCCGTAGATCTTTTCAGCTAGTACATCCCCACGAGGACCAAGTACTCTGTCACCTTCTATTTTCATGATTACCTCTTTTTAACCATTCCACCGTAGAACATACCAGACTTACGGTAGTCAGCCATGCCGCCTTTATTATAACGACCTTGTTTCATCTGCATACCACCCTTAGAGTTTCCAGATTTTAAAGTTCTATCGTAAGCTTCTTTAGCTTCTTTCATGGTGTCATATCTGCTACCGTTCTCTTTGTACCAAGCATTAAACTTTTCACCTGGTGATGGACCACGTCTTTCACGGCTTGCAGCTTTATCTTCTTCGTACTTCTGTCTAGTTTTTTCTGCACGGTCTGGGAGTCTACCCATCTCTTCTCGTACTTCTTTGTTTGTTTTGTTAGCTGCATCGACTTCATCCTTTTCAGCTTTAGTCATTACACCCATACCTGGACCTGCAGACTCTGAGCCTGGACGTAGCATAGGACGTGGAGAAGAATCACGAGCACTAGAGCCACCAACATCTTTACCTTTGGCGTTAGCCCAAGCTGTAAGTGCTGAACCTTTGTACTTACCTTTGTTTCTTTTCTTCCAAGCATCTAACTGCTCTTTGGTGACAGCAAGTTTTTTCTTACCATCTTTACCTACGAAGTATAATGATCCTGCTTTCTGTGCAGCAGAAACTGTTTTATAGTCTTTATACGAAGCCATTTTATTCACACCCTTTAATGCCAGTATTTAATTTACCAGTGGAATGAACTAATCCACCATGTTTATATCCGTGCTTTGCACCTTTCATCATTGTGCCATCTGGCATACGATGCATTGCTTGTCCACCTTTTTTGTAGCCCATCTTTTTGGCTACTGCTGGTGCTGCTTTCTTCAGGGCTTTCATCCCTGCATTCATTGGTTTTTTAGCCATACCGCCCTCTGCTGCTCTAAATGGTTTTACTTTTTTAGCTACACCTTTGGGCTGTGCTACGAACTGTTTACCCTTGGCATTGCCTTTTGCTTTTGCTGCATTGGTTGCAGCTTTCTCAGATGCACTGAGTGCACCCCAAGCTTTGTCAGGTAAGTACCTTTTCTTACCCTCAGACTTAGATCCATCAGAAGTTCTCCACTTCTGCTTAGTCCATTTTTTAAGAGACTTCTGTGGAGCTTTCATGTTGTGTAGCCTCCACCTCTAGCTTTGTACTGCTTGGCTACCATCTGAGCTTTACGAGCAGACCACTGACCAGGCTTACCACCTTTAGATCCTGCTTTAACTTGAGCAACAAGTTTCTTTCTCATACCAGGTTTGGTGTAGTTACCTGCAGCATTTACTGTAGAACCACCCTTACTGTAGCCTGTGCTACTTTTTTTAGCTTTGATGGCTTCACCTTGCTTTACGGCATCAATACGTCTTTTGTAGACTTTTCCAGTCTTACCCCAACGATATCCACCTGGTACTTTTTCTACTGGCATTACGAACTAGTCCCTACTTCAAAACATGCTGGCACAGCATATATTCCTTTTTGTAACATACCTACAGCTACAGCTTCTGCTTCTGCTAAACATGACTGCTCACTATAGAATGCTTCTGGTTTAGCTATTACCTGACAGGATAAAGCAGAAGGATCTAAGCACATTAACATTATGGCTACCCACATTACGAACCTTTCACCCATTTCTTAGATGGGGATTGAGTTTTGGAGGGAGACCACTTTACTTTATCAGCCCAGTATGCTGCAGACATCTTACCCTTTGATATGTTCTTGGCGTGGCGAGACTTGAATGCCTCTCGTTGTCCTGCAGTCTGATTGGTTTTTACACCCTTCTGACCAAACTTGATATACTTATACTTACCACCTTCAGAGGCCATAACGTGATGAGACTTACCACTATTATCATTCAGACGTTGTGGTTTGTTGACCCCTTTGAGGCCAACAGCTTTCATCTTGTTCTTTACTCGTTCAGGTACTGCCATATTAATATTAGGGGGAACATGGGACGTTCACTATCTTACCCCTACTCCTTTACTTGAATCTATCGTACTTAGGATTATCTTTACGCCCAAATAATCTTAACACAAAATTCATGAAACCTCTAGCCATTTCTGTAGGTGTGGGCAACAACCAACCAAGGATGAGGAGTACAATAACCCAAGGAGGGATATTAGTGTTAAATATTTCTAGAGTTTCCACAGAACCTGTCTCTATCTCTTTTGTTGTTTGAACAACATCTCTACCTGCTGTTATCTCTTCTTCAAAGGTTACAGCAGCTTGTCGATTCTCTTTTCCTATCTGAGCATTACTGTTGACTGTAGGTCCACCAGATCCACCAAATGGAAGTAACGAGGTTAACCCACATCCAGAAAGAAATAGGAAGAGAACCAACCATTTCATTTGTTTCTCAGTGTTTGTTCTATACTGTCTAATTTCATGAAGATAGCTTTGATGGTTTCTTTCATCTCTTTCATTTCTCTGTCGTGATGAAGAGATCTTTGCTCATATTGAGCCTGGATGACTGCAATATCTCTTTCGTTCTTTGTAGACTTGTTAAACAAGACCCAAACTACAACAACGATAGGTGCAATAAGCCACTGCATAAATATGTCAATCATCTCATACATGGCTTACATCATCAATTCAAAATGTGGACCATCAAGGAAGGGTCTACGACCTTCTGATCTACGTAGGTCAATATATTCTTGCATAGCATCTTCCATAGTAGTTCCATAGTTTGCAATATCTCCTACAGACCATGCTCCACCCCACTTAATAGCAACTAGTGGGTCTTGCTCGTGAGCTGCTTTAGCCATAGCATCGGCAATCTCATCATACCAGTTTAGTTCCCAAACAACTTCAGAACCATCGTAGGCTACGAGGTCTACAGCATGGCTGTACCCATCTTCTTGAGGGATGTGCTTAGAATTTAAAGTTTGGGATCTGCCAGCAGATACTAATCTTTGCTGCTCCTCAAAAGTTCTAAGACCACAAGTAACACCAAAGTCTACACTTGTTAGCTCAATAGCTCTTTTAACAACAGCAACTAGATCAGGATGTACACCTTCTAGTCTGTCTAAAGATCTTTGTGATAGTTTAAAAGCCATTATCTTCTACGTCCTCTCATTGAAGAAAATCTTCTCATCATTGCTGCTCTACGATTTGCCATTGGGCTACGTCTACGTGCTGTTGTAGGTCTTGGAGTTGGTGTTCTTCTAGCTGGTGCAGATCTGATAGGGGTTGGTCTTGCAGGAGCACGTCTAGGTCTTGCTGGTGTTGGACGAGAACCTGCAGATTTTCTTAGTTCTGCATTAGCAGCACCCATTGCTTTTCTCATGGCAGCATTTCTTGAATTTGCTGCTGAAGAAGGGGAACGTCTTGGGCGAGCAGGTGTGCTCAAAACGTTTCCTCTGGAATCTGTTCTTGTTGTAGGTGCTCTACGTCTGCTCATTGGGGATGGTCTACCCCTTCTTGACATAATTCTTCTTCTACCAAATCTCATTATCTCATATCCTTTGACATTGCTACTTTGTTACCCATAGGCTTGCCAGCCATGTAAGCTGTTGCACCCATGTATGCTGCTACTACACCTGTTTGTGCTATGTAGAATAAACCTAGGAGGTCAGCTAATGCTGATACCCTGGAGTCTGACATCATGGGAGTAAACAAAAAGATAGTGAATATGATCATCATACCCATAGCAACCCAGGCCATAAACTTCTGGGACTCTGCTTTTTCTTCACGTAGCTCTATTTCAAGCATACGTTCTTTCATAGCTACTTCTTCTGCTGTGATCTTACCGTCACCATCTATGTCAAAGTCTACTACCATTATTCCCACTCTCTTTTCCTGTCAGGATCTAGTACGTCCTGCTTCTTGAGCATACCTTCAAGGTACATTGCTCTCTCCATTCTGTCTAATGATACCCAGTTACCTGTAGACTCGTAGTAAGCCCTACGGACATAGAAGACATCAGAACGAGGAATGTGAACTCTTCGTAACTTCTTTTCGTTTTTGTCTGCTAGGGCTTGGTAAAAGTCTTCGAGGACAGTATCAGACTCGAAGTACTTGACTCTTTTATTCATAATTATTTTTGTATGTTGTGTAGTTGTACGTAAAGAGTACTACAAGTCAACCTCTGACTCCAATTTTCTGAAGAAAATAGAACAACAATAGAAGGAATAGGGTACTTATAGTAAGTACTACTAGTATTTCTTATAGTATTTAGAAATATAAGTATAAGAAGTAGGAGTATTAGTACCTTAAGTAGTACTATAAGTATTATATACTATTAGTTATACGCCCGACAAGTATAAAACAAGAAGAATACAGCCGACAGGACAACATGTCACACCTTCTTCTTTATACTAGTAACGGTAAGCTTACCTTTCTTCTTGTAAAACTCACAGATCCTGAGTGATGTACTTACTAAAAGTAGTACACCTTCTTGATTATAGAGATAATACTTACCGTTTTTCTTGTATATCTTCATAATACCCTAGTTATATCACTGCCCACTTATTGTGCAAGTGTTAACCACCAGGATAACAAAGTGGTTAACAGCCCAAAAATACCCCTCTCTGTCAATGGGCATATATACGTACGGTATACCCCTGGGTGGCCCATGCCCCATAAGGATAGATAGTTTAATATTAAACGATATTTCGGATAGTTTGTTTAACGTTAAACTATACTTTGGGATAAAATGGTTTAACATTAAACTAATTCTGAATGAAAATCGTTTAGTATTAAACAATCCAGAGCTATAAGTAAAACTTATTAATTTATGCATATCCCATAGGTCAATGTGGACAGTATAAATATATATACCCCTAGAAAAGAACGAATCAGGAACGAATCACTTTGCCAGAACAAACATAGAACAGCCAGGATACATTCAGTTAATCGAATATAAAAAAATTATAAGTCATTGAAAACACTCAATTCTTTTTTTACACAAACTGTTTTTTATATGGCAATCTATATTCATCAAACGAAACAAGGAAAAACAAAAATCAGAGTTTACTAGATACCATAACAAGCAATAGCCATAGCCAAAAGGTAAGAATAAAACTGGACGGCAAAAATGCAATGTATTGCCAGCCAAGTAGCTGCTACTTTCGTCACGGATGCCGTGGGACTATTAAGAAAGTATTGACGTGACGATAAACACGATTCCAAAAGATTAACCCCAGTTGAATGTTTGTTAAAATGTTTGTTTTGTGGGTGCATTGAATACTAAGTTGAGCCAACTCAATCTTGTTCTTGAAACATGGGTAGGACGTGCACCTTTATGAATAAACATGAACGGAGGAAAAAATCATGTATAAACGTGACGTGGAAGCAATCATTGCAATCTGTGAACAAAAGCAATCTGTTTTGCCTGTAGTGTTATTTGTATTGACCACAATACAATCAGCATTGTTTGGATGCAAAAACCAGATCAAAGATACCAACAAGCTTGGTGCATCTTCTCGTTTTATGTGGGGTAAAAAAGGCGATGGTTTGGATTATACCCGAAAGAACGATGCATTCTTGTGGGGTAAGATTAACCACATAAAGCAATCAATGGGTACGGATAGTGTGGAAGCTTGTGTACAAGCTATAGAATTATTCTTGGCTGTACCAAATCTTGGAATGGTCAAGGCTGCATTTGCTGCACAATGCTTAGGGTTCAATGTGGCATGTATTGACAGCCACAATCTCAAACGTTTGGGGATGAACGAAAACCAAGTCAAGCTTGGCAAGGTCAAACCAGAAACACGAACCAAGAAAATCACAGCTTATGTAGAGATGACACAAGAACAAGGATCCGAATACTGGTGGGATAGTTGGTGTGATTATGTAGCAGGTAACCAAGCAAACCGACAGCTTGACACAGGCGATGTCGTATCTCGTTACCATGTAGAATGTGTAGACCTAGTGGAGGTGTAAATGGAAAAGATACAAATAATTCTTTTGTTGTTAATCAATGCTTTAGCTATGGGTGTCTGTGTTTCAGCACCCATCATACTTGACCAAGGCGAAGCAATAGTCGTAATGGTTACGATATTCACAGTAACAATGCTGATAAACTATGTAATAGGGAAGGACGTGTAACATGGCTTATAACGGATACAAAGATTGGGATCACTGGAACGTATCCCTTTGGATCAACAACGATGAGACAATCTATGGTGCAGCTTACATCATGGTGTCTTCTATGGGTGCCAAGAAAGCTTCAAGTGTACTAGCCAAGACATTAGCAGGAACAAAGACACCTGATGGTGCCAAGTATACTTACAACAACATCTATTCAACATTACTAGACATGGAGGTGTAGAGATGAGCAAAGTAAATGCAATGTATCAAGACAAGGTGGAAGCTGAATATGAGAGAGGTGCAACGGATGCATACTACGGTAGAAAACGAACACCAAACATATCAGATGAATACCTATTGGAAGCATACTTAGAAGGGTATGATGAAATGCCATACGGAGAAAAGGACTACGGAGATGAATATGAATAAGTATTATGCACAGTTAATCGGAGCAACTATCGTAGGCTTCAAGTGGTATGAAGACGAATACCTGCTAGAACCTATGCCAGTGTTCACCCTATCAATCGGTGGGCAGAAGGTAGAGCTATCCCTATCACAGGATGAAGAAGGTAACGGTGGTGGCTTCGGATTTATTGAGGTGGTGAAATGAATAAAGAGTATAACTTCACCCCACAACTGGCGATTCAAATCTGTGAACAAATAGTACCTGCTGACGAGTTTGAAGAGACAGCAGCATGGCAGTACCTGATTGACACAGGTTTAGCTTGGAGATTGCAAGGTTGGTTTGGACGTACAGCCAAACGTTTGATTGACGATGGGTATTGTACATTCACAGACAGAGCAAAGGAGGAACAGTAATGACTAAAGGTATCGTACTATCCCTGTATGACTTTACAGGCGAGGCACTCAAGCCGTGGGCAGAGGCAGGGTACACTTGCTATGCCTTTGACATACAGCACGACGAATACACAGTAGAGGTGTTTGCTAGTGGTGGTGAGATACACTATAAGAAGGTAGACTTGTGGAACCTTGAGAACATCCACAACATGTGTGAACATTTCAAGGATAAGAATGTGGTATTCGGCATGGCCTTCCCTGTCTGTACTGATCTAGCTGTATCAGGTGCAGCACACTTCAAACGTAAAGAGAAAGAAAATCCCGGATTTCAAATCAGGGCAAGCAACCATGCACGTTGGTGTGCAGCACTATTTGACAGCCTTGGTGTGCCATACTTCATAGAAAATCCTGTGTCACGATTGGCTACACTATGGCGTAAGCCTGACTACTCATTCCAACCGTATGAGTATGGTGGATATATCCCTGATAAAGAAGCAGAACACCCTAAGTGGCCTGACTATATTGCACCAAGGGATGCATACCCTAAGAAGACATGCCTATGGACAGGTGGAGGCTTTGTAATGCCAGACACTTTACCTGTGGCACCAGAGAATGGACACAGTAGGCAGCACCTAAAGCTAGGTGGCAAGAGTATGAAGACAAAGAACATCAGATCAGCAACCCCAAGAGGCTTTGCTCGTGCAGTGTTCGAAGCAAATAAAGTGAAGGAGAAAATTCATGATGTTTCTTATGGAATATGAGTGCCCCTGTGGGGCGACATGGACAATGACACATGACTGTGCATGTAATGATCGTTGCCCCTCATGTAACAAAGAAAATGAACCAGTAAATGTGGAGGATGAATAATGACCAAAGAATATGAGAAGCTATTTGCTGCAATCTCAGGGCATTTCCTGACACAACAACTGCCTGATAACTGGGGAGAC